>Ga0131853_10008007_pt1 | contig 19207 bp, 11 predicted proteins | sample TergutLab28metaG_FD_92764 | JGI IMG/M metagenome (GOLD analysis project Ga0131853, IMG submission 92764) | Labiotermes labralis P1 segment gut microbial communities from Petit-Saut dam, French Guiana - Lab288 P1 (version 2) (version 2) | ecosystem: Host-associated > Arthropoda: Insects >...
GTCTAAGGTACAATACAAAGTACTTCTCTAACACAAGAATAGCAATTTTCTATCAAGGAATTACCATAAGGAAAGCCTGATCACTTCCCGTTGCCGCACATTTCCTTTCTTCCATTACCTAACCAATCAATTTGGAATACAAACGTATAAAGCACCCAAAATAAAACAAAATATAACCTAAATCATTTCGCACGCTTCAATTTGGTACCAATCAGCTTAATCACGTTTACCTAGCAAGATAATTAGTAGCAGAACCCACATCTTGTAAATTTTACTCTTTCTCCACTCTTCATATGTCTGCCGCTACCGAAGGTTCAATAAAAACTCTGCACCGTCGTTTTACCAAGCTACACCACGCTTCTCAGCTAAAGTCAGCATTTCCCATATTCACCTAGCAACAATTTTCTGCAGTTTCAACTGGTTTGCTGTTGCTATATGAGTGACAGGTGATCTGGCCTTCCTGTTTGTTCGGCTGGGAGATGTGCCCAGCCGTACCTTAAAATGCTAGCAGCATGTATGAAATATATTAAATGAAACGGAATAGAATAAAATAAAATTTTCTCTACGGGGCTCTACAGTAGGTAGGATCAATGATGACTTCGATTAACAAATACATACATTAGCATTTTAGACAGAATCTAATTATTTTCTATTGGGTAGCACAGTGAAATTAAATTTAAAGTAGAAACTAGTGAAATGCTACATTTGGAGCACGGCTATGTATGGTGCTAAAATTTTAAACACTTTCGAAAAAGGGTCCGAAATACTTTGACCATTTTGAAATGTGATGCTGAAGAACGATGGAGAAGATCAGTTTGACCAAAGGTGTGAGAAATGAAGAAACTTTACATACAGGTAAATAGGAGAGAAATATCCTAACTACAATAATAAGAAGGAAGGCTGAATGGACTGGTAACATACTGCGTAGGAACTGCCTTCTGAAACCGTTATTATAGGAAAGATAGAAGGGAAAATGGATGAAACGGGAGGTGAGGAAGAAGACGTACGCAGCTACTGGATGACCTTAAGCAAATATCGGATACTGGAATTTGAAAGACGTAGCTGTAGATCGCACTCTCACGGAGAACTCGTTGTGGAAGTGGGTGTGGACCTGTCGCAAAGGGGACCACGTAATGAATGAATAAATGAATGAATGAATGAATGAGCGTGTGTGTGTGTGTGTGTGCGCGCGCGTGTGCGTGCGTGGTGTGTGTGTGTTCAAAGTGCGTTGCTGCCACAGAATATCTCTACCGGTAACGAATCACAATGTTTTTCAAAATCGTAAACAGCACTGAATTTCTGAAATAAACAAGATAATGGTAATATTACATTCTTATAACTTTCCTTTACCAAATCCAGTACTTGATACAGAACTACCCAATTAGCTCGCCCCACGAAGCATTGTCCTCCTTGAGCAGCCAAGAGTCGCTCATATAACCAAGAAATTCACCGCCCTTTATGCAATCCGGTGGATCGCTGTAGATATCACAGGAGCTCACAATGAATTTTATGCGGCTTAAGTTTTATGTACCATCGAGTGGTTGAACGAAGCATTTCCATGTATTACCACTTTTTTTTTTACGGCGCAACGGCCCCACTCGGGCCTAGACCAAGAACAATAACGCATACATACAGCACTCCTCTGCAGGCGTGATAATCTCGTCTCAGAGGCCGCTGTCTACACAACAAACACAACAGACGGGATTTGAAACCGCGATCCCAGCAATCAAGTGGCCGTAGACCTACGCCCTGAACCGCACGGCCAACGCGGTCCGCTAATCAGTATTTGAGAAAACATAAATCAGGAAACGTAAAAGTGCCACAGATTATCTTTATCGTTGCACCGTGCATTTCGTAGAGTGTGTGTCGTGTGTTATGCTGCGTGACTCACGCAGCATAACACACGACACACAACCATAGTCAGGCGCATTCTCAGCAGCTTACGACTTACAAAATACGACATGCTGCCACAACACCAAGTTAATATAAGGAAATTAATCAGTGAGTGTTTTTAAAAATGTGACTTTAGCAAGGAACAGTGTAGCTTCCTGAAGATGATCTTAGGATCGAAACATGTTGGAGCGATTTTAAATGTTTTAATGTAAAAAAAATTATGTATGTGCATTAGTTGGTGTGCTGATTAAGTGCCACAGATTATTAACCACGAGTGTCTGCTATTTAAAACGGATCTAGGGGGCATAGAGGTAGAGCTCCAAGCATTGAGTTTGTAGACGACAGATTAACTTCCTGCAGACTTCACGGCCTATCCGCTTCATTCCAGTGGAAAGGAACTAGCATATTCACTGATTACGAATAACACCTGGCCTTAGAGCCAATGTGGCAGTCAGGGCAATGAGAAGACTTCCATTTTGTGACAAAAATCAAATGCGACCGTTCATTCTAAAACCCGTCTGCTTAATGAATGATCCGTCTTTTAAAACGGGATACTTTATAAGCTAATTTACGCTTTGAAGTGATGTAAAGCTTCTAATGATCAGAGCGTATCATTACGACATGAAGCTTGGCGGAAATTCAAAGCAATTAGTTCCGCAACAAAAGTCGTTAATTAAGACAGAGTCGTAAAATCAATTTTAAGTCACACTTTCTACCCTGTGCTCGAATACAGAACGCTAAGACTATATGGAAAGAATATCAAGAAGTAATGCTTTCACAGTGTGTGATCTAAGGCAGGATGACGTGTTTACATAACCAACTAACAGAAAGCTAAGCCTAAATGGGAAAACATCACGAAATAATACCTTGGCCTAGTATGATCGAAGGAAGGATATCATAAAACCATAACCAACGAAGAAAACGATAAACGTAAATGGAGATTACACCATGAAGTAACGCCTCGCTGCAGTCTGATCGAGGGCAGGACAGCATGGTTACATACCCGACTAACAAAACGCTAAGCATACATCCAAAGTACATCCAGAAATAATGTTGTGGCCTTGTATGATCGAAGGCAGGACAGCATTAGAACACAACAGACATTCCGCGATGCGGTGGCCTTCTGATTCTTTGAACGTACAAAGGCGCAGGAATGACACGGATAAAGATATCTAAAACGATCTCACGCATCGCTATGACTTCTGTCAGTTTCCTTACATTCCTGTCTGGTGACGGGAGCTGAGTTCAGGGTAGTCGGGAGGGTGGCAATACACGATTACATCAGTTACTCATGTAACAACGAAAGTGGCGCTAATAGAAGTCCAATGTTGTGAACATTACATTTCAGCTGATTCAATACATTCGGAGAGCTCTTTTCTTGGAGGTAATGTCGGAAAGACCACGAAGCTGGTGACGAAACATGGACTTCAACGGGTGGAATACTTCACATCAACATGTGCAGAAGCAGCGATCAATGAGTATTTATTACGTATATGCTGGTCAAATCGCGTTTCATGACGACCTGCAGGATGCACGACGCACCATGTTAGAGTGGGGCCTGATATCCGAGTTGGGGATCCCTTCTTCACAGAGAAGGATCAGAAGTCGTAATGGTAACAGTAGGTTATAACCGTTTGAAGTAAGAGGGGCAACGCTCGGTGCCAAAACTGAGGTCAAGTGAGTGTAAGGTTCATTTCAGGTGCGTCTGCATCCTTGTGGAGCTGTGTCCGTTTGGTCCCTTCGCATGCTGGCATACAGCAACTACAGAAACACTGAAGGGGCTTTCACAAGATTTAATATTGCAGAATTTTACCGAAAACTGTCAAGATATTCCAATCCTGGAAAAAACGGAAAAGGGTACCGGACAATTGACGGAAATAAACAAATCAATCAATAAATATGTGTATGTATCTAGTGTCCTGAAAGTCGCTTACCAAAGTAATGAAGAACTTAACTGTGATTACGTTCAGTTGCGTTAGTTTTCTTCTTTGCAACAGAAGGGAGCACCGCAGTCACGGCAGCTCTTGCATCTGTCAGCTGTTATGTCACTGGTGTGCACTCGCTGTTGTTATGTGATGACGACTAATTGTATATAAAGTAGAGTTTAACTGGACCGCGAGTTCTAACTTCAGGACACACACACACACACATTATATTCAGCTGCAGCAAAATGTGTGCAATGTGTGTAATAATACCGAAAGTGAGAAGCCTGGAAATTGGTTGTCTAATCACTGAAAACGCTTCGCTTCTCGACAATATAATTAGGTATCGACTAAACATTAACAGAAGTGTTTGTACATTTGACGTTTTTTCTACCACGTTTTGTTGGGGTACATTTCATCGTAACGTTAACTGTTTCTAGTTCAGGTGATTTCAGCCGTAATGTGGACTTTGTGTAGAACGTAAAAAGGCACAAAACACCGCTTGAAAATAATCACTTTTACGGCAGTTACAATACAGCATCAAAATTCAACATTTACGTCACGAGAATTCAGATGCAGTACCAGAGCGACAGTGCAACAACTCCTATGCTACTTTTCCTAATTTGTTAAATTTTCTAACCGTGTGTTTCATGTGTTAACAGTCACATGTGTGCAATACAGTGCCGTCAGGGAACGTTAAAACGTTAAATAATAATGAATAACGTTTTAGTCTTCACTAATAAGATACAAAGATACGACTTTATCATTGCCTTAAAACTACCAAGTGATAACACGGCGAACTTAGTTAAATGTGTGTATGCATAACGTCGATCCAGATAAATCAATCTCAATCCAGTTAAAACCAGTTAGCTTTAACATTAATACGGTTTAACATTAGACCGGACGACGTATTTTGCTATCAAAAGGTTAACGAAAACTCCAATGACTGAAGTGGGTTTGAGAAAGACAAGACAGCTGCACAGTTGGTCCCAGAAGACCCAGGCCCTTCCGTGCAACATCTTGTTCCCTCTGTAAAAAGAAGGTGCAGACACCACAGCATCTGCATGCTTCCAGTACTTGGAAGATGATAAATTCAAGAGCTCAGGGGAATTGGGGGAACAGGAGGAAAGTGTTGCATTATGGATCCAATCCGCAAAGGCTGTTCCTTCTCCCACCGCCTTACCACTACGCTCTCTCCATCACCAAATTAAATAAATAACAAAAAAAAGACAGAAATAAAAACTCTACCATTGTAACTAACTTTTCCCAAGTCCAAAATGAACCCAGCTTTTGTACTCGAAGTTCCTCCGTCCCTCGACATTAAGTTAACTATCGAAACTCCACTTCATTGCACTGGATCGGCTTTGGGGCATAGAACGCATAGAGTAACGACGATTTCTCGACGTTGCGACATCCTGCAATTCTGCCATCCTCAGGGCGAGAACGGTGGAAAGTCTAACGTTTGTCGGAACGTCTGAACAATGAACTGACAATGTACTGTGTACGAGGCAAAATACTATCAAAATTCAGCTTTCTTTTATATTTTCTATGACTTTATTTTCTGGAACTCAAAATTACAATCAGCAGCCGTGACATTTCCACGCACGAAACAGAAGTTTGGAAAACACCACAATTACAAGCAAATTACTTCCTACACTGATCATGAGACAAACTCGGTCACTTTTCACTTCTGACCCAGCAACCTCTACACTTGTATTCGGGAGGTGCGAGGTTCGAATCTCAAACGACACCGGCTAACATGAAGAAGGCTTGTCGTGATTTACATCCACCTCGCGAGCATAGGCCGGGATACTTCATCGAATAGGCCACGACCAATTCCTTCCACATCCTTTTCAATTATCATTCATCAGCCAACCTAACCCTGATGTTTTATTGTCTGAGATAATGTTACCGGCATAAAACAAACCACAATAAAGGTATATTTATTTATCTCTCCTACAAAGCAGAACTGAACAAAAATTTGAGCAACCTGAAGTTTGTAGGCAACTAGACAACACAATTTTAAGTACCGTTAGTATGACAATTAATTTCTTCACGATAAAAAATGGCTTAACAAAATTCGGAAATTTTACTTTTTTCTGCACGTTTCTCTTCTGGAACTAAGATCGGAAACCAACTGTCTGAGCACCCTTAGCATTAACCAGCACTGATTTAATACATTTTAAAAGTACAGTAATTCTGAACGAGTTTGTTTCTATGCGGATGACAAGACAAATCCTATCACACTTCATATCTCGGGTTCTGCTGTGTTTTCTCTGTCCCTTACTCTGCCGAAACTAAGATTAAGTACCAGGGGCTCCCATGACGTCGCGAACTCCACAAGAATGAATTACAAAGATGGTAGTTATTGCGGTACATTCCTTGTGAGGCACTGAAGACGATCTTTCGCTCCGCGAGCACCAGACTACAGCTTATTCTCAGCTAGGGAATGTTTTAATGTTCCTCGGGGTGCTCATCCGTCTTCGTCACAATGACGTCACGTAACTCGACTGCGACAGGGGGCGCGGGTGGTTCTATCTCTCCCTCCTCAACACATCTGCCTAAAGCTTCCAGCACTTAATAACAATTTTCAATGTGTGTGTGTATGTGTGTGCGCGTGCGTGCGCGTGTGTGTGGGTGTGCCCGTGCGCGTGCGCTTGCGTACATGCATAAATACGTCAGCATACAATAATAAGTTCCACAAGCTTCCCTTATCTTGTACTCTTATTCAAAAAAAGCAGTGACACGAACGACTGAGATTACGAAGAGAAAAACTGGGCAAGAGTAATGCATCGGCCATACTACAAAAGCGCGTATTCCAAAGGACACAGCTCTTTTACACCTGCTAACTGGTACAGATCATTAAGTAAACAAATTGTTGCTTGTAACACAAACATTTGTTCCGATTCCTTACGCGGAAAGGAGATGTATATGTAACAATGCATGCGAACTGTATTTGTCAAATATTATGCAGGTGAAGAAATTGAGGGGAATGAGAGACACGAAGCAGACGATGACAGAATGAGATCAGTGCGACAGACGAAGACGGAATGAGTGGTGACAACCATGACAATGCGATAAGTCAGGCAGACGATGACAGAATGAGATCAGTGCGACAGACGAAGAAGGAATAAGTAGTGCCAACCATGACAATGCGATACGCCAGGCAGACCATGAGAGAATGAGATCAGTGCGACAGACGAAGACGGAATGAGTGATGCCAACCATGACAGAACGCGATACATCAGGCAGACGATGGCAAAATGAGATCAGTGCGACAGACGAAGACGGAATGAGTGGTGAAAACCATGACAGAATGCGATACGTCAGGTAGACCATGAGAGAATGAGATCAGTGCGACAGACGAAGACGGAAGGAGTGGTGCCAACCATGACAGAATGCGATAAGTCAGGCAGACGATGGCAGAATGAGATCAGTGCGGCAGACGAAGACGGTATGAGTTGTGTCAACCATGACAGAACGCGATACGTCAGGCAGACGATGACAGAATGAAATCAGTGCGACGGACGAAGACGGAATGAGTTGTGTCAACCATGACAAAACGCGACACGTCAGGCAGACGATGACAGAATTAGACCAGTGCGACTGACGATAATGGGAACTTACGGAATTTTAAATGAGAAACCTGAAGGAAAGAAAACACTCTGAAGTTTTAAGGTGGGGTTGTGAGTACTGAATGACTTGTCAGTACTCAATGGTGGCCTTTTTTAAATACGGGAATGAAATTTTGGGGCCTATAACTGGGGGAGGGGTTGATCATCTGACATCCTATCAGATTCTCAGGATGTGCTCTGCCCTATGGACTGTGTTATAGATCTGTGTATGTAGGCGGTACCTGGAGGGACGATTATCTTGTGTCGAAAATATTACCAGTAACCGAGAATTAATTCTGAGAAAAGGTCAGAGTGAAAAAAAAGAATAAACATATTACTAAATATGCAAATATTGGCTAGATACGCAAAAAAAAAACAACAACAAGCAAAACCTGAACGTGTTAAACTAATATTCCTGTATTACTACGAGAAATCTGTCTATGGATCTTCCCATCGTACTTCGTTCTCCCCTTAATTTCATTTTTCCATTCTTTTCAATTTCCTTCCAGCTTCAAACCGTTCGTTTCTTTCACGCAACTAAGTCAAAGTCACATGGCGTTAGAAAACTACAATGTTATTACAACTTATACACGCCTATGTCTACATTTTACATAAAATTTCTTCTGTTATTTCCCTCTAAATCGCCTGCATAACTTCAACTGGACACATCAGCGGTCTTGTGCTGATATAAGTTCTGCAAGCACGGTACGTGTGTGTGGCAACCGCTCGCCCAAGCACAACGGATACCGTTTAATTTCCGGTCCTTGTCGCACTTACACCCTGATTTCAGGAGCTGTAATGTCCATATGGTAGCCAATATCATGAGTAGAAGAGCACCTCCTTATAAATCATGATTCTTGGCGCCAGACTCAAGAGGGACACTCGGGTACTGTCATATTTATGACGTCACTTTAGACAAGAGGATATTTTTCGGTAGTCTGTAAGTAGTTGTGTATGAAAATCTCATATCATAACCAAACCGATTCACTAATCACATATGTGCGTATCATCAGCTAAAGTAACTTCTTACAGCTCTATAACTGCCATACCGGCGAAAAATAGCCGGAGGATTGAATTGTATTACGCGATAATCCTAGGGGTGGTAATTTAAAATTACGAGTTGTCTTGACTGCTAAGATTGTTAGGATATCGATATTTATTCCCAGCAACGTGTGATCAAAACGTAGGCCTATACGGAAGCAACGTCACTCCGCCGCGTCAATCTTACCATTTATACAGGGTCATTCCAAAATCAAACTCCGATTGGCTGGTAAAAAAATATAAAACAGAGACCAAAACTTTATTATATGGAACAGTTACATACATATCTGCATTACTTCTCCACATAGATGCCATCAACATTTAGGCACTTGTTGTACCGTGGCACTAGCTTTTGCAGTCCCTCGTCATAGAACGGCGCCGCCAAGTTATGCAGCCAGGTTTTGATGCCATCCATGAGCTCTTCGTTGGTGTGGAAAAGTTGGGTATCCAACCAGACCTTTATCTTGGAGAAGAGATGGTAATCGCTTGGTGCCAGGTCAGGACTGAAAGGAGGGTGGTCGAAAATCTCCCAGTTGAAGATCTTGATTAAAGCATTTGTGCGAGCCGCGGTGTGGGGCCGCGCGTTGTCGTGCAGGAGAACGACGCCTTTAGTGAGCACCCCGCGCAGTTTTTTTTTGATCACCCCCGAAGATTATTCAGCGTTTCACAATAAACCTCTGACGTTATTGTGGTCCCTGGTACCATGAATTCTGTCAACAAAATTCCCTTACGGTCCCACAATACGTACCTCACAGCTGACGGCAGCGGCGATGATAGTGTCCATGTTTCATCGGTAATTACTGCTATACTACGGAGCGAAAATGTTTGAGGGTATGCGTATAGCAAGAACAGAAGTTACTTGTTACTACTGAGCGTGCGCTTTGACGCTATGACAACGCGTTTATTTTTACCAAACAATCGGAGGTTGATTTTGGAATGACCATCGTATTTTAAAATAATAGATGCGACTATGAAACGACGATTCTTTTCGCCCTCCGATCCTGACCTTTACCGCTGATCAACAAAATAAACACGAACTAGTAATGGCTGAATATCTCGCGAGTAGCGTGTCAAACAACACTCCGTTTCGCTGACAATGGTGTCGAATGATCGATAGATTCTCATTAACGTTTTTCAGTCCTCCATGATAATGCTTGACGAACAAAATGTGCAAAGAGTATACTTCACATTTCTGGTAAAACTGAAGAAAACCGCCACCGAAACTTCCAATTTGTTTGAGGGTTGTTTGACCGTGCATCTTCTTCATGAAATAACTTGAAACGTCAACTTCATGCAACAAGGTAATTTTATTGACGTATTCTTAGCTCGACATGTTTCGGGTACATACGCCCATCATCAGGAGAATTGGATTTTGAGTTGCGGCGTATGGTTTTCTGCACCGAGTTTTTGGATGGGTGGTGGTCTTGACAGCCGGCAGAAATACCTGACGATTTGGCAACACAGCTGTGAGTCGAACTGTTGGCGTGGGGAATTTGTCCTTGAGCGCCCTTCTAGCGAGACCCAAAACATTTCAGTTGCCATGGAGTGCTGGTCTGTAGAGCATCGGGCTTTCGCTGTGGAGACGTATTTCTAAAACAACGATTATGTCGCTGTGACTCAGCTGATATTTCGTCGGCACTTCAATATTCACCGGAACGACAGTGTCACTAGCCGAAATGCTGTACTGTTGTGAGTGAGAAACTGCAGAGAAACAGCGTCTGCCGCAAAAAAAAACGCCCAGGAAGAGAGCCTTCACTTAGAACTCCCGAGATCATCGAAAGATGGCGTCAGGCTTTTGTCAGAAGTCCTCGGCTAGCGGGAATGTGCTGACAACAAGGGACGCCACCTCACAGACACTATATTCAGGAAGTGAATATTGCATTTAAAATGCTTTGAGATAAAGATAATTTTAGTAATAAATTCACGTAAAAAGATAGTATATTTTTAATTTTATTGCAACTTAAAAATCGTCAGGTTTTTCTGCCGGATTATCAATTTTAGCAGTTTGGGCTACACGGGTCTCCTATAGGCACAGGAAGAGACCGGGGTGTGCAAGTCATTTCTCTGCGAGACGTACGTACCAAAGTAACATTTCATACCGATAAAACTCTCTCTACTCCCCCATCAACATCAATTCGTGCTTCTCCTTTTTCTCTGCCTCAACGAAGATATTTGTGCATGTGATACAGAGATCGAGAAAGGATGGAGAAAAAAGAGAAGTTATTCGATTTAAAAATTCATTTTTCTCCGTATTTTTACGTGGCTGTCACGTGCCAGTGGTCGAGGTTTTATGCGTCTCTCTGTTACGTTATTTATTACTCGGTCCTTCACACCGCTATCCACTGCAACGAAGGGATGGAGCAACGGGAAATTGCTGTAAGTTATTGCTAATATTGCTACAGAGGCGTATCTTACAGTTTGTGGTATTAAGAACAGCCATGCCAAATAAAAGATTTGGCACTCCTTAATCTTTTTTTCTCTTCAGTTTAATTTGCAATATCATATCAACCAATTTCGCACACCCTCCTTCCTCAAATTGTGGAAACTCACACCTGTCGTACCTGATAGGCCTAGAGTTACGTATGTAGGTATGTCATGTAGGCCTGCACACAATTCAAACAGATGTTAACTGCTCATTTTTCAGAGTAGATAAAACTGAATTTTGCCTCTTATGATTCTGCGTCCCACCGACTTAGTGTTTAAACTGTGCCCTAGCAAGCTTTACGTGTTTATCTGAAGTACCAGAATTACTATATATTGCACAGCATGCAGATGTGTTTATGATACTTCTCTTCCCTTTGCAGAAGGTAACATCGTCCCAAGCTCAAGAGCAAGAAACAAATGCCGTACTTCTTCTCAACGCTGTTTGCTATTTTAAGCAGCGTGCTATGCCCTCGAGATCCCCTTTCAATTGTCTTCTTGGTCTTTCGCTTAATCTCTTTGCCCTGCTAGCTTATAATTAGATATTATCTTCACGAATTCTGTGGTCTTTCCAGCTCCTTCTCTATGCAGATTATTAAACTTCGTCCACTGCTCCCACATCTGCGACCTTAAGTTTCTGCAACTTTCGTTTTCATCTAATCTGGTATATTAGTGCAAAAGGACTACTCAAACTAAGGACAAATAATTTATTTCCAATCTTTACTCTTTACTTCCTTTATTTCTTTCTTTTACTTACCCCTTTCTCACCCTTATCTCATTACATCCTTTCACCTTTAAAGGTTAGCTATTACATAGTGTAATATTGTTAAGGAAAGCAAACACATGCCATGTGTTTACGCTGTAAAATTGTGCCTCAACATATTCCGAGCAGCAGGCCGATAAAATGCATGTCAACATTACACGCTACACCAAATCGTGTCTTGCTGAAAAGTTGCGCATATTCTTCCAGTTTCATTAGTTTCTGTACATGTCTGTTACAAACATTTGGACCCCCGTAAACATAAACAATTAACAGGTCATATTTAAAAAAAAAAGAGTAATAAATGAGAAGAATCAAGCGATAAACATAACATAAAGTTCACCCTAGAACACCCTTCTCTAACCTCGGCGTTAGATGGGCGTGGGATGTCAAAGCCACGTCTCTGCCGATTTATCCCCGGGAAGGATAGCCTGTACCCACTGTATAGGAGGATGTGTGGGCCCCCAGGGCGCGTCTGGACTGGTGCGGAAAATCTCGCCACTACCGGGATTCGATCTTCGGACCGTCCAGCCCGTAGTCAGTCGCTATACCGGCTATCCCGGCCCACAAACATAAAGTTTCAGATTATATTTAAATATTTATCTTTTAATATAATCTGAAAGTTTAAATCCAATACAATATTTTTATACTTTTAGTGACAATGTACATATAAGTAATTCTATACAATTTTAATACATTTTCAGCATGATAAATACCATATGCTGCATATACAGTAAACTACATCCTGATTATGAATAGTTAATCTATTAGAAACATACAAAGGATGTTTATCTCAGTAATTAACCAACTTGATGCACAAAGTTTTGTTTTACAATAAGTTTATTTCATGACTCTATATGTTTCGAGCATATGTGCTGGTGATCAAGAGGTCTAAATTGCATTACAGACTCTGGTATCATCACACCTATAGGTGTGATGATACCAGATGATACTGAAATAAATATACTGAGAAGTACGGCCAGCAAAACGTAAAAAAATATAGGATGATTAATGAAAAAAAATAAGAAGTAACAAAGCAGCGGCAAAGAAGAAAATACGGAGCAGAAAAGACGACATTAGGTGTGACAAATATCTCACTACTTTATCACTTATCATAGACTATCGGTTAATGTGTCGAAATGCATCTGAATTCAGAATTTGGCTACAAACCAGATGAGAAGAGCTTCTGTATTAATCAAAGGTTATAAACCGCTACAGTAATCAATAACTTCTATGAAACTTTTGACGTACACATTCTCCGAAAATTAGAAGCTTACATAAACTTAAGATCTCAGTTCAGTAAAATCCCAGATTATAGCTGAATCAAAATTCTGCACATAATTCCGAACAGTTTCTAAAGCATCATCGCAAGCGTCTCTGCAAAACCTTAATGACGTTACGACAAACAAGACTTTCTTAACGAAACTTGCCGTACCCTCGGTTTTATTGGATTTACCAATACTGAACATGTGATTTTGAATGGGTCGTTACCTCTCGTGACGTTGGATTACCTTCAACCTGTAAACTGCATCACCAAAGTTTATAAAACGGTTTATCGTATTTATGTGTTTGCCACCTTACACTGCAAACGGGAACAGGTGAGACCGACGCTTGAAGGGCGAGTTTAATGAAGGGATTAGTGGAATAGCGTCGATTAAGGTAATAGGTTATAGTCCGTAATCGGCCTATACTGGTGTAAACCCTCCCTTCTCTCCCCGCTAAATCTTCATGTGAATATTGTTACTCAGTTACACAGTAGTCCACACACACACCAACATGCCCTAATATCTCATGTCATAGTCTTGTTCGTAATCTTGTATTAGCAATGGGGATACCAATCCCCAGGTTTAAATCCGTAAATTTTAAACTGGTGTTATAAGGTACTGCTTGTCTGTGCTGTGTGAAAGTGTATAGTATGAGATAAGGTACTGCTTCTTTGTGCTGTATGAAAGTGTATAGTATGAGATAAGGTACTGTTTCTTTTTGCTGTATGAAAGTGTATAGTATGAGATAAGGTACTGCTTCTCTGTGCTGTGTGAAAGTGTATAGTATGAGATAAGGTACTGCTTCTTTATGCTGTATGAAAGTGTATAGTATGAGATAAGGTACTGTTTCTTTTTGCTGTATGAAAGTGTATAGTATGAGATAAGGTACTGCTTCTCTGTGCTCTATGAAAGTGTATAGTATGAGATAAGGTACTGCTTCTTTATGCTGTATGAAAGTGTATAGTATGAGATAAGGTACTGCTTCTCTGTGCTGTATGAAAGTGTATAGTATGAGATAAGGTACTGCTTCTTTATGCTGTATGAAAGTGTATAGTATGAGATAAGGTACTGCTTCTCTGTGCTGTATGAAAGTGTAGAGTGTGAGATAAGGTACTGCTTCTTTGTGCTGTATGAAAGTGTATAGTATGAGATAAGGTACTGTTTCTTTTTGCTGTATGAAAGTGTATAGTATGAGATAAGGTACTGCTTCTTTGTGCTGTATGAAAGTGTATAGTATGAGATAAGGTACTGTTTCTTTTTGCTGTATGAAAGTGTATAGTATGAGATAAGGTACTGTTTCTTTTTGCTGTATGAAAGTGTATAGTATGAGATAAGGTACTGCTTCTCTGTGCTGTATGAAAGTGTATAGTATGAGATAAGGTACTGCTTCTCTGTGCTGTATGAGCAGCAATTCCATGGCACAGTCTCCCTTGAAGCTGCGAATAATGACATAAAGAAACACCCCGTTCCTATGGAATCCCAAGTTTCATCACCCTTTTCACAAAACTTCATCACTGGAACCGACTCGGAAGTAACGAGTCCAATCAACACTGCAATAAGAACCACAGGATACACTATTTACTCTCAATTTATTTCGACAATTAACCTCTACTTGTTTCGAGCAGGGTTACTGCTTATCATCTGTAGGTACTACTCGGTATATACAGCAACTGGTACGTGTCATGCGTTTATGTTGGTTGGCTGCTAGCAAGACCGGAGTGGGACATTAAGTCCAGTCAACACCTTCATGAAATGGCATTTTATGTCTTATATTTATGCTCCTAGTGAATAGATTTACCAGCCCAACATTATGTCGAGATCTGCGCTCTTCTGAGATATTATACAGCGTATAGGGGCCATTCATTACAAACGTTTCGGGACAACCTATCGGGCTCAAGAAATCCAAGATGATTTTGATATATTGACCCTTGAAGACGAGACCGATAGGTTGTGCCGGAACATCCGTAATGAATTACTACTATAGGCTGCGTAATGTTCTAGAAGAACGCAGATCAGATGCACAACGCGGTGGAAGCCTGAAATCATAACATTATATTATTAATATTGTGTTTTTCCGCCCTATGAAGTCGTGTTGTGATCTAGGCGAGCAGTTAGAAAACTGTGACTCGTATACTTCATAATCTTTACACTCCTTCTTTATGAAAATAGGCAATGGATCGATGAAGTGCGCCATTCTCGATCACTTTGTAGTATATCCAACTGTTTCAATCAACAGATGGCTGCACCACAGCTGATTCTAAAATAGCCAAGATGGATATGCGTTAGAACAAACGTATTCGTCGAGTTCTTGGTAGCTGATATTGAGGAAATGTTTCAACAAAGCGTATGGAGGGATAACTGTGGACGTTTCTGCTGATCTATTATGGGTATGATAGGTTAAAGAAGCTGAAAAAAGAGGAGCCGGACTTCGTAACAGACAAAGGGGTGGTCGCCCTTGTATTGCACTGATGTGTAACATTTGCCAGACTGCTAAACTGCTATTCGACGACCTCTCCATAACTACAGATGGATTATGCACTACCCTATCTGTGGATAAAGCCGGTGTAATAAGCATTATTGTAGTGCTTGGCTATTTCAAGGCCCGTACTCTTTGTGTGTAACGAATGGTGATAGACGCACACGCAAAAGCCAGGTCAAGCAGTCCCAATGATCTTTCGCTATGACATTGTGCAGGAGATGAGAGCTTTCTGTTCAAAACTATCAAGGGAGATGAAACCTATGTCCAGCATCCTGAACCATAACCCAAGCGGCTATCGGTGGAATGGCTGACATCGTCTTCATACAAGACATTCGCGATGGTGCAACGTCAGCAGAAAAAGCAAATCTAAGCTACAGACTTTAGGACGAGTACGGTGTTTCTCTTGTGAACTTCTTACCTAGGAGGACACCACAGAACTCTCATTACTACATCGAAACACTGTGAACTCAAAGTGCTTGCCTTTGTTAAGTTCGCCCCACAAGAAAAATGTCACAAATGCTGCGGCTCCTTAACCACGCCCGGTCATCCCCAAATGTGGGCATCACTATGGCCATCACGAAACTGGATGGGCCATGTTGCCGCATCAACCCTATAGTCCAGACATCGCACCATCACACTTTCAATTGTTTGGTCCTCTGACAGACGGTCTGCTAGGACATCACTACTACGAGGGTGATGAGGCGCTTCTGAACGTCTTGACTGAGTGGCTGCAGAAGAAGGAAAACAAACTTTACTGGGTGGAAGGAAGTCTGTTTATAGAGTACAAATTGAAAAATGATGGCTGTAGAAAAGCCGTAGTGGAGATGTATGAAATGTTGACGTATCTCAGTCGTACACATCAGGACATAAAGAATTCGAGGCATTAATTTATAACCCCAGTATTATTAAACTGCGAGATTTGAATTTCTCATTTCGGAGTCGGTGAAGAATCAAGACTTCTACAGTGTTACGCCGTGTCGACCGGCATATTGTTCCCGAAGTTTCGAAGGGATGTAGGGCCATAATCTCCAGAGCCTTCCTGTACTGCATGATTCTGACGATGAAGGCACTAGGAGCGATCGAAACGTCGGTAACTAACAACCCTGAAGACTGGAATCTTTAGTGATACACGAATTTTGGTGATATTCTCACAATGCTGTTTGCAGTGCGGGGGCTAATACTGTCCGGATATTCGGTAGGTATATTTGATCAAGCAGACTCCAAATAATACCCTCAAATTATGGGAAAAAATCGAAAACACGTGTAACTTTGAATTTTGAAAATCTTCACATCCAATCCAAATCTGCGGAACAGCATCCTAAACTTTCCATACAGGAATTCGTCTGTGCAATTTGATTACGCTGCAAGCTATTCCATAACGTAGCAAACCACGGACATAGCTGCGGAGCCGGGGGAGGGGGTATAGTGCAAGTGAAGAGCTAATGTTAGTTGGGCCGATCCGGCTGTGGTCCCGGCTTACTTGATGCGATTTCCGATATTAAGCACCGTGGGACTGCCACCTGCAACTAAGCTATTCCCCCTTCTCTCAATGAGTCCACTCGCCCAACCTCGCACATCCCTAACACTCCGCTCGGTTCTTCAAGCACATCGCACACAGCAATGAGCATCATCTGTACTGCGTCTTATAATTCGTAGATGGGTGAAGTACGTTTTAGGCGCATCCACTAAAGCACTTGCGGAAAGCAACTGTCGGACTCGTCACGTCTGTCAGTCTCTGCCTTGGTCCGCATGGAACAGTACGGCTCTCACCGGACGTACTTTCGTGAAATTTCATATAAAAAATTTTTAATAAGATTTTCTACATATTCAGATACCCGTTTAAACCGGAAACACTACACGTCACAGCGAACAGACTTCACAGCCGAGACGTACTTTGCTCTCTATGAGGTAACACTTGAAGACAGACCAGCCTCGTGGTCTAGTGGTCAGAGTCTCTGACTACTAATCATGAGGTCCCGGGTTCGATTCCCGGCTCTACCGTGGGAATTTTTCCTGAAGGGGAGGATTCCCACGGTGACCATGGTGTGGGTAGGTTAGTAGAATCTAGGTTTAAGGGCCCTCCTGGCACTACATCGTCCTCTATCACCACTTACAAGGACATGTGGTGGCATTGGACAAAAAAAAACTTGAAGACAAAGCTGCGATCTAAACATACAAATAAGAGACTGCAAATATTTTACAAAACACCCAGAAAACTCTCAGTTTGTTGCGAAAACGTGTTAAGTCGCATTTTCCTTTAAATATTCACAAATTCCTCCCACTGTATCAAAATATGAAGACCAATCACGCCCTCTGAAGTCGGGCCCCGTCGTCTCTGTGGAGTATGAGTTGAGGCCGAAGAAAACGTTGACGATCTAACCTTGGGAATGGAGCAAGATTTGCCGTAATCCGTTCTTAAAGTAAGGCGAAAAGAAAAGTAATTTTTGTCCAACGTGAAGAGGCATCATCTTCTCCAAATTATTTACGAAATGAAAATCTAGGGACAATAATAGGGCTAACACTATGCACTGCGGAAATTTTCTAATTTGCTATGTATTTGTGATATTTAGACATGCTACTTAGCGCCGAATAAATAAATGGCAGCTACAGATATGGAAGGATCAGGAAGTAAGTGACCGTTACCCCCTTTAACGTACTACCCTGGCATTTATCGAGGGACATAAGAAATCCACTACTATCCTCACACAGGGTATACACTGTTCGGACAACATCGAAGGAAACTGCAGAGCGTTACCGAAATACGAACGAGGACGGTGAGGCAAGTTTGGAGCTATGGACTTTACCTGATATGACACAACAGTAGCAACCACTAATACGGGTACAACTATTCTACAGTTACAATTCATGGCACATGTAATGCTATATTACATGTTAAATGTTTCGTACTTTTACATTGGCACTTTCCGAAGCATCTGTGCAGTGCCCAATACGACTGTTCTCTCAAGTTACTTGACTTCATACCTTCCCAGTACGTTGTTCTGGCATTTTCCAAATAATTTTGAAATTGTTCCAGTTGCCTCTATTATTACTGGTATTACTTTAGTTTATACATTCCACAAGAGCTGTATTTCTCATGTACGGTCTCTATATTTTAGAATCTTTTCAGCTTCTTTCTTGATCACATTTCTGTCTGCTGAAATTGCAACTCCTATTAACATACAAGTTCCCTTTTCATTATCACAGATTATTATGTCCAGTTTCTTGATAGGAATGGTTGTCAGTTTGCACTTGTTCATTCCATAATATGGTTACCTTAATTTCATGACTTTGTCTACTGATTTTGGTACATGCTCACACAACTGCTCATTGTCTAATTTTACCCCTATCTCTTTTCCTACGTTAAATAATAACAATAATAATCATAATAATAATGTTAGAATGTGATGACATGAACAATAATAATAATAAGAATGTTGTCAGAATGTGATGACATGAATAACAATAATAATAATAGAGAAAATATTAGACTTGAAATAGGAGAAGCCACAGAACGGATGCAAATGGTATACCGGAAGAGAGACACAGAAAATGAAAACACTGATTGTGGTAAAGCACAGATTAATAAATATCCAAGCGCCGAAGGAGAGCAGCACACAGTTAAGAATAAACTAAAGGAAGACCTTCAAATAATGTGGCATAAGGTGAGGCTCCTACAAATATTTGAAAGCGAGAAGCTGCCAAGATTAAAAACAAACAGTAAATTGATAAAGCTTCAAGAAGAAATAAATGGAGTAATTGAAGAACTTTTAGAAGAGGACGAAATGAATATAACAGATATAAACAACCTGATA
>Ga0131853_10008008_pt1 | contig 19204 bp, 21 predicted proteins | sample TergutLab28metaG_FD_92764 | JGI IMG/M metagenome (GOLD analysis project Ga0131853, IMG submission 92764) | Labiotermes labralis P1 segment gut microbial communities from Petit-Saut dam, French Guiana - Lab288 P1 (version 2) (version 2) | ecosystem: Host-associated > Arthropoda: Insects >...
ACGTACATTCTGGCAAAATTTGTCCGGAACAAGCCGATCCTGGATATATTAATGCTTTTGAAATTCCCTACTGCATGGGCATAATTGCCAAGGCGCGAAATCAATTGGGTTAATTTGTTGCATAAATCCAGCATGGCCGGATTACATTCTTTATCAAATATTTTTGGCAGATGGCAAAATGCCATTTCGAAGGTATGGCTGTTGAACTGATTGGTTATCATGTTTTTAATGCGCTGTTTAAAAGAGTCAAAAATGTCTGGATTTATTTTTTGAAATTCCTCATCTGTGGGTTTTATAAGAATATTGTTTATTTCGGCAATTCCATCATCCCATATTTTTTCATCAAAAGTGCTTTCCATAACCAGCTGTATGCGTTCTAGCCCGTCTTTTAGCGTATAGCGTGGGGCAATTTTGTTGCCAAATGTGTAGATAGTTTTAATTTCGTCACTCGACAATGTGATTGTAACCTTTTCTTGCGTGTTGATGCCTTGGTCGGTATGATAGTAACAGCTTGTAAATGTATCGCCGTCGTAGCCGGTAATAACACAAAAATCTTCTTCAAGTGAAATGCCATATACATTTTTTGATAAAGACTTATTAGGTTCTGCAATAACGGGCTTGCCCGAGTTGATGGATGCCATAATTTCGTCTTTGAACGCATTAGTATTTGTAATTTTTTTATACTCGTAGCCTGCAAAGCCGAATAAAAAGTCTACGGTATAGTCTGTGCCGCATTTGCCTGACCATTTTCCTACACGACTGTTATCGCCTATTAAGGTTGCAATGTCGGACATTACGCCGTCAAAACGCCAGTACAGTGAACTCTTGCCACATAGCGTATCAAACAATACAAAATATGTCGATTGCGTATCACGTGAGCAACCACAGCCGAAACAATAATTTTCTTTGTTTCCGCATTTTTTAGGCATTTCGTCAGCAATATTTTGCATGTAGACATAAGCACCTGCAAAGCAGTTTGGGAAGCTGCGCCCCATAAGGTTGGAGAATTGGATGTTGAAATCAAGTGTATTTTTCATAATTAGATTTTCCTCTCTATTCTTGCTTGTTTTTCCCATTCCAGCAACTTTTTAATCCATTCAATTTCTGCCTCATTGGGGTTGGTAAACCAGGTGGCACAGCCGCCGTAAGATTCGCCATTGCATAAATGAATTTGTTTGGTAAACAACACTTTTCTATTTTTACAAGGGCAACCTCTACCACAATTAGGGTTAGCGTACTTCAAGCAATCCAAAATTCGCTTTTGAAATTCTTCGCAATCAATTTTTTCTTGATATTCTTCTATATTGTGAAGATACGGCGTAAAAGTCCATGACTTTGTCCAATCGGTTTTATCATCCGGCCTTTTGTGGCTAAAATGCGACGGATACACGGGCAGCCTGATATAGTAAATAACTTTGCTTTTATATACGCCCTTCCATGCATTATGGAGTGTCCATGTGGGCTTTAATTTTATTTCCCGAAGGTATGCAATAAAATTGAGTGCGTTTTTCAGGTCTTGGCCGCCAACGTAATGGGGCAGAACATCTTCGATTTGGGGCTTGGACACTTTTTGAGCGGCTAATGTGATAATATCTGTAGTATTTTCAATTAATTTTTCTGTCATTTTCTATACCTCCTAGAGTGTTATGATATAACAACAGATTCAAACACTATTTAATCCACATCGCAGGGCGAATGCCACGTTTGTCTGCAATCCCGCCTCCTGTAAGTGGGGCAAAACTGCCGGATGGTTCAATGCAAGTCATAAATGTATTGGCACGTCCAGGTGTGCGTAATGCCCAACATTCGGCTTTTCCATCTAATGTTTTAGTTATTCGGGCATTGTTGTATGGGTCGATTAAAAATTGGCCACTGCCGTCAGTCCATTCAAAATCATAATCCTTTTTGTTCCCTACCCAATACCAACCTCGGCGATTTTCTAAACACCCACTGTCGCCGAAATATTTTACGACTTCATTAACGCTCAAACAAAAGATATAGTCATCTGTTTTTGGGCCTGATGCGACGCTATACCACGGGTTTTTGTTATACAGTCCTTTTGTCAACAGCATACGCGCTTTATCATCGTCGTCAAATGAATTGTAAAACTCATTATTCAAATACTCACGTAATGAGCATTTTTCCCAAGTGATTTTTCCTTTTGTGTGATGATAGGGTTTTATATCAATGATATGCTCGCTCAAAATCAGCATTTTGTCGTCTTGCTTATCTAATACTCGCCAGTCATAACCACCAAATTTTATCGTTTCATAAGGTGCGGGGGCCACTTGCATTTCTTTAATCTGGGTGGCTGTTAACGACCTAACCTCTAAAGGCTTTCGCTCTTTGCTGATTTTCTCATTGGCTAGCGGAATATAAAAACACATTTCCGGTTCAATGTCAATATCAATGCTTTTGTATACTTCGATCCAATACGTTAAACGATAGCTTTCCTCTGCCCCTTCTGCCGGGAGATTAGTCAGCTGAAAATCAGCGTCTTTTTTCAAAACCGTACACGAACCATGTGCGATGTTATAATCATATAGCAAATCCATGTTCTTAGGAATCCATATTTTCTCTAAATATTCACTTGCTTTTTTCATTCCATCACCCGGGCCATCATCTCCGCCAACAAGATCGGCGTTTGGTTGTACCCTGAAAGTTAAGCAAGCAAATTTGGATAATCCCGTGTCAAATCCGACCATTCCCTCAGGTAATTCATCAATACAGTCTACTTGGCAACCAAAAGCATACCAACTGTTAGGACAAATATTAGATGACAGCCCTATTTCTGTATATGGCGTGTGCTTATCAAGCATTAACTGCTTAAATTTTTGATGATATTCTCCAATGTTGTTAAAGTTTTCTAAATTTTCGTTCGTCAAACCCGCGAACTTCAGCGTTTCTGGTAATTCGATCATCTCCATTTTAATTAAAATATCTTTGTAAACTTCCATTTTAGTATCATTCATTGACAAATGACCTCCTGTTATTTTGATTTCAAACGATAATCTAGGATAGTCGATATATTTGCCATACTTTTTTACAACAGATGGCGAAACACCATGGAAAGCTTTAAATGAACGCGTGAATGCTTCTGGAGATTCATACCCGTATTTGTTTGCTAAATCAATAATTTTTATTTTATGATTTATCAATTCCTCTGCTGATAATGCCATACGCCTCCTTCGTACATATTCAGCTAAAGTAATGTCGGTTATAAATAAAAACATATTTTGAAAACGACGAATAGAACAACAAGCTATAACTGCCGTTTTCTCATAATTAATCTCGCTCGTTATATGCTCTTCAATATAATCAATCGCACGATTTAATTTTCCAAGCCACTCCATATCAACAACTCCTTTTCGTATCTTGAACATTATCTCATATTCAATTGTAAAAATCCTTGCAATAAACGCAAATGGTTGCAAGGTTTTACTCTGAAAAAAATTAGGAGATAAGGAATTTAACTTATGCTAAAATTTCTTTAAATTTGTATTCCAACTCCAGCAATCGCCAATAATACGGTACAAGTGTTATGTCCAGCTCACTAAAGGTGAAGCAATCGAAAGCGCACCCTTCATGAGACGTGTTCTCGTATGTCCAATGCAAGCGGTATTTACAATTTCAATCAACTTCTCTGCCATTTGTCTCTTCCTCCAGATCAATTATTCGTTTACAAATATCTTTCCTTTAATTGTACAAAAAGATATATGACAACAGCATGTCATATTAAAAGCCATTCCAACTGATAATTTAAGAAGATACCTATTTTTTCGCTCGTGTTTGTTTCTCAAACGCCAACAGTTGTTTAATGCTATTAAGCATCGCTTCACCGGGGTCAAAAATTTCTCTGTAAAAAGAATGACCACAAACACCTTTAAATACTTTACCATAAACGGTGTAGTCATTTCCTCCAATACAAGGTTTTGTTCCGCCAAGGCATGTACCAATACATTCATATATCCCATCCCAAATCACGTGCTGTAAGCTTTCATTTATGATCAATTCCTCATACTTGTCTCTGTTATCTAAATACAACTTGATTTTCCAAGTATAATTCTCCCCACCCTCGATATAATCCCAGCCATTATTTCTCAAACTAATTTTACAAATCGTACTCCCTTTAGATTTAGCATTCCAGGCGTTATGAACACCCGACCACCCAGGCGTCATTTTATTCGCTCTCAACCAAGCAACGAAATCCAACGCATTTTTTTGATTTTCAACCGCAACACAAAGCGGAATAACCGCCTCAATTTTAGGTCTAAGCGCCCGTTGAACTTTTAAGTCAGTCATATCCGACATCTTTATCAACCTCCATTAATGCTAAGATAGCGAAAAGCCATCATTTTGGGAAAAAGCACTTTTCTCTCCCAATCAAGCCTACCGATCCTGACTACTATATCCATCAATATTATCAACTTTAAACTTCCACAAATCCATCAACTTTTTGATTTTTTCTATTGCTTTGGCATCGGGATCAAAAAATATCACTTCGGAAGAACAAAGATTATCATATTCTTTCCCGAAAATAACCTTGGTCGTGCCACGCTGTTCATGACCACAGTCACCGTCACAACTTCCGCATTTATTTACACTTGCATGCACAAATTCTTTTACATCTTCACTTATCGGAAAATCATCATGATCGCTAAGCGGACAATCACAAATAAAGAACCTGCCAGAAGGATGATTTTCATCTTTGAAAGTTATAAATATGCACATCAATTCGTCTTTATAATAAAAACGCGTATCACTAGGCTCGATTCCATTTGTCATGCCCAGCTGCTTCAAATAATCAACTAAATCCAATGCATTTGTTAATAAGTTACCGCTAAGGTTTTCTTTGAGTGTATTTTCGATTGTTTTTTCTGCTGCCATTTCACGTTCCTCCAACAATAAATATTTTTATAACTTTGTCACTAATAAATGTTCCACCGTCAAAACAGTTTTCGGTGTCGATAATGCAGATATTCGAATCGGCATTGCCGCAGGTGGATTTGTGCGGAATTGTTGAATATAATCATCTTCTTCTCCATAGTGCCACAAATCGCCATTAACTAAAATTGCCATAAAATCGCGCGCAAGATACCACTGGATATCAATAAATTCATTCGTTTGTATTTTCCAAGGTGGCATGTGATAAGCTCTTTTACCAGTTGCTACATCATGAGATTTATACATTTTTGTTCTTTGCGCTAGTCCCAAACTACCATTGTTGTAATGAATCCAAATGTCATATTTGTCAGTTTTGACACGCATTTCAATTTTAATATGACCGCTGAATGTTTCTGAGGTTTCCATGCTATTGCTACCACTATTGTTAGTATAGATACCTTTTTCGCCACTGGTGTTTTGCAAAACTAAACAACCCTTATCAAAATGAAAATCCATTTTCCCTTGTGAGATCATTTTCGTTAAATCAACCTCCACAGCTTCCTTTTTTGGCGCGAGATTTTTCACTGCAACATGAAACTTTTTCTCCATTTCGTCTTTTGTCAACTTAACATCAATTTTTTCCCCTTCTTCTTCTTCTTCTTTAGTGATTAGCTCTCTTAAAATGCGCTCTTTTTTGACTAGGATTAGTTTCTTTAGATCCTCAATTGATACTAAAATATCTTCAATCCAATCCAGATCATCAGTATAATAGCCATCGCCTCTTCTCATCATCGTCATACTACCATCAACAGTCGTAAAGCTAATCCCTCCCCAAGTTCCAAACGCGCCAACGCAAATATTTTCATAACTTTTCCCACGTGCATTAAATGTGGCTCCAAGTCGTTTCGAGCAACCAGTTCTACCTTCACGACAGTTTGTACATTTATATGCTAAACATTTTGCGAAAAGATTGATAAATTCTTCTGGCTGTCCTTCTAAATAGTCATCCAAAACGCCAAATCCCCAGCCGATGTCGCAAGTAAACGAATTTTCATCAATTCTAAAGCCACCAATGACTTCACCTTTGTATTTGAATTTATAGCTTTTATATGCTTTCGAAATCGTTATTTTTTCTGATTTAAGAAAATCGAGAAAGTCTTCTATCTCTTCGAGTAGTTGCCTGTGCGGTGGTTCTATATCGTCAAATATTTTATTCAATTGAATCCCTCACTTCTTGCTTGCTTTTCTAATTTTAACAGTCTTTTTAACTGGATGAGTTCTGTTTCACTTGGATTTACATACCAAAGTGCCAGACCACCGTATAAATCCCCTTTGCAAAGATTTTTGATGGTATTGCCGAATACTGTTTTTTCTGTTGCACAAAATCGATGAGGGCAAGGTGTGCAGTAATGTAGGCCACTTAAAATGAAGTCTTGTAGGTTTTCTTTTATAATCAGCTCTTCGTATTGCTCGATATGATGTAAATATGGTGTTAAAACCCACGATTTTTCCCAAGCAATGCCATCGGATTGTTTTAAGTTGCGAAAATGTGAATCATACAAAGGTAATCTGATGTAATATAAAATGCCTCTGCTTGAATTAGACCAGCCATTTGTAATTTTCCAAGCGGGACTCATTTTGTTCGCGCGAAGCCATGCAACAAAGTCTAGTGCTCTTTGCTTGTTATCGCCAGTGAGATATTCAGGAATAACTTCTTCAATTTTTGGTTTAGTTTTACTTTGTTTAAATGGGTCATATGGTGTCATTTTTAACACTCCTTCATCGAACTTTTGATCGTGAATTATTTTGGTGATGATATGAAATTGGGTTGATGGAAAATCCCCCTATACAATTATTTTTGGAATTTAGGTTCTGCAAAAGCAGGTTCTGAATTTCAAAAATAATTCCAGTAAGCGGCAGTGCGCTCAGATTGAGAGTTCTAACTTAGTGGTGTGCAACCTTGATTCAAAAAGGTATTCCATGATTTTATCAACCCAAATTCGTGATATCACGATTATTTTTCTTTACAGCCAATATAATAACCAAAAACATATTGATTTTCAGTTGGTGTTTCTGGGTAAACTTCTGCTGAATATGTTGACAAAACCTGCTCATATTTCCCATTTTCATACTCGCCGATTGCATCCCACCATTTGTCTATATGTGTATGCCCAAAATAATCACCGAAAGTTGCGCCTTCATAAGGAATATCAGCATGACTCAAAGCGAAACATTTTGCTACATAAATTTCGGGTAAGTCGTAAAAGTCCATTTCATCAGGAACAGGTGTATCGGGTTTCATAAAGCGTCCGATCGTGTATGTTGTTAATTGTCCCTGTTCGCCATTATATAATTCCCATGTCATTAAAGCAGAATTATATGGCTCATCAGATGCATAATCGCTTAATTTGTCAAGTTCGTCAAAAACCCAACTGTTATGATGCCAATTACTTTGGAATAATTCTGAAGTCCCCCTTGCCACATGCCCGCGTGCAAGTACGGATTTACCAATAAATCGGTATGGTCCACATTTTTTAATTTCTAAGTTTATTTTGCCAGGTTCTAAATTTTGCATAATTTTATTCTCCCTTTAACTTGATTTTGATTTTACAAGTTCATCATGTGTGATTTTTGCCAAAGCACAAATTTTTTCTTCATCAGAAAAATCGGTAATAATATAACTATTCCCCTTTATTCCTGTCTCAAATTTTAGATCGTTTGCTGTTAAAAATGCATCGCCAGCGGCTGTCTTTTTCAAATACCATCTTCCATCGTCACCCATCTTTGTACAAATGATGCCTAAATTGATTCCATTTATCACAATATTATGAGTACCAACCATCGGTTGCGCTTTAACATCGCCAACATTTTTTAAAATACGACATATCTTTTCTGCAAGACTCATTTGCCTACCTCCAAAGCTTATTTATTAAAAACATCAATTAATTGATTCATTAAATCCAACAGCTCTGCATCAAGTTCTCTGTACCGTTCGATAATTGAAACTAACATTTTACCGAAATAAATGAAATGACAGCCACCATCAATAACATTCATACATTCATGGCAATGATTAACGAAATGCCCTATATCCATGCCTTCACAGTTATTTTCCCAAATTTGTTTGTAAATTTGGTTATATTGTGTTTGCACTGCTTCGGTTAGCGTGTCGAACAATCCTTTATGCAGCTCCGCAAACAAACCATCATTATGCGTTGCCCCGAAATCCCATGCCGCCATGTGTCTGCTTGTCGCTTTTTTAATTTCATTAAACACATACGCACGGTCTTTTCCGCTTCCTTCTTGTTTAATAAATTTCAGCTCAATTTCTTCTAAGTATTTATCCCAAACTTTTTCTTCTACGTTAGCTTGAATCATTGCTCGGTTACGTTTTAATATATCAACAAACGTAAATTTAGGGGCAATTTTATCCCCAAAAATATACAGCGCATGAATATCGCTGTACACAAGAGAACCGTAGGGCAGCCCCACACCCTCGTCCAGTTTTCCGAGACGGTATAACGGCGTAACCAATTCGTCACCGTCATAACCGATAATAAGTTGAAATTCGGTTTTATTACGTTCGTATGCTTCATCCGTAATTTCCACTATAATTGGTTTGCCTGCGTCGATTGAAGCTGTTAATTCAGCCTTGAATTGTGCAGAGTCATTACATGTTTTATAACTATACCCTGCATAACCAAACAACAACTTTGGTCTGTTGCCCATTTTATTAAAAGCATCAAAATAACGGCGGGTTTTATCAGCGGGGCCATCATAAGCGTAACGGTAAAACGGCCAGCCAAGAATTGTGTTGTACATCTGCCCTAATCCGCAATGCCCGCATTCATCGATTTTTGTTTGACCGCAGCGCCGAACGCCATCTGTCATACGGCCATCTATATACATATTAGCCGCATGAAAACAAGTTTCAAAACTGTCATTGCCCCAACAAGCGGGCGGTGCTTGGAAATCAAGTATTTTTTTCATTATCAATTCACCTCGTTTTAATTATATATTTTGTTTGCATCCATCTTTGTACAAATGATGCCTAAATTGGTTCCATTCATCACAATATTATGAGTACCAACCATCGGTTTCGCTTTAACATCGCCAACATTTTTTAAAATATGACATATCTTTTCTGCAAGACTCATTTGCCTACCACCCATTTACTTTTTTGATAGGCACCCAAAACTCAATCCTATTACCGTCAGGGGTATCAAAATTATCAACTTCGAAGAAAAATATCTTATTGCCTTCATCGTTGTACATTTTATACCCATCAGGAATTTGAAGGTTTTTGATATTATCAAAGCATTCCCAATTATTTATTCTTTCTGAATTTGGCATAAAAATAGCTTTCCAATTTTGTTCATTGCCATCTTCACCCGTATGATGATTGAATTGCACATTTGCAGGTACCCATTCATAAGTAATGACGAAATATTCGCTTTCAGGTACTTTTATCAGTGTAAAGCCATTTGGAATTTGGTCGATTTTTCCAACAATTTTTCCGATCATATAAGTTTTATGTTCAGCGTTTTTGTTATGCCAAACATTTATATTCGGTTGATTTGGAACTTCGTAGTTACTGAGGGTTTTATAGCCTCCATGGTCACCATCTAAAAAGTCAGGCCATATTTTTCCAAAATCTGGATTGTTAAGTGAGTATTCTCGTCCAAGAAATTGAAATTCTTCTTTTTTCATTATAAATGTTACTTGTTCGGGTTTGTATTGTTTTGACATATTTATACCGCTCCCTCATCCTCTGATTTTTTATATTCAACAATCTGCTTACATACATCCATTGCTTTTAATGCTTTTTTCATTCGCTCGGTAGTAAAACATTGTTCGGCATCAATCGTCACAACTTGTTCAGTATTAAATCTACCAAATGCTAGTCGTACACTTTTACAAATATTATCAAATTTCTCGCCAAAAAATAGATACTCCTCTGGCGTTTTGCAGTGGTCACAACTACCACCACACCATGTATTCAATTTCGCTTGGCTTCGCAAAAATGCCGTCATTTCCTCATCATACGGAAACTTTTCATGTTCAAACACTTCATGAATCAAATAAATCCACCAATCATCTTTGGCATAAATGTGGATCAAGCCAACTTCACTTTCGAGATAACTAATGCCCTCACCATCAAATACAAAATCATTCTCATACAAATAATCAACGAACATCATCAAAACCGTCGCCGATTCACTGTCTAAATTACTATTAACCCAATTTGCTGCTTCTTTATGTGTCATTTTAGTCACTCCTTTATATTTAACAATTCATCTAATCATACCCCGTTTATTCTTTCAATGTACACGCAATAAAATAGCCACTGCAACCGTCAACATCAACACCATTGCCTAACGATGCAAAATCAGTAAATATTTCTGCACCCCATATCCATGATGCATCAGCATAGGTGTCTGATTGGCTAAGTATCTCCTTTACTTCTTTCTCAACATAGCCACCCCATCCCTTGGCAACATATCCCTCAGCTATATCAAAATAATCCATGCTAGCTGGCACCAGCGTATCTGGTTTCATAAACTTACCAATGATATACCCTATCAATTCATTTTTCTCATCATACCTATCCCACATATAAATACCACCACCATACGGCATATCAGACATGTATTCTGGCATGGCATCAAGGGTTTCAAAAATCCAATCTTTCGTTTTCCATACACCTTGAATAATTTCACCTGTTGCGCTGTGTGAGTTACCCCAATCATTGCGCACATATATTGCCTTTCCAATAAACCTATATGGACCACATTTCACGATCTCAAATTTTTTTAAATCCATCATTTGTACCTCCTCAGTATGCTATTCTTTGCTCTAAATTTTTATAAGTCATTTGTAGTTTTCTCCTTTGCTATTTTGAATAATTTGTACAAATGCGGTAGCTCATCCACAGTTGGGTCGGTTATTTTCAAAACACAAACTATCATCTTCTTGCCAAAAATCATCTTCAGCTCATATCTTTTCCTGCAATTAGGCGAGCAGCCATTACAACGGTTTGTGATATGCTTTAAGATAAACGCCTTAAATCCCGGGTCTGCTCCTTCGTCAAACATTTCTTGGTCATAAATATCTACAACAGGGTCAATCAGAAGCTGGTTGGCTTGTCCTAAATCCGCTTGGAATACGCGCTTGCCTTTGCGTTTGTACTCCACACGAAAATAATAGCTGCAACGTTGCGGCTTGATATTGTGCAGTACGGCATGCTCGTGAATTTTTTGTGCAATTTGGCGGCGGCTGTCGCTTAGTATATCATGCAAATCTTTATACGTTCGCTTGTAGCCTGTTAAAATGCGGAAATCGCAATATGCCTCAAAGTATTCACGATTTAATTTGTAATGGGCGCACCCTGTCGTTGCCGACTAATTCGCTGCCTCGCCAATCGGAGCAATCGCAAGCATTTACATATCTCCCATTTTCATGCACAGATTTTGACGGGTCTGCCACCAGTCCATACCGCTTTGGGTTGGTGTATATGCATGACAGTAAGTTTACCAAAAAATTATAGTAATCTTCACATATGCTCGCCAATTCCCCTGCGTGGGGCAAGGTTACTTCTAACGGTAAAAGGCGGGTGGCTTTTGCCCACACTGCCTGTTCCAACACATCTCGGAACGAGGTTTGGTTTTTGTCAAAAATCATTTCAAATCAACTCCAATTTTATAGGTGTAAAATTTTTGAGATTGATAATCCAACCTCCTGCCTTTGTAAGCCAATGTCCATGAATTGCTAGAAATCCATCGGATGCCTATTTTATTGGCTCGGATAAACTCGATAAAATTTAATATTTCGATGGCTCTTTTTTAGCGCATCGTCGCTAAGGAAATCGCCGACAAGTTCGTCAAATTTGGGCTTGGTTGTTTTCTGTATTTTTTGTTGTTGAATTGTTGCATCGGTGATTAGTTGCTTTCCTTTAGGTGTGTTCATTTTTACCTCCATTTATTGCGTTTTTTATATATTCAATTCGCGAAAAAATAAATTTCTTTATCCATCCAATTTGTCCTTGTGTAGGATTGGTTACCGTATAATACCAACTTCGTTCACAAACATTAGAAAACGTTTCGCTCAATAATTCAATATCATAACTGTGGCATGTACCGCAGTTTGTACAATATTGTATATTTCTTAAAAATTCATCTTTCACGTCAACAGATACCATTTGCAAATAAGCATCTAATTTTCCATTGTCATTATATACAGCGTCGGTCGTGCATACTTTCATTTTCAACCAATTTGTATCGATGCCAATGTATATAACCCGATTTTTTTTGTAATGGACTATATATGACTTTGAGTGATACCAAGTAGGTTTTATTTTCATTTCATTAAATATTGACAATATACTGTTCAAGCCCTCTTTCAATGACGGGTCGGACAGATATTGCTCAGAACATTCTTCAATCGTTTGCTTAGGTGATGGTGAATAATCTTCCATAAAATAACGAGCGCATTCTTTGCATCTATATCGTTGTATATCATTTCGCTTGCCCGCTTTTTTTATGTCTAATGAATCGCAGTATTTACACTGTAACATAATAATACCTCCACTATGTTTAACCTCTCTGTCATGCTCCATCAAAACTATTAGTATTTAAAAATCAAGCAAAGTATCGGGATTCTTCTAAAAACATCACTACACCGACACTTTCCGCATTTAGTTAATGTCAAAAGCAGCATTTTTTCACGAAAATCAAGCTTCGCAGTCATTTTGACTCGTCATAAGTGCCAAAAGTCTCGATATCCTGCTTAAAAAACGAATTTCCCGAGACTTTTGCTTCACTTTACCGAAAAAGATAATCTTTTCACGATCGTCTATTCAAATCATACCCTCCTACTCCCAATATTGGGAGTTACCCACATCGCAGGCCGAACACCTAGTTTTTGACTGATGCCACCACCAGTAAAAGGGAAAAAGCGACCATCATTTCCGACACCAACATTATAATGATATTGGTAGCCAGGTGTTCGTAACCAATACGCTTTAGCATTTCCATCCGCATCTGTTGCTTTTCGCGAATTATCATACGGATCAATCAAAAACTGACCAAAGCCATCGCCTAACACAAGGCAATCATACCCCTCGCCTGGCCAAGTATAACCAACACGCTTCTCCAAATCCCCACTGTCACCAAAATAGTTGACAATTTCCTCCACACTTAAAACAAAGACAAAATCATCCGTAGTCTGATTCGCATCATCATAAATACGCATATCTTTTTCTTTCAGTCGCACAAACCGAGATTTTCCATTGCTTAAGCCATACCACGGATTGATATAAGGCGGCAAAGTGGTTTTAATGATCCTTGCCCTTTCTTCCTCGCTAAATGCATTAAAATAAAAGTGCTTGTTCAAATAATCGCGCAAATCGCATGTCGACCAAGTAATTTCACCACCAGCAACATGAAATTCCCGACTCTCTATCAAAATTTCGCTTAACAACAATACTTGATCCTTTTGTCGTTCGAGTACAAGCCAGTCATAGCCACCAAATGTCATTTTTTCAAATTCCTTTGGCTTCTCTTGGGCAGCATCTCTATTTGAATCCAGCCATACTTCAGGTGATTTGGATTTCCCCGCGATAACATCACCATGACTTTTGGTTTTCACACCACCAACTTTCTGTTTCACTGGAACAGTAACATACGCATTTGTGATCACAAAAGGATAATATTCTGCCCCCTCTTTTTCTTCATGAGACGGCCGAAATGGGTAATGTTCTGCATCCGCATTACCAGTCCCATTATCGCCATTATAATCATATTCTGATTGCTCGCCATTACAAAAGATATGTTTAATTAAATCAAACAATTTTGACATATGATATTGGTCAATACACTGGCCTGTTAGTTTTTTGGTCAATGCATACGCTGCATGTGTTAATTTTGTTTTAATGATCAAAGTCGGTTCAGCTTCAATGACATCAACACCCTCAGGCTGAATAGGATTTGTTGTTTCATGTCCGCGTAGCATCGCACACGGTCGCTTACTCGTCGTATAATCAATATTTAAAACGATGGTGCGATTTGGTGTTAAATTATCTTGCACTGCTTCATCATGATCATGCAAGCGATTCATTTTGAAAAGAATTTGCTCATCAATACCATACACATCATCAAAGCCAATTTCATCACTGTCCGATTTGATCTCTGGCTCAACCGCATATTTGCCTGCGTAATAGGTCTTTTCTTTTTCGATGATTTGAAACTCCACCCCTTCAATGATGATCGTCTCGATGATTTTCTCAGTCGACAATTGCTCCATCATGTTAACAATCTCTGGTTTTTTGGGACTAAAAAGTTCGGGATTTTGTTTCATTTCTTTTACTGGTTCGTTCATAAGTCACACTCCTCGTAATCAATTTGCTCTAGTTTATCAAAAAGAACAGCATCTGTCTTTTCATTTTATAACGATTTTTACGGGACAATAAACTTTGATACTCACACTAGCAGCCCCCTTTGCGGTATTATAAACAGCAAAAATCGCCTCTTTGTCGGCACTCATACCATTATCGCGCGCAAATGAAAGTAACATCATAACATAGCGATCATAATCACCCATTACAGTACTTTCTAGAATGAGATAATGATGATGCTTTGTTGTGATGCGCGTTATATTTTTATCTTCTACAAGTTGCAGGTTGCCATTGATGCGAATACCACAAGTATAAGTAGATATATGGTGTAAATCCGAATCTTTTTGCAAAAATAATTCCTTGGATGCATTAATGATATGCGGATAGTGTTGCGTTACATAATCGATGACCAATTGCGAAGCGACTCTTTCAGCCTGATACCCTTTTGCTTTCGCAGTAATGAAACACAGCTCAGGATTCTCAGTTAAAGTTATTCTCGCTTCTTCGTTACGCTTTTGGATGGGGAGATATAACTTCAGCTTGGTCGGCTTTGTATTTTTGATAATATACTCCTCATAGTACGGTTCATTTGTATATTCAAACATACTGTCTTGTAGCCATTTCGAATACAAATGATCCCATGCTGCATTGATTTGAGCTTCATCATTTCGGATGGTTGACGTCGCAAATGTAGCAGCAAGAACGGGTATTTTCTCCATCACTTCAAACCCATACGACTTCAAGCAAGTGTAATCTGTTTCAGTATCGGTTAAATACAATTCATAACAAAATTTACTTCTGTTTTGCTTACCATTTCTGCCAAAAATACGCCCACTATACTCAGGGAAGCACTGCAAAAAGCGTTTAATTGCCGAATTTTCAATCCCTACCAATCTCGTATGATAGTACAAAAGACGTCGCGTTTGTGGAATGATATCATTTGTAACCATAACTGACTGCAACGACTCGTTCGCTAGCGGCGGGAAAAAGTAATAAGTATCCCCATCTTTGTATTCTGAAGGTGCCAAACCGAGCGTTTGCTTAATGGCTCGCCACAATGTTAAGTATGAAACATACCCGCAGTTAAACGCAATATCTGTAAGTTCCATATCCGATGTTTTGATCAAAGCCAGTGCATTTGAAAGGCGGCGCTTACGAATATATTCCTTGACAGAGTGTCCTGTTATATTATAAAAGTCTCGGTATAATTTTGGCAGTGAAACATAACTGATATTTGAGAGCAATTCAGTATCTAAATCAGTCGACATATTGTTTTCAATATATTGCAAAAGATGGTGTATATAATCATGTTTATGAATGGTATAGCTCATCACGATCTTCCTCATGTTTAATTGATTTTCATCATTATAGCACAAGAAGCTTCATAATACGAGCTAAATTAATTAAAGTTTGCCCCCCATCATTTTCGTATAAATATCTTTATAGTAATCCTCATTATTCTCTTGCGCAATCGCATAGCCAATCGTCTGAAATTCAGCTTCCATTTTCTTTACCACATCATCAAGCGAATTTTTTATCTCATTTGGTTGCGTTGTGCTTTCAATACAAAGAATAAATAACCCAGCTAAAACTTTTCCAAGATAGGTCAAAGTAGGATTTTTTCCCTTAATTCCAGCTGCAAAATACTTGTTCAAATCCAAGCATCCGAACAACATTTCTAAGTCGCGTTTCCCAGCGCGAAGTAATTGATCATTAATCGTCGATGATTGCTGCAAGAGCACTTTACACATTTCTAACAGACGCTTCTTACCAGAATAAATCGAATGCTCATACTCGTTTTTAAGATGCAAAGTATTAATTTGCGCTTTTGAAGTTAAAATATCATTTAGCTGTTCATCTTGATACACTGGCTCGCGCTGTTGTTTTAAATGAATGAAGTACAACGTCAACAACAATTTCAAGGTATAAGGAATGGTGATCTTATCAGCACTGAATGCTTTCTTAATTTGCTCATTAACTTGTAAAAATTTTTCCTGATCGACTTTAAGCACAACATGATTTGGAAGATGACCAGTAAAAACCTCTTCGATCACTACTTCCGATACAGCTTGCCAATTCACAAAACTAGAGGCAAGTGCTACATCTAGCGCTCTTTCAATAATCGTACTTCTGTTGGTATTAGGTAAATTTTCTATCTTTTGAACTGCTTCAAATAGGCTCATCAACTGCTTTTTAGGTCGTAAACTAATATCTTTCATGTCGACAAATCCCCTTTCTTGTATTAAGCTAATGTTTATTTTGTATAGAATCCATTATACCACAAATCGATAAGAAAAAACTACTCCAAAAGCTGAATTTGGCAAAAAAAAGCCAAGGAGGGAAGATCCTTGACTCATTATTTTAATTTTCTAGCATCATCTGATCGACAAACAATTGGAAGTTCGCTTGTAGAGTTGGATTTGTAAACACAACATTTGCCTCTTGACGTAAATTCACCATCAACTCTGGTACAACGCCTGGTGTTTGAATTAAACGAATTGTTTCCTCAGCAATTATTTCATCACGCATTTCTTCCAAATCTGGAACATCACCACTTGGAAGCGGTCTAAAGATAATATGATACCCATGCGTTGTTTCTACAGGTGAGGTTGTAAATGTTCCCATCTCTAAATCGAAAAAAGCTTCATCAAAAGGACCTACCATTTGTCCACGTGTCCAGTAACCTAAACTACCATCATTCTCGCGTGAACCACAATTACTATACGCAGTCGCTAATTCAGCAAACAATTCTGGCATATCAGCTGCTTGTTGCAATTGTTCGATTAGTTCGACGGCAAAGTCATAATCATCAACTAAAATATGACTCCCATACGCCATCGAATCTGGTCGCTCCATTAAATCATTATATAGTTCAACATGCAAATTTGTGGCACCTTCATAAACTTCTCTTATGCGTTCCTCAGATGGTTTAAGGTGTTCTTCTAATGAGACCTCAGCAAATAATCTACTATCAATCTCGCCAAATGCAACATCGAAGCCTAAGTCAAAAGTTAATTCATAGAATAATTGTCCAATTGTGATGTTGATACCATCGATGCGAGCAATCACATCACCTGATACACTAGTTGTCGCTTCAGATAATTCAGTATCAAACATCATTGCTTCTAAATAGTAGCTATAATGTTCTGCGATTCCTTCGTGAAAAATTTCAAAACCTGCTTCATAGCGCATCGAAGCCAATTCTTCAAACATGATTTCCTCGATCGCTCGATTACTTAACAAATTATAAATCGGATCACGCCATTCTTCAAAGCTAAGTCCATCCTCAGCAAAACCCTCTCGATCAAAGACGATATCGGTAATATCGAATCCTAGTTCAATCAACCAGCCATCAAACATTTCTTCGATCTCCTCTTCTGTCACAGTTACTAACGGACGAAGAGCAGTAGTACGTAACTCTTGTAAAGTAAGAAACTGAATAAAATTAGCTTCAGTTTCAAAACCAGTTTGGACTAGCCACAAATCAAAATCAGGCACATTATCTTTTATCATTTCTAGCTCATTTGTAATACTTGCTTCATCAATTTCAACCTCACCATATAATAAAACAAAATCAACAAGATCAATTAAGCTAGGTAAAACTTCTATGTTTTCAATCATTGCCTCAAACATTTCGTAATTGGTAATATTTCCTACATCGGAGGTGACAAAATAGTCATCACCATCAAAAGCAACATCTTCTAGTGGGCTACTGGCACCACCACAACCCGTTAACATTAAAGCACTGACAAATACACCACATAGTCCTAACATTTTAAACCATGCGTTTTTTTTCTTCATCATCATTAAACACCTCTTTACAAGCTCCATTATATCATATTGTCAACCAAAAGACGATATCTTAATGCAAAAAAAGCAGAAAGTTTGCCCGCGAGCAAACTTGTGATCGTATTCTAAACTATTCTGCTATTAAAATATCGACAATTTCACCGACATAGACGATATGAAAATCCTTTTCTGGGTAGAGATGAGGCGTAATCGTCTGATCTAAAATTTTGCTTCTTCAATCTGCTGCCCTTGGTAAAGTTTGCGACAAACAAATACCAGCTTTGCTTCTTCAAAATAAGTGGTATCTTGATCAAAAAGTGGCGTAAGGCCTACCTTTGCGATCTTATCTCCATCACGCCCTGATGCTTTACCCAAGTAAGCTAATGCTTCTTTATATTCAGAAGGTAAAACTGACACGGTGAACAATTCATTGCTATCGACAAATTCTTTCGTATAGCGCTGTGGTCTAATATAAACAGTCATTGTTGGCTTATTCCAAATCGCACCAATATGTCCCCAAGAAATCGTCATTGTATTGTAACCAGTTGCTTCATTCCCAGCTGTCAACAAGGGCCAAGCCTCTGAAAACATGGTAATGGGATTTAGCTGCAAATCTTCTTTTTTAATTTTTTTGAAACTCATAGCAAATACCTCCTTCTGAATATTATTTAAAATTCTTTTCAGCGAGTTTTGTAAATCTATTCAACACATCATCGATGGCAAACGATGGCTGATCAATTAAATATGAGTGAATTTTGTTGTTGAATTTTTCATACCAAACCGGATCAATCGCATCAAAGCCATAACTCGCACCAAATAAACTACCCACCGTTGCAGCTGTACAATCGTTATCTAATCCCATTGCAACCGTATTATTGATTGCTTTCGTGAAATCTCCCTCACCTAATCGCAATCCGAATACCGTTAACGCAGCATTGTTATTCGTATGCACATGATCCATAGTTGTAAAACGATGATCAACGAGTTCACGCGCATGACGATAATCACGAAGCGTTTTAGCATCAAAATCTAGCGCCCACATGATATCGTTATACAACAGTGATTCTTTTGGAATTTCACGTAATGCTACATTTAATGCCTCAAACGGATCATTTGTGGCAAATGCTGCTGCAATCGCTG
>Ga0131853_10008009_pt1 | contig 19202 bp, 17 predicted proteins | sample TergutLab28metaG_FD_92764 | JGI IMG/M metagenome (GOLD analysis project Ga0131853, IMG submission 92764) | Labiotermes labralis P1 segment gut microbial communities from Petit-Saut dam, French Guiana - Lab288 P1 (version 2) (version 2) | ecosystem: Host-associated > Arthropoda: Insects >...
ACAAAGTTTACCCATTTCTACATTTCACACACTTGTTCTCTCTCCCATAGAAAACCAAATGTGCCAAGCTTATGCAATCATAGTAAAACCCTGGAGGCAGACAAACCCCTTCCCAGAAACAAGAAGTTCCGAAGAATAAGATGTTAGACTAACCGATCCCACAAAAACCCCCCCCTCCCCAACATAGGAGCATATAAGATACCACAACTGCAATCAGTTTCCTCCCAACCCTACATATAACCAACCAAAAGGATCCACACCCAACTACCTATAAATCCATTCACACAATAGACATCCTACCAAACTTAGCTTAACAAATGCACGCAAATGATGATGATGAGATCTCAACATCGCCATGCGGTTTATGCATACTATATATAACTCTTATAGCAAAAAAGTTGTCAAAACCTGATGATGGCCGCCACAGGCCAAAACATTTAGTTTTCTGTTGCCAATAAACACCATCATTTAGCCATATATTTATAGTTGTGTTTTTGACTGAATTTACCTCACTTTTAACAAAAATTATTGATTACACCTTCTGGTTCCTAACACTAAATAACTTATAAAAGTTACAGGCCTATTAATGTCACACACAGACATAGTAACCATAACTATGTAACAAACACTTCAAAAAGACTGCAGTTGGTTTTTATTATTGTATGTATGTATATATATATATATATATATATATATATATATATATACAATAATATAAACCAACTGCAGTCTTTTTGAAGTGTTTGTTACGTAGTTAAGGTTAATATATATATATATATACACACACACACACACACATAAATGTATATTCCTTTTTTCAGCACCATATATATATATATATATATATGTGTGTGTGTGTGTGTACATAATTCTGGCACCAAAGAATTAATGTCAAATGAGATCATAATTTAAGGTGAATGCTAAACTTCGGAGGAGGTGGTCACGGCATATTTAAAGGAAAGTTGTCTATGTCCATACCGTGAGGCAAATAGGTGGAACAGAGGTACGGCTACACTCATTCTTAAATTTGGCACTAGATGGAGGTGAGTGGTCAACTGCATGTCCTACCTACTTTATCCCCAAGAAGGTACCCCAGTACCCATTAAATAGGAAGCTGGGTGGGCCCCAAAGCTGGCCTGGATGATTTTAGAGAAGAAAAAATCTCTTTCCTCTGCTGTGATTCGAATCCCATACTGTCCAGGTCCCCATCACCATACCAACTATGCTGTCGTGGCTCCTAGCTACGTAAAAGGTTTGAGGGAAGTATAAAAAAACTCAGATATACCAAGAGCTGAACATGGCATCTCCTGAAAACAAGACAGCTTTGGACCATTAGCTAACTTGCTTGGCAGGGTACTTGGTGGGGGAAAGGCTGGGGGGAGGGGGGAAGAATAGGTTGCTGTGATGCAGCATTATTCGAGTTCATTTGTACAAATGTGCATAGAGCTGATCCCTTGTGATGTGTTGCCTTATAAATGTCCATCACACAACCTTCAGATTCACTGTAAGGGTTACATTTTATAATTAAAATAAATTAGTGATCAGACTGCATGCAGGCAGTTTCAAAGATGACTGTAGTGACACTGAGCAGCTGTCTATGAAAATGAAGCTATTCTGCAACAATCACATTTCCTTACACTAGCCTGCTTTTTCTTCATAAATAGTAATAAAATATTGTCTGTCCCCTTATATATATAGTGGTACATCAAATGTACAAAATTACATGGTGGTAAAACTGGCGCTACAATAGTGCCTGAGTTAAGAATAATCTTAGTGATATACAAACTTGTTACATTTACAACTGTAGCATATATTATTACGAGGAAATTGGTTTCTTTTATAAATAACTCCAGTAGAATACTAAGGGTGGTTGCTTGTGATAGCAGTTGCTGCAAGAAAGATGTTACTGACTAACCTGTCATGAAGCTGCTGTACATTGAGGTTACTGTATGAATCTCTTTCATGTTAAGTTCTACAGTCATTTTGACCACAATCCACTGTGTGGCAATGTCAGGTGAGACTTGTGACTGGTGATGATGGTTTGTACTCAGCTGTAATTCGTCATGCTCATAAGAGTTTCCATTTATCCCTACCGTTCTTTCATTTGTCATTCACAAATGGCAAAGCGGTGGCCTTCATGTATCATTTGGCTAACGTGCTGGCAGTTTTTCAATATTGATGTATAGTTCTTTTGTGTTTCTATATATTGATTTCCAAGAAATTGGTGAGTTGATGAAAGACAATGTGCAAATTTTAAAGCCTACTCCACATGCAGCAGCAGGCCATTTACATGATCACAGACAGGATTAACATGACTCATACACACCCTTATTAACAAATTATGTTTTCAAAAGTGTTTTTCTTGAAGATGTAATTACAAAAACATGCAAGCACTGTCCTATTTACAAGAAATCACAGAATGTTAACATGTGACAATATTTTTTGTCTATGGCATGTTATTGTTCTTGAACTTTATTTCAAAGGACAATTTAATTATATCCCCCCCCCCCAACCCCTTCTTCCATGGAATCATACTTTTCCAAGTAGTACATCTCCTGACATGTAAGATATTTAAGAATTATTAGCATGATGGTTCCTTCCATCTTGAAGCTACTTGTTTATGCCTTTCTTATTCACAGTATGTCACTGTTCTGTACTTCCTTAGTACAGTATGCCCAGAAGAAACACTATAGTTTTACTTAGGTGTTCACTTTTGTATTACTTTATGTTCTCTAAGTTATGATTCATGAAAGAACATAACATAACATAAATGTGCAATAAAAAGTGTACATAAACATGTAGGTTTACTTTTGAGCGCCCCTTTTTACATTGATAAACAGTACTTCCCCCACCATCATATTCTGCAGTTACATATGTCAAAAAGATGTATTTAAGATTGCTTCACAATAGTCCAGTAATCTCTTGCTTGGAAATGCAGTTACTCTTGAGTAATTCTGGTTTCTATTGTTGGTGCTTAAATTCCTGACTGTTATCTGTCATAAGACTGTCTTCTGGTATGTGTCATTGGGAGAGAAATTCCTGACATTTTGAAGAATCATAGTACCTTCTTGACCATGAAGATGAAGGCACTACCATTCTTCAGAATGCTGAGAACTCTTCACCCAACAACACATCGTCACAACTCAGATGACTTGAATCTTTAGCAACACCATTTTTAGGACGCTGCATCACACACTACGTCCTGTTCAATTTGTTGTAGTGCTTCTGCACGTTCTGAACATTTACTGTGTATGCCATTAATTCAGTTTTCACTGCAAATGAAATCTTATATTATCTTCATGAAGTATGTGATATCACAAATGCTATTTAGAAATGTAACTGATGAACACTTAAAAAATATTTTTCTCAAACTTTACTTTCACAATATTGTTTTTTTAATTTCTGTGGCAGTTCATTTGTTCTTGTGTAACCTTAATGACAATAAGATTTTCCAAATGCTGCCTGAAAACTCCAGCTGTAACATAATGTACATACTGCTAAGGGTTCTTCTTTTCCTTCCTTTAATTTCATGCTATAAATTTTTTATTGTAACTGTGAAGATATCGAAAATAAAGAAAGATCAGCCTATATGATTGTACCAGATACACAAACAAAATTTTGGAGACAGTTTGGAGGTAGTTCAAAAGCCTGTAACAGCTAGATACTGAACATGGAAAGGGAATTTACAGTTCACTGCTTACACAGATCTGACAGTGGTTACCACAAGTAAGTTACATGAAATGATGAAATTAGAACTGAAAATACTTTCAGTGTTATATTCCATAGATGGCAGATTGTCAGTTCAGCACCAACAGCAGAATGCCCAGTGTGTGAGATTGTGATGTGCATGTGTGAATGGAAACCATGTACTAGGTGCTGTGAGTGATCAGTTTTTGCTTCAGTTGAACATTAAACTGATCCCTTTTCAAGATACATATATATATATAAAGAGTATAAAAATATACTGCATGATGCCTGCTTTCATTGTGATTTTTAATGCAATGGTGACATATACATACAAGCTGTGGATGTATCAGTCTGCTTGCTCCTAGCAGCACATAAGATGCAGTAACCAATACAAACCACATTTGAAACACACAATTGTTTCTTGCATGTATGTATCATTTGAGCATGGACACTTAGTGTGAATACAGTACTTAACAGCTGGATTTTTGAGGTAGTGTACGTAGCTTTTTGAATGCACTCTATAACAGGGCTTTGAAATGCTCTATTCAAAAATGCAAATAAAATTAAGTTCTTGTTAGCCTGATACCTCAGACACAAATAGCAAAAATGTCCCATATACTACAGGTACTCAAATTCAAGTCATGTTCAAATTTTACCAAATATGATATGTTCCCTTGTCACATGTGTTTGTTAGTCTTTTAATTCTTTAATATAACAACAGAGCTCCTTGAAACAAGGGCAGGGATTACACAGTTCAGAAATTTATGATGTTCCAGTTTAATTCAAGTACACATCTTATGCATGCCATGGAACCACATGTTTTGCAGCTTCATAAGGTTATCCAAACAATTTCTGTGGAGGGATCTAAATAGAAGTAACCATTTCTTGTACTAAAACTGAATCATGGCACTGTCTGGCAATGTCAGGTCAGTTTCCACACAAGATTTAATTTCTTCTGGAAAACTAGCTTGGTAACAGTGACTGTAATTAAAACAGGAAAGGCTAGTTTTGACTGTGAACCACAATACATACATACACACATATCATTTCGTAGGTCCACAAATTCTGTCATACAACAGTTGGACGATGGCTAGTTCAGTCAGAAAGATTTTTTGTTTCATTTAAAACATGAGTGAAACATATTCCTGTGTATTCAGTACTGTGATATGATATTTAATATATATTTTTTAAATGTCTCGTATAAAAATATGTACATAGGATAAATATTTATACCAGTAATAAATATATAGCTTTTGCCTGCAACATTTTCCTTTTTTATATACTTATCAAGATATCTTGTGCCATATTTCATATACACTGGGAAACAGCTCACAGATTGAAATATACTCTCTGAAATCATAACATAACTTTACCTTGGCAATTAAAGGCACCTTGATAAATAAGCTGATATTTCTCATATGCAGTAGTTTCAGTACATGATTGAGAGTCACTGCCATCGTTACACTCAATGTATGCTGCTATTCACATTTCTACCTAAAATTACAAAACTTAAACCAATGTTTCACTTTTGGCTGAGTAAATGCAGTGTTTTCAGAACATCATATACAGACTACCGCAATATTCCAATTATCTTGTAAGGATTAATTTCAGGTTCCTGTACAGAAGTGATGCATTTGTTGGCATTCAGAGCTCTTGTTTGTTATGTACAAGGTATTGCTTCTGTAATTATTGGGTCTGTACATAAAGCATTGATGTGTGTTTCCCACTACTACTTACAAAACCTACATTCCCATGCATTTCTGACACGTGTTTGGAAAAGCTGTACTCGGAAATTTGTAAAGGGTTTTGGAAGTTCATATTTTCCATTACTTGAAAATAATCTTTTGTTATGAAGGAATTGTATCAGTAAAGGTGTATGAGAGTAAGGAATCCCATCTTCCCTTCATGAAAGAGAACACAGTAAAAAGTTCACTAATCATATATAACAGGTGAGTAGTATGTTATAAAAGGGGAGCAGGGTCTTGTGAACATTGTAAAGAACTTTCAGATTACATAAAAGGCCAAGACTTTTTTGTCTGACTAAATGACTCTGAAGTATTGTGCTGCGGGCGGAATCAGTTTAGTTAGTGGAAGCTAAAACTTCATAGGACAGAACAAGTGTACAAAACAGTGGTTCCTCAGAAGTATAACAGCAAAAGCAAACTAATGCCATCAAGTGAAGTCCTTGAGAAACTAGTCAAAAAATTCCTGGCATTTCATGGAACCTGAAGGTTCAATGCCACTTATACAACAACCTGCCAAATGTCCATATCCTGAACCAGACAACCCCAGTCCACTCCCTCCTCTTTGATTCATTATATCCTTTCATCTATGCCCAGGTCTTCCAAGTAGTATCTTTACTTCAAGTTTCCCCACTAAAACCCTGCTTACTTCAACAAAGCTTAACACTCCCAATATTTTGTGCATGTATGAATGCATAACATTTGTCTTAGTTGTTACTTTTCTTCTTAACATTCTACCTTGTGTTTAAGCTTGCTTACTCATTTAAAAACATTTTAATGTGCTGTTCTAAAAAGATGAACTACCATGCAGCTGAAGCATTCTACATAAAATAATGAAAATATTGAGTCAGACAAATGCATATTAACTAGTCAGAGAAGGGCAAAGTTTTACTGCCCACATTTCACGGGATGAGGCAACAATCAGTCATAAATAATTAATCAATTATCTTTCCTTTCACATTCAGTTCAGTGCTTCACTGAATCACTGGCCACATTTTGATCACCAGGATGACAGCAGTGTAGCAATGTTCAGGCTGGGTGCTAGGAAGCAGTGCCTTCGTCCTGTCTTCCAGAATTACTATCCGAGGATGAGTCATGCTCACAGCCTGAACCAGAGTTCTTGTGGCGACTCGAATGACTTTTGATGCTGCTACTGCTGCTTCCTGAATCACGTTCCACTGTCCCTGTAATCAATTAGAAACATTTGTTTACTACTAACACTACCACCACCATCACTGCTGCTGCCACCACCAACACCACCACCTCCTCCTTCTCCACCACTGCCATCTTCATCATTCATTTTGTCCATGATCCAGGGCCAGACCCTGTTCCCAAGGCTCATGATGTAATAGGTACATGAAAAAAATAAAGTGCTAGGTAAGTATCTTCCTCACGATGTGTTCTTTTACTAATACTGACACTGCTTCTTCTGCTGCTGCCACCATCACTACTGCTACTACTATTGTAATGTACACAACATTTGGTAATTACTTGGTCTGTTTGTAAAGACTGGAATGTGCTTGTATTGTAACTTTAGTTGACATAACTTGGAAACGTTGGGCTGCTTACCTCACAACTGTTTGTTGAGAGGTGTATTTGTGCCCCAGTTAAATGATGTAAATATTAAGTAAAATAGTTGAGTCAGCACAATGCCACTATAAAATCCCGAGGAAATTAGGTTAATGCAAGACTCGCAAGATTGGTAACACCGGAGAGAAGATCTACCGAAGTAATTTTGGTCTATGTCACGACATTACTCTGTTGCCTGCAGTACAGTTATACTTTATAATATATCATTGGTTGTCATGTTGGGCTGCTTCGTATTCTGGCTGATAAGAGGAGGTAAGCTGGACTGACTGATTATTAAATTGCTTATTTTTGCAAGTCACTTTCAGAAACAAAATACCTTCCTAAATTGTACAATTACTGATTGGGATTGAATAGTGGCGTGAAAATTAATTGAGCTATAATTTTGTAACAAATTATTTAGCGTAACCAAGGAACTTAAGCATCCTATTTCAGACCTGTATAATTTACATGCATATTAATGTATATATAGTAGACAGTAGAATTCACTGTTAAGTTTGTTACGCGGTTCGTCACTCACTGAACCCAAAGGTGTCCATTTAGCTCCCAAGATACCTAGGTAAGTGCGAAGCCTCCGACTTTGGCTATCGCTACCATTTGTTCCCTGACCCCGTGGGAATTCCAGGATAGGCCGCTTAACGGCCACAGTAGGGTTGCCCAAACTTACCGCTCGGCTTGGGCACTACATAAAGTGGTGACATAACCCCCGTAGTCACTACACTATCATCGTTTTGTTTTTGCACATCTATGAAGGCACCTGTGGAGACTGCGTATGTGTCCCTGAGCATTTCATCTCCAAAACTACAAACTGAGTTTCTGTAATATTGCCTTTGTGGCTCTACACAAGAAATTGACACAGAAATTTAAGTTGTATTCTAACCACTCCAATGTATGCTGAAATTGAACCTTATCCATTTTCTCCGGAACAGATACTTGTACAGGAAACTGTCACAATTTGAAATAAACGTCAATGAAACCTAAAGCTTTTATTTGTAAACATTTTACAATACAGGAAATATTAATCAAATACAGGGAAAAATCATATTTGAGTATGCAGAGTGGTATTAATGTGCAATAAATGGATACAGACCCAATGCTATATATAAAATTGCAAAGAACACATACGGAAAATATGTGTACTCTATTGGAATGTGCTTTTGCACACTTGTTACATTCAAAATCGGACTGAATATCATATTGCATGATGCACTAAAATGCTGTCAGAATATCTGTTACTGTGTCCACAGTATCTGCAGTGGTCAGAATCCAATTTCACAAGTGTACAACTACTGGCAAAGTTGGAAAAGAAAGCCTTGTAAAAGTATGTAATGTCCGTGGTCCTCTGATGTACAACTGTGCAGCCATTTTTTAAATATGTTGCCTTCCCTTGAGTTGCTCAGTTTTGAGAGGTCTCTTTTGCACTCGCAATGGCCAAGGCTGGCCTGTTGTGGCTATGAAACCCTGAAGTCTCTGTGATTTTAAATGTGTGAACTACTGGTATTGCTCACCTGGTAACGGTGTATGTACTTCAACCTTGACATGAGCTGTGGCAGTGACTTTTGTAGTGACATGTGACTGAGGCCCTGAGGGTGGGGTGGATGTTGCCTGACCAGTTGCAGAATTGCTGCCACTGCCATCAGTGGTTTGAAATGTATTCTGGAAATCACGCAAGTAACATTAAACATCTGAAATCAGTGACATCTTGTTAGGGTAGGTATGTAGTAGCTTCAAAAAGTTCCCAGAATTCCCTGGTATAATTTACAGGAATTGCTGCTGTGTATAATAAAAGGTACATCGACACCATCACCTCAGGGATATGGCCAGAGCAAATGCCCCAAAAAACTGGGGAACCAGCAGTTGGTTTCTCCTTCATGACAATGCTCCAGCATCCCAGTTAGTTTTGGTCAAACATTTCCTAGCAAAAGAACAATGTGACAATACTGGAGCATTCCCCATACTCTCCTGACCTGGTTCCATCTGATTTTTACCTGTTCCCTCCAGTGAAATTAGCATTGAAGAGATGACACCTTGATGATGCTACTGACATCACTAAGGATGTGACAGAAGAGCTGAAAATGCTTTAACCACAGGGCTTCCAGGAATGTTCCAGCACCTTTACGGTCTCTGGTAGAAAGTGTGTAGTTGCACAAGGGGACTATTTTGAAGGAAATATGTCTTAAATTACTGTACTCTTTGTATGTCTCAGAAATTAGGTGATTCTGGGAACATTCTGAAGCTACCATGTACATTAAGGAAGTTATGATAGGCCACGTCTCCATCACCAGGATTCATGTCAGAAATGACCATAAGTTGCTCGTACGTACACTGTGTTCAAATCTTGACCCAGAGACCAATCATTCTGATGGGTTTATTATATGGGTTTTCTCATTCCCTCCAGGCAGATGCTGGCATAGTACCTCAGATAAAGCCATGACTGCTTTCTTCAAAATCCTCTCTAATTCATTCACTGTTCACTAATCATGTTGCATAAGTTGATACTTTACCTGTTCAGAGCAAGTCATTAAAGTGGAAAGTAGTAAAAATTTTGCCTATTCTCAATATGAAAAGATTTATGGGCATTTGAAATTGGTAACATACAGATTATGAAGCATGAAAATCTAAAAATTATAAAACACATGATATGTAGGTAGACCTAAACCAATGTGACATGTGATATTATACTCATCAAAACATATAAAAAGAATATGGCAGTATCAATTTATTTACAGATTCTACAATGGAGATGAAGCAGCAGCTGTCTGAGAATACAAGAGATGATTCCACAAATGTATTTAGAGTAGAAAAATATGAATTTCCAACCATCCAGTAACAGGCAGAGAATTTTAACTATTAGCTCTTCAGTAACTCTGCTCAATAGTGGTAGGTGGGTAGGTAAATAGATTGGTAAGTAGGTAAGGTAAGGTTAGTAGGTACACAGATAGGTATGTAGCTATGTAGACTGGCTGGCTGGACCTCCATTTCCCAGTAAGGAAATATATTTTTCTCTAGTAACACATCAGACAAGCTCTGGGACCCACCGGGGCCCCTCACAGATGGTTCATATAAAGTTTATCTAGTGCAACAAGCCCTGCATACCAAAACAGCATGATTTGAAAACCAGGCAAATCTTCATATCAAGGAAGACATTCTGTTGAAGTGGACTATACTGAGCTTGTTTAGAGTTTGGGTTTAGTAAGGGAAATGCTGACCTGTGGACTGCCATATGTAGTAGTCTGTACCACAACCTCTGGCTGAACAACAATTTCATGTGTTGAGTGCCAAGAGTTTGCTTCCTCTGTTATCGTTGTGAGGGATGGCTCTGCATGTATGCGGTTGCAGTGGACACCACCATGACCTCTTCTAGGTGGAGGGGGAGCTTTTCCCACACGACATGATCCTATCCTTTTCTGCAGTGGTGATGGTGGTGGTGAAGGTGTCGAGATACGATCAGTGAACTCATGTGGAATTACCTATGGCAAGGGTGAAATGAATTAATCTGATGCACTATATCAGTATCAGAAAGCTCAGTAACTGCCACGGCATGTATATAAAGTCTGATAAGAGGCTAATATTAAAATTAATTTCATAAATGTTCACTAGGTCTGTAAATTCAAGGCCAGCAGTGAATTTAAACAAAAATTAAAATGAATTTCCTTAAATTTTAACTTACTACCATTAAGTACAAAGGGGCACACAGTGGCGCAGTTGGTTGAGGCACTGCACTACAAGCTGAAAGGTAGCGGGTTCGATTCCTGATGGTGTTATCGGAATTTTTCTTTGATACAATCCTTCCGGCCATATTATGGCCTCAGCCTCTAACAGAAATGAGTACCAGGAATATTTCCTGGGGGGTAAAGGCAACTGGTGCATAGGGCTGACAACCCTACCACCTTCATGTGCCGGCTGTTTTGAAATCTGGGAGCCTCAACCTCCTGGAACCCTCAGGGTCTGTCCAGCCCTCCAATAGAATTGCTTTATCTTTTACTGTAAATACGAAAGATAACAATGCATTTAATTTTGTATGGCTCATCTTCTTTCTGTTACGACTGAGAAATCTGCTTACCTCGGCAGCTGGACCTGCTAAAGAGAGCAAAACTGGGAAGAAGATTAGTCCAGTCAAGAGCCCCACCACTACCAGTGCCACCAACACATAGAAGAAATACCTGAAACAACAGACACAACCACCTATGAACAGGAGATGGGACATGGAGACAATGACCCACCATCTAATTATTTCGATTATTTATATTATTATATTTAATTACATTATATTTATTGTTCATTTATTTAACAATGCTTTCAGTAATGCGGATTATGTAGCATCAAATGTTAAGATGAATACTGAATGATGATCTTTAAGGACGTAGTCATGGCCTAATTTGAGTCACTGACATGGCATCTGCCTAAAGGGACTGGGGAAAACCAAAAAAAGATCTCGGTGAGGATAGCCAGAATCCAGACTGATATCTGAATCCGAGACCTCCCGAATAAAAAGCATGAGTGCTAGCCACTGAACTGATATGTTCAGTTAATTTATTAGTCTTGAAAAACTTGCCCTCTTGTACAAAAAGACCATCCACACATGAAAGTGAAAAGAACATATGGGCTCATGAAAGATGAACTATCTAACAGAACAGCTCTGTCATGTTTACAGTGTTGTAATAATTATCAGGTTAAATAATCATAAATCTGTTAATTCTTCCAGGACGCAGTATTGTACCTACTGGCACAGTACTCCAAATTCATTATCATCTAGTCGTTCAATGCTGTATAGTCTGTTTTTCTGACAGTGATGTTAAATCACAGAACATGTGCAACACTACATGGAATGTGATGTTGAAATCCACATGGGCATCCAGTAAAGTTCAACTGATGACACAAGGCCATCAAAATGTGACATAAAGCCTGCAGTTACTTTGTGAATGCTGACTGTTGTGTAATGGAGAAAATTCACAGTGAGGAACTGCAAGATTTATTCCCTTTACCAGGTCCTTTCAGGATCACTGAAACAAGGACTGCATCAATGAAACATAACACAGCAATCTGATTTGGAAATCCTCATCACAGTTGCTTTAGAAAGTAAGGCATGAATGGAAAAGACATATTAAGAGATAAAGCTCCCTGATGATGGTCATTAAAGACTGAAAGATGAAGGAGCGATATTATTGTGCATTTTAATGTAAATTTAAAACTTTTAACCAAGTTAATAAATAGTGCATTTGTTGGTGAGTGAACTACGTACATATTAAGAGACTTTGTGGAAGTCTATTGTAACCATATGACCGGCCCTGGGACCCACCCAGCCTCCTGTAAAATGGGTACTGGGTCTTTCTCGGGTGTAAAGTGAGGCCGGGGCATGCTGCTGACCAGTCAACCCCTTCTAGTGCCGCGGTCATGGAAGAGTAGAGCTATACCTCTACCCACCCTCTGGGCCACACCAGGCCTGTAATGGGAACACTTTGCCTGTTATTGTAACCATACGGATTCAATTAGCTAAGTCTTTGTTGTGTGAAGAGTGTGAACATACATTCAAAATGTGAACATACATTCAAAATACACTCATGCATCCAGTGTTTGCTTCAGGTCAACAACCTTACACTGTTTATAATGGAGCTTTGAAAGCTAACATTCATGAACTAATTTAAAATCTGGTGGCACTAAAAGTGTGAACATGCCAGAACTATTATGCCATGCATTTCCAAGCTTGTTTAATTTTTTCATGCTGTAACAGATATCACTCTACAGTTAACTTCTCAAAACATGGAATCACTTAAATATATCATGCTCCTCTTATTATATGTCTTATGGTTTCTTTGCTCAACTGGATATGTTACAGCAAGTTTGGGGGCTCACTAAACACATGTCCCACATCCATTTGGTAATTCAATACCTGCAGGTCATATTAAAAATCTCAAGAGTTCATCATGTAATAGAGACCTTGGTGGCCAGATATGGAATAGTGTCACTCATCTGAACATCCTGTTCCTGTAATTTCACTCAGCAGATTCAATGGGATGAGAGGATGAGAATAATAATAAACTGGGCTTCCTGGTAGCTTCACTATCGCCTTGCTGCTATTCACAGCTGCAGACATATTTCTTTTGATACAGTAATTATTTTATTTGTTTACTTTATTATTTATTTATGCTTTCTCCACTGTGCAGATTCTGTAGCACTGAATGAGAGGATTATTATGAATGATGAATATGTGAGAACATGAAAGGAAGTGGTCATGGCTTAAACCTTGATGTTTCTAAATGTCTACAAAAGATAAATGAGCCATGAACTGGAAAATGATCCACGTTATCCTTTTCACTGCTGATTTCTAATGTTAATATCAGAATATGGATGAATAATAACACCCAGGTACACAGTCATTCTTTTTCATACGTGATAGTTATTTGGCTGTTTCAAAAAATTTCAAGTTTTTGTGGAAACCAAAGGTTCTTCACCACCAGAAATGCCTTCCTTTATGTCCGTTCCTGCACCCAACTGACATATAAGTATGTCAAGCTTCTTTTAAGAGCACAATGCTGATTGAGGAATCAGCATCTCCATTGGCATTTTCACACATCTGTATATATCACATCCTCATTAATAATGTTCCTAAGTTCCATTTTAATATTATCCATCAATCAATGCTGTAGTCTTTCAAGTTATCACATACACTATATGCCCAAGTAAACAAACCTTTTTTTTCAGCACCTTAACAAAACAAGGCATAGCTCCCTTTGATGGTTCCTTTCACTACAAATTTTCTTCTGTACTTTTATGCTTCTCATTCTTTAGAGTGATGTATCTTGTACATATTCCATTTACAGCTGTTTTGTTTGCGTTATTATTTTTTCCAGCTTTGGTGTCCTGGCTACTGTGTCTCATCACAGCATACCACAGTTTGAAACACAGTGTTATGGAAGATAGCCACCCTTGATTCCACCAGCAATAAACAAAACTAAATTTATCAAATGCAGTTCTTCTTGAGAGTTTATGGTTGCTCAGTTGGTCAAATTCCCCATCTTTTATGGAACCTAATGATTCATGATCCTGTTGACTACAAACCAATATTAGACCTTATCTTGAGCCAGTTTACTCCACTCCACACCTCACACCCAGTTTTTAAAATACTTTTAGTACATGCCTTTCTATGCTGAGAGGCCTACCAAGTAGACTCTTTCAGGTTTTCAGATTAAAAATGTGTAGACATATCTCATCTCACCCACATGAAACTTAGCAGCCATCCATCAGCAATAAGCATGCAAGCCATAGCTAGATGCAGCAGCAGTAATCTGAACCCTTATGTCACCTGAGAGAGATGCAGTGTATTAAGGTGGTCCCGACAGGTGTAGCCATTACAAACAAGATATTTCCTGTAAGGTTGCTACTGGCGGTTTTTGTTTCATGTGGCTGAGCAGTTTAAGAGGTATTACAAAGTCTAATGTGGTTGAACTACCTACAAGATGACCCTTAACTCTGTGCTTCATCTTTATCCACTCGTTTGATATAAATCGATTACTACCTTCACCATGCAAGATTTTCGTCAAACATTGATAGTTGCTTATCTGATCAATGAAACCCCCTGAAGGTTCAGTACTGTGTTTACAACACCTCCTGAAATATGTCTCTCTCTTCTTTTAAGTGAAATTACTATTACTTGTAAATACTATATATATGACTAAATTATGGGTGCTAATGCAAGTCACTGGATGGTAGTACTTGCTAAGAGCCTCTACACAGTCCATGGTTCCAATGAGACTCAGAATGCCATGGCCACTTATACTCTGGTTTGGCTGAGATTGGACTGATCAAATTTGTAGTGGGAGGGTCTTCTGCTTCGTATTTTGGATAGCCCTCTTTAAAATTTATTCTTCAGAATATATTTTTACAGTAAAACAGTAACGATTCACTTGTCAAACAAGAGCCTGCAACTTCTGTACAATAGCACTCAGCTGACTCAGTAATCAAAGTATGATTGCCTAGTGCACACTCCCATACCATATTGCCTTGTCTTGATCAGGTTACAGGAAGAAGACTTTGTGGTTGAACAGTTTAATTAAAGGAAGTATCAGCATAGCCCTGTTATGTCAGGTGGTGTAATGGAAGTGGAAATGGAAGGGAAGTTGTGGCAATATGATCTTACCTGACAATGAAGTCATACTCTGAGAAAGCGAGCATGAAGATGCCAAGGAGTGTGGTGAGAGCTCCATGAGTGACTGGAGCAAACGTGTGCTCCAGAGCAAGACGTATCCGTCGATCTCTGCAGCCTATACTTGTCACAAACCCCTGAAACAAAGTGTATACAGCTTTGAACACCAATGCACTAACTCCCTGAAGCACTGTGAAGCTAAAAGGTCCGCAGCTACACGTGCTCACAGTGTCCCTATCCTAAGCCAGATTAATCCAGAACACATCTTCCTATCCTAGTTCTTGCAGATGCATCTATGGCTAGGTCTTCCAAGTGGTCTCTTTCTTTCAGCTTAACTATTCTCCCATGTATGCCAAGCTCAGCCTCTCTGTTTGATTAATCTAAAATACTTGGCAAGGAGAAGAAGTTATGAAACTCCTCACTTAAGTATCAGGCTAATGGAGTGTTTCAGCCTGTAATTTCATAACTTGTTAATATTTTTGGACATTCCATTGATTTTTTTCTAAGTAACAGACCAGGCAGACATTTGACACAGTTAAAAAATGAATGGGTGACCTTAAACAAAGAACACTGAACTTTAATATCAGTGCTTTTTTTTGGAAGAGTGATGCCTGTGTTAAAAATCTAACATTGTGATACTGAGTTTTATCACAGCATTTGATAAATACTAAAATATCTAAGAATGTTTTTGTTTTTATGGAGTATGATGATTCAGACCATCATTAGAGAAGTCTGTTTCTCTACTCTATTCTGAATTATCAGCCCATAAATGACATTCCAGGTGTGTTTATTGCTCCAAAGGTTATACAGTCAAAACTTCATATGAATTTCTCATTCTCATGCACACTAACCTGCATAACCTGCCTTGGCTTCCTTACCTACATAACTGTAACGTACAGTGAGCACAAGACTTCAAATAAAATTATTGTTTTATATATTATGGCTGGTAATTTCATGAAAAATAGCAAAACTCAAAATAAATAGTGTTCTCTGGTTCAGATCCCCCTTACCAGGCAGATGTGGACTGTAAAGTGAACACCGATGCCCACAGCTGCAATCAGGAGGACTGCAGGAATTGCACTGAGCTTGATGCCGAGTACACCCATCACTCCTAACAGCTGTATTACCATTGCTGCCAGGGCCAGCACCACCAGGGTAGCAGCCCACAAGTTAAGCAACAACACAGCCGTGACCAGGAAGACTGCAGCCAGAGCACAGAGCAAAGCCAACCCCAATGACTGGCGCAGCCCCAAGTACTGTTCCCAGAACAGGAATGGGATCCCTGAAGGGAAATTTGGGAGCCCACGTTCCTCAAATTTCTGGCACAGTAACCGCACCTGCAGATAGTATTAATGTGTACTATAATGAGGGCCTCATTCACTGTAATTTTTTTTCAACGATGCATATGAATGCAACTTTAAAGCAACATTAAATAAATCAATATATAAGAATCTATAAACCTTTAAAATAGCGGTTAAAGTTGTATTCTTCACTTTGGAACTTAATGGAGCTACTTGCTGTGACTGCTTCTGACGAATAAGAAATAAGCCCACAATGCCCACTGGATAAAGAATGGGTGGGCTCCAGAGCCCATCTCAGCTTGTAATGAAGAGACTATACCCTGCATCTGCTACAAAACGAACCCCAATCATTATGTCTATAGACATTAACTTTCCAATGTAACCTTTTCCATGTCAACCACACTTGGAACAGCAGATTTGTGTTCATGATATAAGAAGACTAAAGAATTCCTGTTGTAATGGCACTAAAAAATGTGTAAATAAGGCTTCAAAAGTAACAGTTTACCAGATGCAAATCTGAGATCTTCAGGGTCTGTTCAAGTAAGTTATCTTCCATTTTAACCCTTCAGTGATCTGAGGTTGTAAATTAATTTTATTCATGACCATACGGTGTTCCAAGGCTGGTAGCATGTGAAGAATGAAACCTTTGTTGCTGGAACTAAATGGTGGATGTGACTTGCAGGAGACTGGAGTTTAGAAAGAAGTTCATAAGGAAGGCCAATAAATGGCCATAATCAATACCTGATGTGTCAGAATTCTGAGGATTGCACTGCATGGTGGGCATACCTGACATTAAGTGCCAAAGGGTTAAAGGTCCATACAGTGCACTAAGGCAGGCAATGAAGGGTTAAACAGCCATCAAAGAATAAAATGTTGTTTACCTGAGCTATAAGGTGTGTAATATGCTGTGTGTCTCCTAAACCATGCAAGTAGAAAGGCAACTGTGTGTATATCAGAGGTGCAGACTTGGGGATTTTGAGCTCAAAGTCCTCTGCAGCATGATACCAAGGTCTTGGATCTGGACGCAGATTTGCCTGTGATGCACCATATGCCAAAGCATCATTCGATGCCCAAGCACTGAGGTAGTTGTAAAATGCTTTTGGATTAATGATTCCCTCTCCATCTACCAGCTTAACCTAAAAAAATAAAACAAACAACTGTCAAAGTTGTACTCACAATCCATTTAATTCTGATTGACCAAAATGATGCAGCACTAAGGCTGCCAACTTGCATTCAGGAAAAAAACTGATTTGAATCCTGGCAAGGTAGTTCTGTGATATCCTTCATTCTCTCCAATATGTCCAAAGAATCTGTGTTTGCCTTGATCCACTTGTTTACCTGACACAATTTGTGATCATTTCCAAGTCTCACTCACCACTATACAGCACTGCAACTGAACCAGAATCATTAAGTAACTTAGAATTAGCCACAGAATAATTCAGCCTGTGCCAAAACTTAAGTTCAAAAATAAACTGCATATTTTTCAACGTTTTGATGTAATGGGGAGAAAGTGTGCAATGTTCTTAGAAGTACTTTGACAAGAATTGTGGAAATATCTTATGAAGAACAAACCATGAGCCAAGAATCATAGTGCAGCTGTTCTAAGTTTCAAGTTGTTATTAAGAATAAGACCATTTTTAAAGTGTAACTTTTGGAAACATGAAATCTTCTAGATGGGCCATAGAGCCTGAAATTATGGGTTGCAGTTGCCCCAAGACGTTCAAATACACTTACGACATTTACCTGAGTAATCAGTGACTTGTCAATTGGGTTGTCAACATGCCCAGTCTGAACCAGCAGCTTGTAGGCAAGGATCCCTTCATCTGATGCATTAGGAAACCATCGTTCCTGCGTAATACTTCCCCGAGACCAGTCTCGGTCAAATGCTTTCTGTAGTCCTGTGTGGTGAAACGGATGTAAATATAGTAGATGTTACATATCTGATAATACCAGTAAAAAGAAAGAAGCTGACCTGCATAATGGAGGGCATAACTGTGGTGTGCTGGAATGATATTTGGATGGAATCTATGACTGTCATTGTAAATGCAATAACTGTATATGTATATTATCTGGCAAGTCTGTGCTGACCTAAAAGCATTCACAGCTTCATTTTTGTGAAAGTTTAACCTTTTGGCGCCGGAATTATTTTTTTTAATTTTAGCACACTATGTATATACAATGTGAATAATGCAGGAACCAAATAAGTTAGAATTATGAAACAAACTGCATTTTGAAGAGAAAAAAACGGAGAGTATTTACCATGTTTAAAATATTCAGTACCTATATTTGTCGAATAAATATATAAAATGCAACTTTAGAGGTTAGCGGTGCGGTATGACCACTATAGTTTACATTAGGCGTCTAAAGGTTAAGTGATGAAACAGTGTGTGCTGAAGTGATGGGAAGGGTGATGTATCTGGATATAAATTTTTTAAAGGTAACCTTCACAGAGTACAATTTCTATTCATATACTTTTGCGTTAGTTTTTCTCATCCCATCCTGAGATAATGACCATAAAACTAAACTCCGTGGCCTTAGTCTGCACGCGAACTATACCGACAGAGCGGCCGCCGCCGGTCGGCGAAGTTAGTGCCAACTTTTGCGGATAGAGGGGTGTTGCGTGGTCAGCGCAACGGGTCCCCACAGCCGTTAATCTCTGTTTTCTAGACCTGGAGCCGCTACTTTTTTCATTCAAGTAGCTCCTCAATTGACCTCACAAGGCTGAGTGGACCCCGTTCCAGA
>Ga0131853_10008010_pt1 | contig 19202 bp, 12 predicted proteins | sample TergutLab28metaG_FD_92764 | JGI IMG/M metagenome (GOLD analysis project Ga0131853, IMG submission 92764) | Labiotermes labralis P1 segment gut microbial communities from Petit-Saut dam, French Guiana - Lab288 P1 (version 2) (version 2) | ecosystem: Host-associated > Arthropoda: Insects >...
CCGTGCATCATTATAATTGTTTCAAAATAATAACCAACACAATGACACTTATGGACTATCCTTTATTTCAGGGGTAGTCGTCATTCACTCTCTACATGTTTCGAGCTTTCGGGAAGCTCATCAACAGGAGTTAATTTTTCCCTCTACAGTCAGCCTCTGGCATAGTGTGTAATCATTTGCTGTAACCCTCCCGTTCTCCTACGTGTTCTGTTCCCGACAGTCGGGAACAGAACAGGTAGGAGAACGGGAGGGTTACACCAAAAGATTACACACTATGCCAGAGGCTGACTGTACAGGGAAAAATTAACTCCTGATGATGAGCTTCCCGAAAGCTCGAAACATGTAGAGAGTGAATGACGACTACCCCTGAAATAAAGGATAGTCCATAAGTGTCATTGTGTTGGTTATTATTTTGAAACAATTTTTCTTGATCTCGATAAAAAAAATTATTTCCTCAAAAAGGAAAAATTGTGTTTACCCAAGTTATACCTCAAAATCACTGCAGAAAATTGTATGTATTTTAAACATTATGCAACAATATTCAACAGTGGCTGACTGGTACAAGCTAGGAAGGAAGATATGTACTTGGCCATATAAATTCTTTTATTACAGAAGTGTGAGTTATTCACTGACAAGTGTCAGGTACCAAAAATGACATACAGAGAATAATAAGTAAATAAATAAACAAGCAAATAGATAAATGTAGTATTATTCTGTTGGATGAATGGTACTGTACTCTTTTAAAAGTTGTATAGACCTTGTTTCCTGGGGATGTCCCATCAGAATCAGTTGCCAACAATGTAGTAACAGTTGTTCCAATAGGTACATCATCATTTAATGTAACTGGACGAGGGACAGCCGTAAATACAGGAGGAATGTCATTGCGATCCTGAAATCAAAACAGTAATTAACATTGGCCAGAAGGTAGAACTATAATTTCCAGCAATGAAAAATAGGCTATTCGTGATAGAGAACTATAGAGGAAGAATTCATGGACTGTAGAAGTACACAATGGATCATGTAACTTTATGATTCAGCAGCCTTTCTTTCTTTTTTCTTATTTTTGTAAAAGCAAATATTAGGGAATACTGTGTGCTTTGAGTTTGCACAATGTGTTTCAGTGGCAACATGTATGCTTGTTAAACACAAAGGTAAGAAGTTGCCACAATGGATGATCAAGAGTGATTTGTACATAAACTGGACAAAAACATGATGTCCCTGATGATAGCTCATATCACCCACCTTTCACTGGATTGATAATGTATTAATATCTTTTTATAGTTTATTGTATTATATGTGTACTGATTGGTAATATATTATTCATAAAGAGTACTGCAGCCCCTAAGTTCCAGGTGTGGTGCTGTAACTTCTACATATTCACTGCAAGAACTTAATGCTGGCATTTGCCTTTATGAAGCGGACAAGAATGGTGGAACCTCGGCGCATCAGAGGTGCAGCTGCCAGAACAACAGTACTAATTGTACGTCTCTATGATGTTGCACTTAATATGATTCTTCCTCCATATTGTGACAAAGAATGATGGAGTAATTTTATTATTGCTACTTTCATCCCTTCAGACTGTAAGTGTGTCATAAGTAATGCAAAATGGAAAATGTAATTACCAAAACATTGACGATGACCCTGGTTGTTGCTCCTGGTCCTGTTCCTGGATTTTCAAGGGTCCCAACCACCAAAATATATTGACTCTCTTTCTCGTAGTCCAGGCCTCTAGTAGTAGTGATGATACCAGTTTTGGGATCAATAGAAAATAATTCTGTAGATCCCTGTTTAATGACATATGTTATCTTTTGATTTGTATCTGGATCGTCAGCCTAGTAATGGACAACGTAATAAACATATTTAATTATATATATATATATATTAATAACAGCAACAATAAAATTTGGGTTTGTGTATGTCATGGACTGCAAACCCCCTTCTGTTATTCAGTAAGGTAACTAACTCCATGGAGCAGACCCCTTCCTGAGATGCCAAATGGCCCTTGGCTGATCAAGAAATTGCCTGCATTTAACAGAGCCCAAAGGTTCATCACAGCATGTACCTATCCTGGGCCACATAAATTCAGTTCATGCTCCCCCTCTCACTTCTTGAAGATTCAGTAAGATAAATACTAGTGGAAACTTACTTAATATGCTTATAGAACTGTGAAATTACTGGTAGTGGGGAAATTATTTAAATTTACTGCTATTCAATTTTAAATTTCTTGGGACTTTGTGCAGACATTTCACTCAGTTACTAAGGTAGGGTGTGCAGAATAAAACTTCAGAAGTGTCTGCTGACACATACTGATGAGAATACCTTATTTTTATATATGAACACATGGAAATAGAGCAAATAGGCATGCACAACTTTTAATCCTGAAAATAGGATTTAATATTCATACCTTAACTTGAGTCACAGTATAATCTGGCATGTTTTCAGGGACCTGGGCTTCATAACTTGTGAGGTGGAAAATTGGTAACTCATCGTCCACATCAACTACTTCAACAGTTACAGTGGCAGTTGCGATACGAGGATCAGAAGCTCCGTCTTTAGCTGTTACCACAAACCGATATTCCTGCAAACCAGTCGGTGAAACTGACATTCACAGTATGGTAAATAAAATTGTCCCTCTCCACACCACGAAGGGGTACAGTGGGGGAAGAAGTATCGCTCCACTAATTTGTAACATTGGCATTATTTGGAGATGAGTGGTTGATAAATAAAGACATAACTTGTGTAGTTCTATTATCATCCTGCTATTTGAGATTGTGCAGTTGGAGGGATTGACAATGTCATTAAATAAACCACTAAACCATCTACAGGGTATAAAAACCCAGAAGACCAAAATCTGAAGAATGTACAGCATCAAAACCCAATATATCACAATCACATTCACATTACTTTAAAATCAGTTATTGCATCACATCTTTCTCGAGCCACCTCATGATGTGGGCTACTGTTGGACTGGTCAATCTATACAAAATATTGCTTGGTCAATTTTTTTAACATGAGAAGTCAGGATTCAGGTCTTCTGGGATGTGACGCTATGTCACTGCGAAAGCAGGTCCCAGTTTTTTTAGAAGTCTGTGGTGTCTTTGAAGTGTCTGGAACTGCTTGATCAATGCTACAACATCACATCTGAGAAAACTTGAATATTGGGCAACATCTGTGTGTGAAACTGAAATGTTGCATATAGGAGAGGTGTGAAAATTGAATAAACTGGCAAAGAAAAGGCAAAATTTTTGGTTTTATTAACTGATTACCACTTCTGTGATATATGGCACAGTCATATTTGAGAATTCTATATGGAATGTTTTTTTTATCATGCATAAAAGCGCTAATAAACATAGCATTGGTTTCCAACTTACCCTCTGTTTTTCATAATCAAGGGCCACTTTAGTTCGTATTTCACCAGTCATGGCATCAATACTAAAAGGAACATCTCCAGGAACTGAGTAGTATATAACTGCATTTTGTCCTTCATCAGCATCTACAGCATGTACATTGCCAACCTTCTTGTTAGCTTCACCTTCATGCACTCGGAACACGTATGGCAAATCTGTGAATTCTGGATTCTTGTCATTAATATCTGTCACTTTGATATTAACAGTTGCAGTACTGGACAATCCACCAGTATCTTCTGCTTTGATAACCTGTTAAACAAAGATCGTTTGTACTGCTGACGGTTTTCTTGTAGCAAGTTACATTCTTTCTGTGCTATGTGTTGCTAGTAAGACACTGTTCTGGTTGTATTAATAAGAATCCAAGGTTAGTCAATCACAGCATGTAAAGAGACATAGAGAATGACTTTATTATTCAGTTGATTTTAGTGCCAATTTTCGTCATCCATTTTTAATTTTAAAGTTCTTGTTTAGAGATGATAGAACCAGAGACATTTTTATACTGAAAAACATTCTTTTAAAAATTTGTTCTATTTTCACAATACCTGGTACAAACTTTATGTTCCTGGAAACCATATGTTTCTTCAAAGTGGTAAGATGACATTGTAAGCAAACTAAGCATAGAATATACTACTGCTGTAGATGTGGTTATAATATTTACAGACATACTTTTTGATTAAATGGATGTTAGGAGATTGGGGTTTAAAAAATAATCAGTAATAAATTTAGTATATGGTAGCTGCAGAACACAGGAAATTTCCTTGCATGCCATATACACTTATTTTGTAAAAAAAAAAAAGGGGCATGGGGAGAACAAACTTTGTGCTGAAAAATATGTTTGGCAAACAATTTTGAACCCCTCATTATGTGTACACACTGTTGTGTCAGAGAAACTGATGTTTAGGTGAGGGAAAGAAGAAACTTAGATTCTCCCCCACTTATCTGCCTAGCATCTGACTTCCATGGGTACATATCTTCCCCCACTCACAACAGTTATCATTTGATTCTAAACTTTTTTCCCTAGTACTTTTAGTCTGTTTGTAGCAAGTTTGAGAAGTAATTCCATGGAATCCATAAACTTCTACGCTTTTCACACCAGACCACCATCTACCACTGTCCCTCTACCTGAACTTTCAGCTGTAACAGAAACTTCTGATGCAACCTAGCACATGGATTTATATTCTCCCATGATCCAGTATTTGGCTAGTGTGAGAAACAGTGTGTAAGTCAGAGTTACTGAAAATAGAATGAAGGAAAATTTAAGACTCTGAAATCAGGAATTCATCCAAAATATTTAAAGATACAGTTTTTACCCAAAAGAACACACATCCATTCCATTTACAAATGTCAACTAGTCACAGCTATGTTGTGAATGGAAACAGTCATTATTTATGCTGAGAATCATACAAATCCTGTAAAACACTGTATACACAAAATGCAGAAACATGTAATGTTAAAGCAGGTAGATGAATAAAAGCAATATGCATTGCAGAATATAATATATATCAGTGAGTATACATACCAATTGATACCGTGTCAAGTCCTCTCGGTCCAACTTTCTGATTACTGTAATAACCCCTGTCTTATCTCCAATTGCAAATTGCCTCAGGTCATTCCCAGACACAATTGAATATGTAACAGGGTCATTTTCTGGATCTACAGCCTGAAAAAGTAGCACCAAGAATGAAATCATTATTGTTAAGAATAGCAGCCAAGATATATAACTGTATTAATTGTGGCTGTGAGTGTGACTGTGAAACCAGTGGTATGCATGCATGTGCCCACATGTGTGTGCACACGTGCATGTGTGTAAATTGAATAATATGCAATAGAAGGTGGGAGTCAACTTACAGTAACAGTGGTTACTGTTGAATTGATGGATGCTCCTTCACTGACTTGCACTTCGTACACTGGGCTTTCAAACACAGGACCTCTAGTGTTAGGACCAGGGATTACTGTGACCTCTACAATTGTTTGAGAATATTTTCCACCACTATCAGTAGCCTGCAAGGAAATTAATACAATATTATGCTGAATATGAGAATTACTTCTTTGTTATAATTCCTATATGTTGTGTTGAATGAATTCTGTTTCCAAGAAAGATAAGCTGAGGTACTGAAAGATGAAATAAGAGGTGTAGATGTATTTCATTAGAATACTGGAAAGTGCTAAGAATGTCTTTAGAATACCTTAAGATACTCAATTTAACAGAACTTAGTAACTTTTTTTGGTGACAGCATATGAATATGCATTACGTTGTGACCAAATAAGGAAACGGCCATTAGATAAGGCCAGTTTTTGCAATAAAAATTTCTAGTTTGGTAACCTGCAAACCAGACTAAAGATAGAGACATGGGGAACATTGGATGAATGATTTTACTAGTCTTAAAACTTTTCAAATTAAATACGTCAAATATGAATGTACCTGAACTGTTATGCTGTATTGTTCTCCAGCATTTAATTTCCCTGTGGTTTCAATGATGCCAGACTGTGGATCTATCTTAAACTTCTGTCTCCCATTGTTTGAAACATGGTAAATGCTATATGTGATTTGTGCATTGGCACCCAAGTCAGCATCAGTAGCCTCAACCTACAGAAGAAATACATAAATGCATTTTACACATATTTAATCTGAGTGTCACCTCTATTTTCTGTTACATGCCATTTTACATTATGAATTTCTACACAACTTGGATGTTTGAGAGTTTACATGTGAATTATCTTGTGGGATTTAAGATTCATGCAGCTCTGAATTATGGCTTATGACTTCATTCCCTGATTGTGATTGTAACTTCTGGTAACAATTTAACGATTTCTGTTCAACATCAAAAATAGTTCTGTCTTACATGATTAAATGGTTTACTGCCATTTGGCCCTACATACTTAGAAGACAAATGCAATAAAATTTGTAATAAATAATTATCCACAATCTGCATTAGTCTGCTCATTATAATGAGAAGCACATAAAAAAGTTTAAAAAGCAAAATTCGTTAATTTGCACATTGATAACCACCTGCAATGGAAGAATCACATTTTTCAAGTGTCTCCTGTGTTTCATAGCACATGTTATGCAGTTAGCTTGATGTTTCACTTTAGCAACATTGACATTATCAAAACATGTTTTTGGCATCATTTTCACTTTATAATGCAATATGGAATAATTTTCAGGGGTAATTCATATAACATTAAAAAGACATTTACTGTACATAACAAAATATTTAGAATTATGTTTGTTGCCAGACCTCGAAACTTATGTAACAATATGTTTAAGAGACTGAAGATGTCACCTCTTCATTTTAACTCACATTTTTGTTAATAAACTTCAATGCGAATAACAAAGAAAAGTTTCAAACAAATCCAGCTTTAACAAGTTTTACTATAAGGAATAAGTACCATCTTCAATGACCAATTTCTGTGCTTTCAGAAAAGTAGAAACTATGCTGGCATCTAAATATTCTTCTCTTTACCACATGTTTTGTGACAGTAAAAGTTCAATTTAAAGCAGCATTAAGGAGATACTTACATACACAGTCCTTTTGTTTTATTGACAAATGTTTAATGGTTAAAAATGACTCTGAATCCCACTCTGCTGTGTATAATGTATTTAGTGCAACATTTCAATATTTTATGTGAAATCTTTACAGTATTTTATTATTGCACTAGTTTTGTAAATTGTACTTTTATCATGATTTAATCCACAGCTCATTGTCACTTTGACTAAAAGTTGGATCCATGGAATGTGTAGTATTACGTTCATATCTATGACTATGAACCAATAGTGTGACATATAGTCTGTTGGTTTTTGGCCAGCCTTCTGGAGAAATACGCTATTTCCATCCTAAGGAAACAAATCCTAAAATTTGAGGTAGCAATTTCTTCTGAAATGTTGATAATGAGTTACCAAATTGACAGATACACATCCCAGAAGACAGTATACTGCAGGACATATCTTATTTTAAATCTAATGATGTAAGTTACATCACTTTTGGGATATCATTGTTCAAGAATAAAACAGGAAGTTGATTACATTCAGGTGTATAGAAAATAAATAACATATTCTGAATCTTATGATTCCACTAATTTAACTTTCTTTATCTTAGGTAAAGGCACAGTTTACTTGTGGGGCCTGTGACAATGACACTGATTTCTGTTGTACAAGATGTCAGCAGCAAGAACACAACTTAATATCCCTCAGTCATCATCACTCTGACTATGAATAACAATTGAAATAAAATTCCTGTTTTTGCCTCTGTGATTGCTTACCTTGGTAACAGACTGTTTATTGTCACCTGCTTGCACAGTTAGGGGTGGTATCATGGGTAGTTTCGGTGCATTGTCATTCACATCATTGAGGGAGACTGTCATAGAGATTGGTGCACTAGCAGCATTTCCTGTCTTCTCTCTGGCAACAATCTGATAAAAATATATGAATGAGAAATTACACACCCATTTACATACACTCCCTTGACAATGGTTCCTGGAAGCGAACTTAGGCGTTGACCCTACTTGACTTGAGGGGCATCCACCTGTTCCATACTCACAGATCTTACTGTGCATATAGGCATGATGATTTCAGAGCAATATTTTGAATTTATATTACACCCAACAACTTTTACAAAGAAGTAGTCCATGGTATAGGACATCATGAGCAGAAAAACTAGCTATAAATTTAATTATTAATTTATAACCCTTCCACTATCTCTATAAAGAGGCAAGTGCTAACTGACTGCAATGTCATGAGTTATTTCCGTAAATTGTTCAGATTTTGATTCAAGAATTCGTGAGATTCATGCTTATAATTCTGAATTGTGGCATTTTATATTTCAGTACGTGGTTACCGTCAACTCAGAGGAGCCTCCATCTTCAGGGTAGAAATAAATAAATTTTGGGGAAGCAGATCGTAATATAGGTGAGTGAATAGCCCCAGTAATCCCCACTTCTATATAAGCACCTATTTTTCAAACTTGACTCACTTTCACTCTGAAACTGGAGGAAGTATATTCCCCTGAAACGCTGGTATCTACCACAATGTAGAGTTTCACAAAACAGGTGACTACAGTATGAATTTTCATTGCTGTTTAAATGTCAAATCATATATCTATCAATTTGATTTATCCCTGTCACTTTACTGAGAGAAACAATGTGCATCAAATAGTGAATATGAATATAGAACTATTACTTGCTATCAGTACTATTAGACTTTTGAGCTAAATTTACTAGGTTGTAGGAAAATACAAACCTATCCACATATATATGTCTGTGTGTGTCCACATAGTTTGTAAGTTAATCCACTTTTCAGTTCTAAAATTTGGGACCCTCCCCATTGATTTTCAAACATAATATGTTGCTGGAGTTAACAGAAGGGACAAAGTGGGTAAACACACGTCCCTCCTACCTGAAAACTGTGTTTGTTTAATTTACACACTGAAGACTGATCTTTGAATGTCAAATGCATTTTATACCTGCAATTGTTCATTCTTTCTACAGAGTGTATTTTATTACAGTCCTTAGCATTACAGCTGTTGCAGGATGTCCTTCTGCATGCACGTGTTCTATGCAAGAAAGCTACAGTGCTCAGTGTGGCAATAAAGTATAAATGTATCAGCATACCTAGTGTCTTTATGCAACCTCTTGTCATAGGTAAGAGTAATTACATGGTGGCTGGAATGCTGTGTAATAAGTACCTGGAATCTAAATGTTCCTGGACTAGGTGGATCTCTGTCAAGATTGTCTACATTAACTATGAGATAACCATTGTTATCAATTGTGAAGAACGAAGTTGTCATTTCAAAGGAATAGGTCGGCTTTGGATCTTCTGGCCCCTGTAACAAAAAATTTATTAAGTTCAGTTTTTGTGTGCTGAGAAGAACCAGTAATTCTGTATGATCTCCTTCACTGTCATATTTTTCAAGCACTTCCAAACAACACTGTCTTAATGATTTGTTGGTCCAGAGATTTTTCCCAGAAAAATTATTTACTGTCTCTTCAAATTACAAGCTTCAAGCATACATGAAAATTCACATGGACAAGGAACATAAAACATGAGTGCATTCAGCATCAATGTACAGATAAGCGTAACAGACTGATGATGGGTATAGAAGGGGTTGGTCTTAAAAAGTCCACAGATTTAAGGCAAATAATGAAACTCAAATGTTATATTTTACACTGTTATTTTTTTTTATTTATGGACAGATGTACTAGGAAATCTTATCCAAAATTGAGACTGTGTTGGTCCGTGACTTTTATTGTTTTAGTTTTGTTTATATATATATATATATATATATATATATATATATATATATAAAATACTGCCATTTAAGAACAGCACCCATAATTTTAGTCTATTTAAGTCACGCTGAAATCATGTGTATAGTGTGGGTACCTGCAGGTTTTGGTTACTATTAATGACAATAAGAATTGTGGTTAACCCTTTAAAGCTCAGTAGCAGTGTACTGGCCCCCACATTTGACATTAGAAAACTCCACATCCTGCCCATGTAGTGTAGTTATGTGTTCCATACACTTCTTACATTATGCTGCATTGTCAATCAGTCTTCCTTACAAACAGTATGTTCTTTTTTTTTGAGGTAGGACCCGATACTAATGTACGCCAATTGTATTTAGTGCAGTGTTATTCTCTCTCCCTCTCACATATCTGTCATGGTGAACTGTGCCTATATAGTATGGCAGTTATGACTGTTGATCATAATGGCTATGACATGCTGGAAGTGATGATAAAATTGGGTCCTCTGTGCCAAATATTTACTCTCGTGTAGAATAAAAATGATTTTTCTTGATACCTTAAGAACTCCGTAAGAAATAATATTTTGAATTTGTAGTGGACAGAACACAATTTTGTTGTACCTCCTCCCATATCCAAATGGCAGCAGGAGTTCCATTTTTATGAGTCAAAGTTGTCAGTTGTAGGTGAGTTGAGAATATTATCTTATGTGTTTATAAATGTATATCTTGTCTTGTTAATCATTGGTTCGTTTTAAACTAAACACACCCTGGAGGGAGTTTCTTTATTTTAGTAAGACCTAAATTTTATGGTGATCTGTAAATAGGTCTAGTCAACGAGATTTTAAAAATATGCCTTTTTATTTACTGTATGTAAATATGTTATTGTCAGGTTGAGCTTCTTGTCTGTATACGCCTTTGTTGCAAAACGTCACAGAATTAACTTTACATTTTTAGATCTTTCTGTTAAGAACAAAGGATTCCTGTGCGTCTGCCTACGACTTAACCTACGACTACATGTGTGCACATGCACGCATGCATGCGCACGCACGCACACACACACACATAACCTAAACCTGTATGTATGTATATATTTATCCTCACCAGGTCTCCATCAGTTACTGTCAATCTGATTGGATTTCCATCCTTATCAACCACTTTCGTTCCAATTGGAGCATTCTCATCAGCATAACCTTCAGTAGATGTTGCAGTGACCACAGGTGGGTTGCTGTCTACAGGTTTGACAGTGATGAACAATCTGGCTGTTGCAGATCTCTTCTGTTCACTCACTTCTTCAGCCTAAAAAACGTGCAAATTAATTTTCTACCACTAAAATCAATTTGGAACCGGCAATGTGAAAGTATCTGTCACGTGTTAAAATTATCTGCCATACTTTCTGCCTCCTAAAGTGCATTTTATGCCTGAAAAACGCCCCAAAAAATCAACCTGCGCCTTGTTACCGGAAGCTGTCACAATTCTAAATCCACATATAACTTACTAATTACGTGGTGCAACTTATCAAGTGTAACATCTCATGGAACATAAAATACAGTAACCAAAGCAAAATAAATGTCAAAATAAAGAACAGTGTTTTATTTAAGGTAAAAATTTAAATACATAAGACCTACTTTCCTACCTTTACAATGATTTCAAACTTCTTCGTTATGCTTGTATCCACCACTCTTATCTGCCGAACAGCTCCTGTTCTTTCGTCAATCTCAAAAAAATCTTTGTATGAAGATGGTGTGCCACTCAGAAAGCTGTATTTGATTGGTGCATTGAGTGAGTCCATATCAATTGCCTGTATCTTTTCTGGAAATATATTGAGAATTCCAGCCAATTTTCCACTTGACACCTGAAAGAGTTGGTTATTTTTATACATTAGAATCTGTTACACAAGAAATCTTCACAATTACAAACGTGATACCTTGGAAAAAATTATTCATTTTTACTTTACCTGTTGTATAGGACAAAGTTTCTCATACATGACATCTAATTTAGCATTAATATTCGAAATTGTATATTATTAATAATTTTTATAGAATATTAATAGGTGATCCTGATCTGCACTATGAATGTTATACTAACACTCAATACACATTTGAAGTAACAGCCAACAAGGTCAACTTGACAGCTGGTATCTCTGATGACTCATCAGAAGGCTGGTTGGAAGCCATAACTATGCTAAAATGTTCTTCTCTTGGTTAAAATAGCATGTCAATATGTGCTACTTTTCTCTGATCATCATCACTAAAATTATTTCTTCTCATGGTATATTGATGATACAGAAAAACTGAAGATAAGAAAGTATCTCCACTTCTTGGCATGAGAAGTGTACTTATGAAAGTCACCACAACTGTGTGTACATTTATCCCTTCATGTATACTAATTTGAGAGCCATTCACTGGATTTTCATTAACCCTTTAAACGCCGAATTAAATCCCATCTACCATTTGCTGGCATTATTAGTAGCTCACCATATTCTCCACGTTAGCAGGATAAGGGTTAAACATGATTTTGTGAAGTTTTACTTAAATTTGAAAACATATTTCAGTCATGTTTACAATTGGACAATAATAATGGACACTTTCTGTGAAGTCCTACATTTCAAGCAAAACCTACTGAAACTATAATTTTGTAAAATTAACTTTGAATAACATTAAAAAGAAAAACTAAACACACATTTTAGTCTCAATTCCCCCTTTTCTGTAAGGCTTACTCGTTATGAGGTAATTAAATGAAAGGAAGTGGGTTCATCAGAATTAACAATGTGCGATTTTATGGTATTATTTCTAGAAATAAAAGTATTAGTATACACATATGACAAGGCATGGACTGTAATTTTGAAGTACAATAAAACCCTGATACAATGTCTCCCTCACTTTGAACACATGAAAGTATGGGAATAGAAATTTTCTTTTATAGAGGGGGTTTCGATTTACTGCCAAAAATTGCAGTGACCAAACAGTGGAACTATGTTGGGGTTTGATGGTATTTCCTATAATAATTTTTAAAGTAAACAAGTAAATGAACAATAAAAGGAATATGCTGAATTTTATTCTTGTGTGTCTTTTGCATGGGTGCAATTTGGTTGTACATTTTCATGCTTTATTTTAGTGATTTACAGTGTATTCGTAATAGGGACTTAAAATCAGTAAAATATGAAGAAAACATCTGTTTCTGTAAAGAAGAGATGCGAGAGTAAATTGCAGCTTAATGGCAGGCAGAAGTTCAACGTGGTGTACTTACACCACCTTGGGGTTTTAATATTTAGAAATTTATGAAATCAAACAATAGAAATATGAAAAACTAAAATTCTTTAGAGTTCCTACAGTTTTACTCCCAGGATTAATTTAAATAAAAGACAGATGTGTTACTTTCTTGCCCAGCACTGATCATTAAAAATTCTGATCACTTCACTTGTGGCTAGTATGCATCACCTTGCATAGAATCGTGCAGACACTCCTGAACTCATCTTAAGGTGCTGCCTAGTAGTTATTCTGGGGGACTGAGAAGGTTTCCAAAGAGTGGTAACTGAACTATGTCAGTGCCTTTGTTAAAGGTAAGGAACTAAGATGTCGGCTTTTGTTTGCACTTACTGATGTGGAGTATTCTGGATTGATGCAAGAGCCTTCATGAAGCATGCAGCCTTGGTAGATGAAGGATGGGTTCTGATCATCATCATCACGAACATTCACTGTTAAGGTGGTGGTTGTGGAGAACCGCTCTGACACATTCCTGGCCCGATCCTGGTAAACGAAATAAGAACACGAGTTTCAATAACTGGTACATTTAAAAGAAATGGGAGTGAGGAACCCATGAACACACTGTAATTCATGTAAAAATGAAGCACATTAAATACTAATAAACAAGTAAATGTTGAACCACACTCACTGATTAACTGTAACATTCATGCTAGATTTGAGGTGCCCACAGTGGTGCTGATGAAGGTTCAAGTCTGCTGGGAGGTTTCGTCACTGCGACTGCTCAGCAGTTACCAACATTTCGAAGGAGCGCAGTGTCTATATTGTCAGGATCATTAAGACCAAGAAGAACTTGAAGATGAAAAAGCTACGCTCGTTCGAAACGTCGGATACTATTTACCAATCAACGTGACATACTATCGCAGCAGACTTGATCTTGTGTAACTTCTTTTTGATAAACAAATTTGCACCTTCGTGAAATTCAACAACTATATAACATTAACTGGCTGCATGCAATCAATAACCATTCATTCTTAACAAATATTCGTGTTATTATTCTTATTCTTAATGTTGTTGTTGTTATCGTCGTCTTCGTCTTTGTTTTTGTTACGATCACCATCATAAACTGATTATGTTTGTTTAATTACAATCCATCCTACAATGTTCCGGATTTCATTTATGTTCTTTTATTTTATAAGGTCTGTCACAACAATAAATAAATGCAAAATAATGTAGAAATTGCAGCAATATAAACATGAAAATCATCAAAGTGTGAGGTCAAGGAAAGTGCACATTTAAATGAAATGAAGAAACAAGGTAACTGGGAATTCCGCTTTCTGCATTCTCTTACGCACAGCTGTGTCACTATTTGTGTATTCTAATAACAACAGGTATCCTATACACTCTTATGATTAGCAATGCCATGCCTAGTGAGTGTGATAAAATTCAGTAAAGCTAGCGCTTTGTGTTTACAAAACTTGGCAAGAGTTCGCGGCGCTTAAGTAAGCACCACGATATGAAAGCGTGTGTGGGAGAAGAGGAATAGCTCCAGTCGTTCTTAACATGGGCACTTCATGCAAGCAAGTGTTCGGTTTCACACTCCTTCAGCTTTGCTCCCGGCGGAAGGTCTCCCTCTTCCCATTTAGTATGAGAATTTGCGGGCATTAGAGCTGGTTTGGAGGCTTTGAAGCAGAGGAAAATCTTATGTCCTTATCGGGAATCGAAACAAGTCTTCTCGATCGCCCAACTCAGTCACTTATCGACCGACCGATGTCGGTTCCCATTTTGTGTTTCAAATCGGGATATGATCGGGAGTGGAAATATGTTTTCAGGACCAGTTAGGCTTTCAGGCATTACTTGAGAAGGCCAAGGGATGATGGTAAGTTTATGCCGGAAAATGCAGGCTTGTGAAAAGTGCCTTGTCGTTCAAATATACACTCCTCATTGCTGTAGGCTTCAGACAGCGAGAATAACTCCTAGAAGTATATAAGGCTTCTACCCATGTCTACCGCCAATTCCAGTCCCGGGGACATAATTCTAGCAGGTATGAAGGTTCTCGAAATGTGACACTTTTCACGCCCTCCTCAGTAAGTGAACAAGGGGAACAAAAAAAAACCTTCAGATTCCACCGTGTAGTGCGATGGTTATTGTAAAAACAAACTTTTATTTACAAGCATCGGTCGCGACTGGTTTAGCATTAGGTTATGGTAGTGCTAAGGCAAGGCCACTGGTGGCGTAGAAATACAGAAATAAGACATACAAATATTTTGAAAACTATTATTTCATATTAACAATTTGACGGTTCATTTAACAAGCAATATTTTACCTTTTAGCGGACTTTAAAGATAATAACTTAATGTAGGCAAGTTGACACTGACTAAGGTTATATTTTATGGATGTGACCCCAGAATTTAAAGGGTATTAGGAAGTACAGGTCAAATTCAAACACCAGTATTTTGCCATTAATATACTGGCAGAAGTGTGGGGGCATACAAGCACCGCAGGTTTTGATTCTGTGTTAGCTTTCTAGATTTGTATCCAATACTTCGTCTTCCGAATCAAGACCCGATTACGTGCTACTCTGACTGAAGATGTTTGGATATTTTTATTCTCACCAGCCGAATAGGGCAGAGCACATTCAAATAGACCAAGACCATTTCCGTCGACATCGGTAGCTAATTATTTCTGCCTAAACGTCGTGTAATGTTGGCAGTTGAAACGGCATTGTTAAATATCCTGAAGTCAAATAGGATAGAGGCGATGTACCGTGTATTAAAATATTTAAAGAATTTCTTACAGAAGTTCATTACATGTTACTTCCAACAGGAAATGATCTTTTTGAAAAACGACATTTATCTTAGCTAATAAAAAACTTCAGTTCGTATCTCACAGAGGACACCATCGATCTTTATTGGAAAACACAGCTTGTTGAAGCTGGTTTGAGAAATTATAGTTGTTCATTATAAAAATCATATAAAACCCATAAATACACTCTGTGGCAAAATGTAGAATTCCTCCATGTGGCAGCATGTGATACATATAATTGCTATTGGGGTTTGAATGGTAATTACATTTTGTTTACGAAATTCCCTAACTTCAGTCTAATGTAAAACCTATTTATATGTGATGTACATGTCATTTAACTGCGACTATTAACCGGATTTCATGAAGCGCACAACAAAAGAAGTAGATGATAGCGATGACATTTGCAGTATGATACATAAAAATAGTGACCTTTTTTAAGGTAAGGTCAAAAACTCGTCTGGAATTATCAGGAGAATTACCTAAAACCTCACGAAGAACTCCTAGTTCCGAGAATGATGTTCAAAAGTGGGTGTCAAAAATTCAAACCACACGGCTTCCCCCTAGCTAAACTCTCAGTTAAACTGGTATTGCATTTAGGGATCGCAGTATGGAGCTACAACTTCATTTATTTCCTACATTCCTAGCCAGTCTCTTTCCCACAGTAATCCATTCAAATTATTGCACACTCGTATGCCAAAAGACTGTGCCCTGTTCTACATGCCAAATTTTAGTCAAGTGTGTGATTCGCGAAGTTGTTGTTCACGCTGGCTGTACATTGGATTGCAGCTTCCCAACTCGTCTTACACATGCACCAGATTTATATGTATTTAGACATTAAAACGTATGTCGAAATAAAAATCCAGCCGCAGACCTCGCTGCAGAGTTTGCTCACACCTCGTAGCTGACAGCTCAGCTTCGTGTTCTCTAAATGAGTCTTCAAGGCTAATCAGCATCCGATACTTGCGCCTGATGTGTAAATAGAGCTAATATAATTTGTCTCTTCTTCTGTAATGTCGTACCATCCTCAACACTCAGCACAGCCTCGTAATACGTGTATGCTAGTAAAAATTCCTTCTGAGAACAGCATAAAAATTCTATTTTCCTCCAAAAAAACTTCAATGTATATAGGCTGCCCAGAACTAGTATTTATGCAATTAAATACCACAGCATCGACAAATGATGACAAATCCAAGATAGTTAACTTGTCACATAATTGCTCCGGACGTTTAAAAATGCGTCTCTTCTGGCAACGAAAGGAGCTCTTTTCGTGGAACAGCAAAGAAGAGAAACAAACGTGTTTTATTTAACAATGCTGTCAATTTTAAAATTTTATGGTATCATCCATGGTATAAGAATGAAAAGTGAATATGCAGAATTTGTACAATTGTACTGATAGAGGAAACCTGAGTGGAATACCCTGCACCACTGCCTGTTTAACCACCACAAATCTCACAAGGACTGGCCTGGGTTCGAGCCAGGGTCTTTACCTCATCTCTAAAGTCAATCACTGAGTTTTACGATTACGTATTAAATACATGTATTGCTGGATGAAGACCTTCCACAATTGCCTAATAGTGCTAGTGCTCAGCCAAGTGAAAGACTATTTTACAGTGCTTATATTTCTCTCCTCCTTAGAAACATTAAAATATTTCGAGGAAGAGAAGTGGCTAAAATTGAACAAGAAACCCAAGATACTAAAATAGAAGAAGCGAACAAGATCCTCCTTCTTTAAGATCTGCTTTCTAACCGTTCATTCTAAAATCTTATAAGTGTTCAATTGCGGTGAGTAGTTATTTTTTTGCTATTAAATACCATCATAAATCCATACTACCATAGTTGTGGTATCATGACTGATATTTACCTCACCATTAGTCTTTCTACACACAACGGGGATGGCACACCTCAGAATTCTTTCACACAAGTTATGTACCTAAACTCTCAAAAATGTAACGTCAAGTGCAAAAATTACGGAGTTATTAGTCATGTAATCGTGTTCTTTACTTTGTCACTTCCTCTCAGTGCACTTCAGCACTGCACGACCTGGACAGTTTACCGCACCTGACCTCGCACCAGTTTCTGTGTATCTTATCGGCACTGAAAGCGTGCATCCTAAGGCTACGCATGTCTTACGACTTTCGGTCGAGCTAACCAGTTGCCTAAGGGACAACGCCGATGTGCATAACCGCTATGTCAAGCTGTTATGATGAAACCTGCTTGCTATTTCAAGGTGACTACTGACTGCGACGAGATAATTAGCTGGTATTGGCTACATGCCGCTTGCAAAGACTTTTTTTTTTTTTTACATTTTGATGTATAAAATAGAAAATATTTGACCCTAAATGAATATATCTGGAAAGAATCTTCATGATCTCATATAGACCAGTGGGTTAGTGAATAGTGACGTAATAGTCTGAACAGGAAAAACTTATTTCTCATCCTGTGCATCACATTTAGCAACATGAATACCACATGATTCACCCACTCTAACAGTTGTTTATTGCTTTCGTTATCCTACGCAGAACCTAGGAGTGTTAGCCACTGCAGAAAAGGAATACCCGATGTTGCATCCCGATGCTGCTCAAAACAAAATTCTAACCAGGATATCCTTTGTTGCTGGACTTAACAGCAGTAGCCTGCAAACCTGGCATGCATAGTGCCCTAAGACAATTATTAAACTGCAATATATTTCAAGACTTAATGTGTTCCAAAGAAGGTGCGATATATGTAGGGAGTTCTGTCCTACACATAACAACAGGGAACCTTCTTTTGAAATAGGCTGCATTTCCATTAACGTTATTAATGAATGCAATTTTTCTAAATGTTAGTGTATGAATATACAGACAAAAAAGTTATATGCTTTACTTTACAATAGCAACATTATCCTACAAGAACAGAAATATTCCGTACAATTACGAGATTACTTAAGTGGGTTAGACAGCTTTAGATCTTACTCGTATTGTCTATGGCAGTGTGAATTATGGTATATGGTTACCGAGTGAGTAGCAGGCCACGCTGTAGACTGGGGCAGCGTGTTCGACCGCCTGTCAGAAGACAACGAAGTCTTCGCCATTCTGAAAATCTCTTATCGATTGAAGTATCTGTTGAAGTACGATATAAATTTACTCGTAAATTTATGAGATTTCTGGGCTCAGTATAGTTCAGTAATATCCGAAATTTTATAATCTTAATAATCAGGATTTTCTCTTATGATGATTTTTAAGTTTTTTTTTAAATAACCGCTTAGAGGATTTCAAGGTGGTTTCGAAATTTCATAAAACATATATTACTTACTTACTCCATGGTGCAGAGTCCTTCTTGAGCAGCTAACTGGTTTGCAGCTAGTCAAGAAATTCCCCGCATTTTATGGAACGCGAAGGTTCATTACCGCACTCACAAGCGTCCGCCACCTGTCCCTATCCTGGGCCAATCCAATCCAGTCCACATACCCACATCCCACCTCCTAGAGATCCATCCTAATATTATCCACCCATCTACGCCTAGGTCTCCCCAGTGGTCTCTTTCCCTCCGGTTTCCCCACCAAGACCCTATAC
>Ga0131853_10008011_pt1 | contig 19202 bp, 11 predicted proteins | sample TergutLab28metaG_FD_92764 | JGI IMG/M metagenome (GOLD analysis project Ga0131853, IMG submission 92764) | Labiotermes labralis P1 segment gut microbial communities from Petit-Saut dam, French Guiana - Lab288 P1 (version 2) (version 2) | ecosystem: Host-associated > Arthropoda: Insects >...
ACAGGTTTGCTGACAGCTTGCGAGCAGGATCAGGACGGAACTGCAGTTCCGTCCTGATCCTGCTCGCAAGCTGTAACTGTAACCTGTATGACATATACCATTGCTGTGTGTACAGTGAAAAACACCTGATGATGGGCAGAGGAACTGTCCGAAACATGTAGAGTTTTATTCCAAAATAAATTTGAGAAATTAGTGCATCTGGTTGGTTTCATTATAAGAATTTATCAAGATGCACCGTCACATGAACGTCAAATTGTGCGTGAAGTTTAAGAAAGATGCACGCAAGACATTAATCTGATCCGCCTTCACTAAGTAAGAGCTTATGAAAGGTGCCATACAAAATAAATATCCTATTTCAATTGTGTTTATTTGTAGTAAAGCTTGGCAGAAGTGTTACTGTAGCTATCTGATCGTATATTAATTATGTAATGTCACAATGCTTACAGGAGAATTTAGAGGAAAATGGAAGTACGTGGAAAACTGCTGTCTCACAAGTCTTCAGGTCAAAAACTTTATTAATGAGACTAACCATCTGCATCATTTGCTGGTAAGTGGTGCCTAATTAAAGTGTAAGATTTTAGAAGCAAAAAAATTCTTCCGATGGAATTCATTAATATTCCCTTTGAAGAAGCATCTCGGGAGTGGCGTAGTCAATTGCACATAGTAACCGGTGTACCTCGACTTTGGCTGTAGTAGTGTCCCCGTAAAACGTGTAAACCAGAGTGCGTGTATTTCTATAGAATACGTCAAAACCGGACCACACGTTTCTAAAGCGATGGCTTCTCAACGGCGAACTTACAGGTTGTAATCTTGGTTCATTATTTAAATGTTACGTGTTTAATTGCAGACACAGCGGCTATGACCATGAATATTTTTTTAAAACTGGGAATAGTTTTTCTTTAGCGGACTTAGCGATTTAATATTTCTTAATTACTCAACAGTGAAATATCATTGTTATAGAACAGGAAATAAATATGTCCATATTACATACAGAATTTCCGCCGACTGTATATCATAACTGACTTTAAACAGAGTCAACAATGCCCTGTCATGTCATATCCGATTTGCAACCTGTACGAAGTTACGGGACTTCAAGAGGTGCATTAGTAAGGACAGATGGTACGAAAACACTCACGTTAGTGTAAGACGTGGTTCTGTTTGCTTCAGTGCTGCAATGCTACAGTCAGTTTACAGCAACTGTTCAAAATGGACACTTTCGGCCTGGATGCATCCGCCATGCAGCCTGGCAAGCTCAAAGTCCCGCAACGGCTCCGAACCGGACCCACGGCTATACGACTTCTGTCTCGGTGTAAGATTAGGAATCTAATCCTGAAGCCATGACGTAAAGCCACAGGCCACCCTGTAGCTTATAACTCGCAGCTACTGATGTATGCATGCGCGCAGGCCTTCACGTCGGGATAGATCAAGACTCCCGACATAAGAAATGAGACAACAGGGAGACGAGGAACGAATCCTGTATACTGGGGATCGAGGTGGGTAGGTGTTTTATGTTCCAAAAAATAGCGAAGTACCCTACTACATAACTTCTAGTACTACATATACTAACAAAAACAACAACAGCAATAATACTAATAGTATTAGTACATTTTGTATTTGTCGGATATAACATCAAAGTCTCGCATTGTCGCCATCTTTGTAACTGTTGCCTTAAAAGCAATTATCTCATATCAGAAGTTTTCATTGTCTCAACACGAAATTCACATGATTCATTAGTTATAGCCATCAAACCGAAAGCCTAAACATTTCACCTTTTTAATGCCGTTATTCCGTAACGAAATGCCGGATTATTATGACAACCACAAGGAACGGCGCGAATCCCATCGTGAAATTTTGTAGTTGAGATTCTTACTAAGATATGTCGAGTCATTCTGTTTGTGTGGAAATCTGACAACAGACACCTTATATGAGGACCCACGCACGTTTACAGAGATAGGTCTTTATAAGCGAGATAGGTTTTATTCTTTGAAATACGCGCTGAGGCCAAAGAATCATTGGAGATCGAAATGAAACAAGTGATCATGTTCGATATCTTGCCCGTTCCGAGATATCGATTGTAATCAACTTGTCTATTGCTACAGGGTACAGAGATAATCTGTAGGGTAGGTCTATGTGATGTAAAACGCGGAAAGGTGCATTTCAAATACTTGCACTGGAAGTATTTTGCTACGAAATAGCCACGAATTTAAAATCTAGGAACAATCACAGAGCGACAGCGCCAGAAATTTTACATGCTGCAGACAGTTCCTAACTTGCTAAAGTCTGAACAGAAGCACTTCATTTCTGTTCGCTGCATTAGTATTTTGCTATACGATAAAATAAAGTAAATAAAATAAGATTAAATGTAAGCAGACAAAGAAAACAAGAAGATAAAAGAAAAAAATGCATAGGCTAATGTAACGAGTTCAAACTTCAACAAATTACAGTACAGAAATAATGTCAAAATGAAGAAACACGAAAGTGCATGTTGGCCTATACACTATTCCAGCTTAGACTGTCCAACTTCAACACAGGGCTGAAGATAGATCAAAGTATTCGAAATACGTACGGAGTTTACGTGCAGTAATATTTTTGTACTTGAGAGTACCGCTTTTGTACTGACAACTTCCCTTTATTTCAGGGTCAGCATTACGTTTGTTTACTTCGGCCTGACAGTGAACTCCGTGTCAGTAGGCGGTAATAAATACGCGTCGTTCATCCTGGTGGCGCTGATAGAACTACCTGCTTACGTAGCCACCTACTTATTCATGAACAGGTTCGGGAGGAAATTCTCCCTGTGCGCTACCCTAATGATTTCAAGCGTCCCCTGCACTGCCTTCGCCCTCCTGCCGCCAGGTATGTCTGATATCAGTGACGTGTAAATCACTTTACACAATATTTAATTTTTTTAACCACGAGTCTAATTACCGAATTATTACAGTTAAAATGCAATTTGTACTTTGGCTTGTTAGCCCAAAGGCATGAATTAGGATGCCACCCGCAAACCATTCATTACAGTTACATGGTGGATGTGTTCATTAGTTATGAAGATTTTGAAACAACTGCTGTATAAGAGCCACTCTGTAAACACAGACGATGTGCCATGTTTAAATAAAACTTCCATATCCTAAACGTAGGATGATTACGTGGGTGAGGATGTGTCTGCTCAAAACACGCCTGTCTAATGAATCATGTGCCGCGCGCGAACGTACAGATGTATATCGACAAACCAAACGTTTTGACGCACCATCACTGGCCAGTGAATTTTACATTCGGGGCTTCCACAGTATGACATACTGCAGGACACCTCACGTCACAAATACAAGTTCAACAATACCATTCTTCCTTCATGCAGCGGTCAAGTTGGCTCTATCATGCCGCAGAGGCAAACATGAATGTGAAACAACTGTGCTTAAGCCTCTATTACAGTAAAAAAAAATTTTTTTTTAATTATCACAGCCTGCAAACATCCAGTGGACCTCAAGTGTCCGTCAAGGGCAGATGAAAGAGTCATCAGCGGACGCTGCGTCTACAGATGGAAAATGCCACCATGTTCCCGATACAATAATCAACTGGCTTTGTTCGAAATCTCCGCCTGCTCTCATCTGTTATGTATAGGTTCGGCATGTATGCTAGCAAGTATTCACGAACAAACGCAGCAGATGGCATACCCGAGTCAGTGTTATAGTGCCCATCTTCACTGAATACCCGTATTTCCTTCACGTAACAGCCTCTCCTACGGCAAGTCACAGAGCTACGGGATTTCTAAACAAGCGTGTTTTCAACAACCGTTGAACTTTCAACGCACTTTGCAACAGTTACGTAAGAATCCAATACGCTTTGCCATTACATTTTTTTCCGGATTTATTCTTCCAATTTTCGTACATTACTGTGTCGATGTTGTCTTCCACGCACAAAAGCAGTGGCACTAATTTTGGTTTCACCCCAGACACGGGGTTTCCCCAACTTGTTATTTCCCGCGCGATCGTATTTTTTTCAAGGCACGTTAATACACTCTTCAAGTTTCCCGTCTAACGACGAACACGTTCTGTGGCTCAATATTTCCGCTGTTATTAAGAGTTTAGGTGAGTATATAGTGCATTACAGACGGACTCTGTGTGTGTGTGTGTGTGTGTATAATACACACACACACACGCACGCGCGCGCGCGCGCGCGCACGTTTGGGAACAGTGTACTTAGAAGAACATTGAAACCCTGGGGTGCAAAAATTTTCCAAAAATATAGGAGCCACCTCAGAATTCTAGGCGCCATAGCGGTGGGTGACATGGAGCAAGTTCCAAACTGATGACCCACAAATATTAGCCACCATAATACAAAATTTAGTGGTCACGGCGACCTGGCGCCCGGCATTTGTACACCCCTGTTAAACCCTAACCAACCCAGCGTGAACTTCATTATGAGGATTTTCACAGGCCAATCGCAATGGCCGCCAGTCTAAGGCTCACACCGTCTTCGTCCTCTCGGAGCACTCGGTTCGAATCTCACCCAGGATATATGTCCGAACATTTTCTGTCCTTGTGATGTCATGTATAAAGCCCTGCGATGGGCCGATTCCCCATACAAGGAGTCCTACCAAATGAGTAAAAAGATTAACACTTTCAAAAGTATATGAATTGTAACAGACCCGAGCGCCGCCTAGTCGTAAATGCTGTACAGCATGCGTCCTTGAAGTTTACAGCCTGTTGGGATATGATACCAGTACACACCGCCTCATATCTCAGAATACTTTTATCTTCGTCATCAACGATGGGTGATTACATCAAGAGGAATGAGGAGGACGGAGCACGTGGCACACAGGGAGCTGATAAATATGAAATTATATTCTAGAAGGAAGAGACAATTTGAATAATCTAGACATAGATGGGAATAAATGTAAAAAAAGAGAAAGCAATCCCTTTACAGGCCTGAACAGGCCATGATGGTTCCAGGAAATTGAGTGTCCCAGATTTCAAGAAAATCGGCACATGAATGAGGTAAGCTTGGCAGCCCTACGTACCGGCCGCCTTTACCCCCCAGGAAATATTATGTCAGTGACACCATCGGGAATCGAACCCGCGACCTATCGGCGTGCCCCCCATATATTGGAAAAAGAAAATTTATCATACCGCAGTGGTGTGTGTGCGTGCGTGCGTGTGTGTGTGTTGACTGGACTCAACAGAGGCTTCGGCGTTCTCGTGTAAGTAACGAATCTTAGCGTCTGGACTCTTCACCGGCTCTACTGCATACAGTCGGTTACATGCTAATACGGCGCAATTTCTTCTTTGTGACAGACTACGAATGGGCGCGTCTGCTGCTCTTCTTGGCTGGGAAATTCTCCATCACGATCTCTTACACTGTGATGTATGTTTACAACGCAGAGCTGTTTCCGACGCAACTCAGACATTCCCTGCTTGGCGCCTGCGTCATGTTCGGACAGATCGGCTCCATACTAGCACCACAGACACCGTTACTGGTAAGGAAAACGTGGTTTGATGGTTTCATTTAGCACCAGCACTTTAAAGCACACTGGTAACAAACAGTACGTACAGCCTATTCTGACGTGCAGAATCTCTGCAGTTTGTCTACTGAGGGTATTCAATATTCTCGAATGTTGCAAAACGCGGGGATCATTGCTCTCAACATCGTCAACTGACCGTCTTTGCAGTGGAGACGGCGCTCTTTCGGTTGGCTAGAACTCACTAATTAAACATTATTTACTTTAATTTCAGAGTTCAATTGGTTACAAACTGTGTAAAGTAGCTCTGAAAACGTCCGTATCACTGCGGTTGCCCAGTACAGTCGCTGTGTCCAGATCCATCCACCTCCGTGCAAGAAACCACCGGAGAACCGATGAACGGAGTTTTAAGGAACCCAGTTCTACTTCAAATTTGTCGACCCATACCAATTTTGGTTAAAACTAGACACACACATCATCGACACTCTACATGCGTTTGTGTACATGTCTCAAACCCAAAGTCGCGCCGTCTCTTTATGTTGACCAAAGCAGGTACGGAAGGGAACAGAATGAATGGAGAGAAATGGAACATGCTACTTCCTCCAGCTATTCGTACATTTCGTACCGTGTTTCCTGTCAGCATTTGTAGATCAAAATCTGTCATGTTTTAATTCACAAATCGTTTGGAAGGAACATATTCCTGAGCCATTTGCTATAAATACCATGCCAGGTGTGGCCCCATTGCGTGGCCTCCATCAACACGAACACACCACACGGCACAACGCGGAGTAACTGTATATACTTGCCCCGAATGTATTTCGAAACCATTACCCGAGCGGCGTTCCTGGACCAAACGTGTTTATACACACTGCATATACACTATACGGCGTGTCCGGTGAATCTCTGTCACAAATTCGGGATTAGATTCATGACCCCATTTTTTTCTGTGGCACAGCAGCCCAAATCGGTCCTAGGCCGTCTCGCTTGGGGTTTCTAGACCACACACAGACAGACAGACACACTCAGCAGGACTCCTCTGAACGAGTGATCACCTCAAGAGACGACCATCCATGCCCATAGCGGGATTCGAAACCGAGATCCAAACAATCGAGCTACCGCAAAGCTACATCTTAGACCGCACGGCCACGGGGATCAGATTCCTGACTTCACACCACGTCAACAGTGCCTTTTTCAACAGGCGCCTGATTCGAAACCATTACAAAACTACGGGACTTTGAACTATGAATTAATTAAGAGAGGCGGGCTCGAAAATGCATACGTTAGTGGATGACATGGTTCTGTGTAAACAGCAGCACAAGGTAATTCAGCCAATGATACAGTATTTATTTATATGTATTTTCAACAGTGTTAAAATTGCCGCCTTCGGCCTGGGTGCATCCGCCATGCAGCCATGCACGCACAAAATCACGCAGCTTTTTAACCGTTACGACTCGGAACCATGTTCATACACGCATTTTTCGTCAAGAATCTAATTCTGCAGTTATGACATAAACTTACAGGACATTCTGTATACATCTTACGCCCATCATACGTGCCACAATTCGCAGTTACGTGGCTGCGGAACCGTCATTAACTGCAGTGGACACGTGATGTAATCCATTCATTGCTATCATACCGTAACGACATGGTGTTCAGAACTTAACCAATGCCGTATCATTTTGTGGTGCGCTGTTCATCAATATCACTAGTTTCGAATTTCGCAGAGCGGGGTCTAAACGCAATACTGCACATACCCCACGAATAAATGTCAGTATGTAACATGGAACTGAAAGGGTTCCTCTGCTAGCAACCACTGTTCTCCCAACGGCTGAGTGCAAGCGTGGTGTTTAGAAGTTTGGCAGGGAATCTTTGATCGAATTTAATACACTACACCACTGCAGCTACAACGGGATGAACTGTATTTAAGTTCTTGTTTATTAATGAGTTTATCTGAGATATCCAAAGTTTTTCATTCTGTTTTTCAAAATTCTAATGCACTAGTCATCAACAAATTTCAGTGGCTCATTTCGACTGAAGGGTAAGTAAAGTAAAACGTTCGATATCATCGTGTCTCTAAATTCGTGATTTCATTTCGATTTGGGCTGAAGCCCAGCAGCTCCCCCCTTGGGTGCGTTTTTTGTTCCCGATGAACTTCCTACTACTATAATTTGCATTCACACACAAAAAGGTATATGGAAAAGGGCAAATGCAATATACTGTATGTAAACAAAGAAACCTCATGCAGGCTGGACAATCTTTCACACACAGCAAATATTTACATTTTCAATCTTTACCGATTTTGGACTAAGATTTCATTTACATTTGGGTATCTTTCACTAATTACCGCGAAAAACATACTTCACAGCACCTACCTGGAATGCACAGGACAAGAAACCTCTACAGGCGCATCTCGGATAGAAATGATGTCACACACACAGAACACACAAAGTTTCAATTATAATCTCAGCAATTTGCTATCCGGTTAGCAACAGATTTATACAGTTTCAACAAAACGTCGCTATTGCGAAATGAGAAACACGATGCAACCTTCTTGCTGTGCACAGCCAACTTTATCAACCGTTACGCATGAACGAGCATTTTAATATTTCCCGATAATGTGCGGTATGTCCGTTCTTACAGACCACCTCCATGCCTACACCCACACCTGACAAACACTATTTCCTCGCATCTCGTAGTTCTTTTGGCCCATAGCATGGAGAACACTGTGTTCCCCCGAGGAGTCGGAAATGGGTTTGTACATGAATGACAGATCAACACGCAATTCCGCATAGTGACTACGTTAATGCATACTGCAGCGCAGTTTGTACTGTACGTGGTACGTACTGGATGCGTTCAGAGTTCCGAGTGGCGAATTTAGGCTCTCATGATGGGCACCACGAATATTACTGCTACGTGACATGACTCCATGTATTTTGGTAGAAAGATACCAAGATACTTCAGATTGTGGTAATTTCGTTTGCCTGGGGGAGGGGGGGGGGGACAATTTCCATTCGAGCTCCATGAAATAGGGGCGTAGTTGTACCTGCATAAATTGAGGTAGGCCTATCTTTTATTGGCATGGACTCCCAATATCAAATTCCACGGAATTAATCAAGCTGAAAACAAACAACTACTCCATTTAATGTATGAATATGGACCGGTATAGCGACTCGCAACGGGCTGGACGGTTCAGGGATCGAATCCCGGTGGGGAGGAATTTTCCCCACTCGTCCAGACCGACCCTGCGGCCCACCCAGCCTCCTTTACAGTGGGTCCTGGGTCTCTTTCCCGGGGTCAAAGCGGCCAAGGCGTTACGTTAACCGCCCACCCCATCTAGCGCCGAGGTTAAAGAAAAAGTAGAGCTATACCCCTACACCTCCTCTGGGCCTTCGTGGTATGTTATAGGCCGAAATTTAATAAATAAATAAACACTTTCAAAGACAACACGTAGGCGAACACACAATCTGGCCATCGTGCTATTTTATTCACTGGATAACGAAAGCGCATGCCTAATAAAATTGCGTTTGAGGTTATTTTAATCGGCCATCAGACATGACTGACAAAGCTTCACTGGGTTAAGCAGGCATGAGCATCGTGTGGCGTCTACGCTACTTGAAAACGGCAAAATTCACCTCAACTGCTCATTGCAAAACGATCGTACTACACAGTCATGTCATATCCTGTATGTGTAGTCCTGTTGCTACCGTACTGCTTCACAACAATGGTTTCTTGCTATTTATAGCCTAATGTTCCTGCACCTGACTTAGTACGTATCCAACAACAGAATGCACAGTTATGACGGAAGGCAGTGACCCTTACCTCGATGAATATGTTCAATGTTGTTTAAAAAATGTGTGTGATAACTATGAAATGGGGCCTATTTACAGTGCAGTAGGCTATGGTCCCTCATCTGTACTTTAATGAAAAGTAAAATGTATAAGATCTGTCTCGTATAAATATATACCAAAACAAAGACAGAACACCAGCTGTTGTCCACTTAATTCACGCGGAACTCAGTTTGAGAAATGCTGGGCTGTTGAATTCTGAGTACGGCATAACCACGGGACTAGTTATGTCAAGCAAACAGTGTTGAAGTGAAACCTGTAGGGAAAAATGGAGTGGCAAACCTTTTTGACACATGCCTGGTCGGATGCTATATCGCCGTTGTTTGTCAGCTTTTATTCAGAACGTCCGAGTCAACTGGGAGGGATTAAAAAGTAATGAGACACGTCGGTTTTTGGTAAACGCTAGGCGAAGGCATAAATTCTATAAAGAAAAGCACAGAAGCTCTATTAGAGGATAGTAAAGAGGTTCATATCAAAGCACATGCTGCGAAAACTGGGTATGCGTTCATGTGACATTCACAGAGTTCAGGATAAAATAAGAACACAAAAATAGCCAACAAGTCCTTGGAAAATGTGGCAAAGTTCAAATACTCGTATTTCGACACGACATAAACAAGTGAAAGTTGCAAGCATGAAGAAATGAAGAACAGACAAAAATTATGGAATGCCTGCTATTATTCGGTCCAGAAGCTTTTGTCTTCCCACCTGACATCTAAGAATGTAAACAAGGAGATACACAAAACGTAACTTTAACTGTTGTTTTTATGGGCGTAAAACTTGGTCTGTCACATTAACGAAGAACGCAGGGCGAGGGCGTTCGAGAATAGGGCGCCGAGGAAAATATTTAGGCACACGAGGGAGGAAATGAGAGAAGTCTTGAGAAAATTGAAATAATGAGGAAATTCATTATTTGAACTGCTCACCAAATATTTTCCGGCTGATCAATTGAAGGACAGTGAGATAGCCGCGGCATGTGACACGTAGTGGGAGGGGACAAGGGCATACGGGGTTACAATGGGGAGACCCTAATGAAGAACATTTTTAAAACTTAGGTGTAGATGGGAGTATATTATCACAATGGATCTTACAGACATAGGATGGGGTGGCGTGCGGGACTTGATTAACCCCAATTCGGATAGAGACAAGTGTGGGGGGGGGGGGTCTTGTGACGCGGCAATGAACTTTCAGGTTCCATAAAATGCGGGGAATTGCTGAAACAGATGAGAAAAACTAGTCCAGGACTGTGCTTCATGGAGTTACTTGGTTAGTCAGACAGACAGACAAAGAAACAGACAGACTGATAGATAAACAGGTAGGCAGATAGATACATACATAGACAAGGGACGGTTTGGCCGTAGGAGGAACTGTAGGCCCACCGCGTTTACCTATCGACGTTGCCAGTAAATTTCGCTGAATGATAATGAATTGGAAAGGATGTAGAAGGTCGTGCCCCATTTCAAAGTAACATCCTGGAATCTGCCTCGAGGGACTGAAAAAAATTAGTAAAACCATGTCAGAACAGTCGGTGTCGTGGACGGTATTCGAAACGGGCACCTCTGAATGCAAGTGAAAAGCATCACAGTTTGATAACTTTCTTTCGGTGAAATCTCTTGAAACGGAGCAAACCTGGAAGACCGGGAAGAAGATGGAAGTAGACAGACATTAAACCTATACCTATGTTGGGGAAATAAGTTACGACGATTGAAGGCGGATGAAGCTGGCTGAGGATCGTGTTCAGTGGCGGGGTTTGGTAGTCATGTCGCATCTCCTAGTTCTAGCAGTTCGGTATATTTAGTCAGTTACCTGTTGGACTAGTCAGTTATTTTGCTAATTACTCAGCTGGTTGGTTAACTAATATTTACATATGCCTTTATGTCCAGGATGAAGTGATGGCATCACTTCCGCTTATACTTTTCGGGGGCATATCCCTGTTTTCCGGCTTATTGGCTTTGTACTTCCCCGAAACTCATCACACCAAACTACCAGACACAATAGAAGAAGCTGAGAACATCGGAAAAAGCAGAAGACATATGGACGACGACAAGAAGTATGAAGTTCAACAAGCCGTGTGACCTGCAATCTCGGGTTAAGTAACTTTAATTGACAACATCATGAGAAGTATTCATAGACATCAGAATCTGGAGGCATGTTGAATGCACTACTCACTGAAACTGTCTTTAACAAACAATGATGCAACATTCTGGCCCTGGTTGCAGTTAATAGATTTATTGTTGCTATTATTTATCGAACTAAACCATCAGTCTATGTAAAGTGACAGAGTGACAGAAGTCACAACTTGAAAAAGATATCTGACACTGAAGTAACTAGTGACGTCACTGTCCTTGAGTTAAATGTCGGTAGTACAGAAAACTGAAACACTAGTACTATTTTATAAGAACAATCGATGCAGTTTCATTGAATGATCTAAAACGAGCGACGGTTTAACACTGCAAATCGCAGATTTACACACTGTGAGTTTCAGTTCAAATTACCTTCCTGTCTCCTATCTAAAATATGACGACTAAAATGCATGAAATTACTTCATAATCTTAGGCGTTGATTTAGGTGGATATGAAACTTGGGTGTTTACCCTTGGGGGGGGGGGGACGTGGCTTAAGGATGTCTGAGAACAAAATGGAGAACAGAATGTAGGAGCATGAGAAAGTAACAAGAACAGAGAGAAAATTGCACGGCGAAAAGCTTCGTAGTTCGTATCCTTCAGCAAACATAGGGCAAATTAGTCTTCAAGTAGAAAAAAAGGATAAGACAGACGGGACGTGTAACACGCATGGGAGAACCAAAAAATGCATACAAAATTTTAAGGAAAGTCTGGGCATATTGACGTAGATGTGAGGACCGTAAATAATTGCCAGAGCCAGTGGCAGGTTATTGTGAAGAACAAACTGAGCATTCGGACTCCATGAACGGTGGCGAATTCACTGAACAACTGTGCGAGGCTGCCTCAGTTACTGCAACAAATCGCATATTTAGCACCTCTCTGCGAACTAGCAGTAAAGATGAAATGCAGAGACCAGAATGCTGCTACTGTACTTTTGATGAATCTGTGATAAAACAAATTCACTTGTTGTATGTTATTCATCCATATATTTTATAGATGTTATCTTATTACTAAATATTCGTATTTTAGTTAGTGGTGGATTCCTTCCAAGATACTTAACAATTACTATCATGGAATTAATAGTTTCTTGATTGCCCAGTAGTTAACTACTGTGTTGAACACAAAACGAAATCTGTGTACTACGATGATCTGGTAAATTTTGGGCTCCCTGGCCCACGAACTTACTATTTGCATTTACTACACCCACATTTACATGAGAAAATAGCGACTCGGTTTTAGGGATGCGGCACGTTACCCCAATCGAGTCGAGCCGAGCCGACGCCAGCCCAGATGGAGTCGAACGTGACTATCCAAAACGCTGCAAGGCGCGGACTTATTTATTTGACAACGAATTCCTATATAGCTCAGTCACACTGCTTCAGTGCAGTCCGACCCAGTGTGAAGCTGCCAGTTTACCCTTGCAGCAAAACCTTGATCCGTCAGACTCGATTCTACTCGACTGGGCTCGATTCGGCTAGCTGCGCCGAATGTGTTTTAATAATGTGGCGTGTCTTGTAAAGCCAGAGGGGATGACATTAAGGCACTTTTTTTTTAAATACATAATTTTTCACATAGAGTTTCCCTGCCTGTAGTCACGTCGATAGAACCTATTCCGGCTCCGTACTAGTAATAATGGCTCATCTCTGCATAAAGAATTAGCGAAATAACAGCAACAAGCTATTAAAAAACGGATTTCGGTTAGAATGAACATTACTCAAGCACCATTTCATATTACGCGGGGTCAAATTCTTTATTTAACACAGTTCCCCTTGCCTTTACCGCGGTAGCACAGTGGTTAAGGTGCTGTGCTACAAACCAGAAGGTCGCTGGTTCGATTCCAGATGGTGTCATTGGAATTTTTCATTGACATAATCCTTCAGATCGCACTATGGCCCTGGGGTCGACTCAGCCTCTGACAGAAATGAGTACCAGGCGTATTTCCTGGGGCTAAAAAGCGGCCGGTGCGTAAGGCTGACTTCCTGGAACCCTCTGGGCACCTCGGGCCTGTAATGGGACTGCTTTACCTTTACCTTCACCCCTTGCCTTTATAGCTACTAGTCAACCTGTCATATGTATTTGCCTGCGATCCCAAGTAGCTTACCGTATTGGCTTACATATTAGTCCTTACAGGAGGCGTCTGGGCAAGTAGGCCGGAAGGAACAAAAAGCTGGAAGAACATGCAAAGAGCCATAACTTGTAGCATTTCACTTTGCTAAATATGAGAGTAACCAAATAAATAGAGTGTAAATGGCTTGGACATACAGCACGTACGGGAAAGAGACGAGAAATGCAAACAAAATTTAGGTAGGAAAACATGTGAAAGATAAACTCGTATTGTGACATGATGTTATGCTGAGACCACTCTGCAATGAATATGGACGGTTCTGGAAACGCATATTCTCAAGCCGTTTCGAACGCTCAAGTCGATCGATTCGAAATAACAGTTCTCAATGCTCAGCTCGTGGGTGCTCCCCTCCCTCCCCCCACAGCAGCCGCAAACATTGCACGGGATGATGCAACGTTCATCGCTCGTGACGTATGGACACACATGTGACTGTCCCACGCCCGCAGGTGCCGAGGGTAACAATACGTGGAACTATATCTGCATTTCCCAGACGCCTTCATGTTTCGGAACTTTGGCACGGGGACATATTCAGATTTGGGGACCGCGGTAGCACAGTGGTTAAGATGCTCTGCCACAAATCGGAAAGTCGCTGGTTCGATCCCAGCTGGTGTCATTGGAATTTTTCATTAACATAAAATTCTTCCGATCGCAATATGGCCCTGGGGTCGACTCAGCCTCTAACAGAAATGAGTACCAAGAGCATTTCCTGGGGGTAAAGGCGGCCGGTGCGTAAGGCTGACAACCTTACCACTATCCTGTGCCGTTTTCATTAAATCTGGGAACCTTAACTTCCTGGAACCCTCTGGGCCACTCCAGGCCTGTAACGGGACTGCTTTACCTTTTTTTACATATTCAGATTGATCTTACAAAACAGGAAATCGTTCATAAAATATTCTCCCCGTATTACTACTAGATTATGCTGTCCGGTAGGCGCATATTGAACTGCGGTATATTACATGGCACAGGCCTACAACACATAATGGTATTTCATACAACGTTTTAACGGCTGTTATATTAAACTTTCATTCCTCAGCACGAACAGGCCTCCTTGTTTTATAAGTAGGACAAAAAAATGAGTGAAAATTACGAAGTGTCACAAAATGAATGCATGATTCTGCCTTACTGTGTTCCAAGTGTAGAACCTATACATCCTGCTTGTGTTACACCCACTACACAAATCATCTTCTGTCAGTGCAATGTTAGTAAAACTGGTTGTATTAAGTAATACCAGTAACAATACATGGGACTGTATCACTGCTCCACACGTCTGCATGGCGCTGTGATGTCACCTGCAGTGACGTTTGTAATAGCTGTTTGTTTCATTGCTCTAAATACTAAATTTCATCTAACCAGCAGGTAAGCCACATAATTTTTCTCGTCTATTTTATAAACATTTAATGCCATAATTTTCTGTGTATACTTATGGATATATTATCTAAAGGCGTAGGCCTAACTACTGCAATACAATTTGTAATAATACTGTCCATGATCACTGATTCTTGAGCCTTAATTATACTAAAATCTTGCCTTACTCAAGTTTAAGCTGTGTAATAAATATTTACAACTGTGAAGTCAAAGATAAATATGACGTGTTATGAATTATGAAGTATGTGTTTGATTGTGCCCCTTGGGCCATAAGCAGTACCTAAAACAGACCACCAGAATCCTTTAAGGACGAAACTTTATCTGTCTAATATAACGACCCAGGTCGTACCACGCTGTAAACACTCTCTGCCTCGGTTATAAAAACCAGTCATTGCTGTACAGAGAAATAATCCCTGTTTGTTCTGTGATCCACGCAAAACACATAAATGCATCGTGGGCAGAACGCAGAATTTTTTATTGTTACAGCTGGTGGTACATAAAGTAAGTCTTATTTTCAAATATGAAAACATGTTACTACATGTCACATGATGAAACCAAACTTCTCTCTGCCGCGTGTGCTCTCCAGACACACCAGACTGCATCAAGAGGAACAAAGAACTTCAAATTGAGAGATCTGGAGTTCTCAGATGTATTTCTGACCTGCAAGACTCCTGGTATGTTCCCGAAGTTTCGAAACATAGTAGTAGCCACACTTGCAGGGGAGCGCACCACAGTCCTTTGAACCGTCTGATACTACTTACCTAGCGACAGCAGAAGGTACGCGCCTTCAATCGGTACGTTACCATAAAAATACGAGTTTTGAAAAGTTCTTCTGAGAATATGTGCGGAAGGGGTCAAGGCTCTGAAGGTGTGCACGAAGGACGAGTCATCTCTTTTATCAGTGAAATGCCCTGTGAACAAACGATTATGAACCCCAACCGCTAACAAAAATCCTACCATCATCTAGCTGTTAACCTGTGACCCCGTCAAGGCTGGGGAATATTCGCCTTTCGAACACGGCATTCCCTATAACAATTCGTTGCTGTGGTACGACCCACGGTCCTTACAGGATATAGCATGGTTATGCAGACATCGCTCGGCCAGCCGTTGCAGGATATTGCAACAGGGCTTTAATCTTCTTGTAAACCTAAGCCGATAGAACGCTCTTACGTCAGTAGACGGCCATACTTTACTTAACGTGCACCGTGTGCTTCAGACACAGCGATGTGACTAATACAAATTGAATCTCTCGAAATGCCTCAACTAGTTAACTCGCAAACCTGCTTACGCTCTTCTCAGGACTCTAATTTTTCACTCGGCACCAGGGGCAAGAGGTGTTTCTCTTCTTCAGAACGTCCAGCCCGACTCTGCTGTCAACTCAACCTCCTATTCAAAGGTTACCGGCGTTCTTTACCCGTAAATAAAGAAGCCGGAGCGTGAAGCTGTTCACACAACTCAATGCCATATTAAGAACGAGTGAAGCTGTACCTCTGCTCCCCACTTTGCCTGTGAATAGGGCCTTCACTGACGACACGTACAAAATTCTCTCTTTTCAGGCGAATTCGCATAGTCGCAAAAGCGCATATTAGCTTCGTCATGTCCGTCCGTCTGTACGCTTGTATCAGTGCGGCTACTCCTGGAGCGATTTCCCTGAAATTTGGTATGGGGAACTTTTATGAAAATCTGTCCAAATATCCAAATTTTGTTAAAGTCGGACAAACATATCGGGCACTTTACATGGAGACCCGAGTATGTCTTATTGTTGCGAGCGACAATGCATCGCCATACAGGCCCTTTCTTGGAATGAAATGGTATAGGGCTATCAGGATAGCCGCGGAGGTATAAACATTACGCGAACGTGCCACAATGTTACGTTATACGTACGTTGACTACGAACACTGTGTCTACTACCGCCTTATAAAAGCGAAGCAACTACGCTTGTTTGAGTGCACTGTCACAAAGGCAACGCCAGTGGATGTAAAAATCCCCAATACTTGGATCTTTACTAAGTTGCACAGTACATGGAACTTCTCACATCACTCACCCTTCGTAATTCACGTGGAAGTTCCTTTATCTCTTACATTTCGCTGGTAAGTGCATGTAAGTGCCTTACGTCACATACCCTTCACGGCTAACGTGAACTTCGTTAAATCAAATACCCTTCGCAGTCTGCATGTTAGTTCTCTGACTTACTACACTGAAAAGTTAAGTGCAGGGAAGCTACTTAATCAATAAATGTTCAGAGTTCATATGGAACATCTTTACGTCTCTTAAATACGGAATTTTTTTTTTTTCGCCTATCCTTTACAAGAGAGATACAGGGCAACAATTCCTTCAAAAGTACGCCGTGCAACAAGCCGTTCCGCTCAACTGGCAAGCGAGAAGCCGGTATTGCAGGTGGTTTCAAGAATCGACAGCCATTTGATTTCTTGATCCGTCACTAAGGTTTTGCTCGCACGAGGCATGGCTTACATTAAACGGGAAGGCAAAGAGCCACACTAACGGACACTGGTGTTCCTCCCAAGCAGGTCATGATTTTCCTTTGCGTAACCTTAGACTTCGGTCTACAACTCTGATCCATGTTCGCGGCACAGTGAGGACGCGCAGTACCGTAGGGCCTGTATTTTTCGAAGAACCAACAAATCCCTACCGCTACGTTCTGCTAACCTTGACATCATTCATTAGACAGCTACGGCTGGCTGATCACCAGACTTCAATCCGTGGGATTATTATTTGTGGCGGAGGGAGGATAATATTAAGATGGATCTTCAGGAAGTTGGATGTGGGGGTATGGACTGGATCGAGCTGGCTCAGGATAGGGACAGGTGGCGGGCACTTGTGACTGCGGTAATGAATCTTCGGGCTCCATAAAATGCAGGGAATTTCTTGACTAGCTGAAAGCCTGTTAGCTTCTCAAGAAGGACTCTGCTGCATGGAGTACGTAAGTAAGTAAATAAGGCGGACACAAAGACGGACTTTATACTGGGGGAGGGGGGGTGAACCACACATTCCTTGCCAGAACTTTCAATGTAAGAGCTTTGTCGTGTATCCAGAAATATTTCCGGACGGTGCGAGGCCTGCTTAGAAGCTATAAGAGACCACTTCGGGGCTCTTCTAGAGTATCAGGTAAGTTTAACTGCAGGGGAAATAAAGACTATTAACTCCATGTGGAAGCAGGCTGCGTATGGGATTATAGCCCACGCGACAGCCACCGTGCTGAGGCCGGAGATTAAAGGTACGCGTGATATGTGTACCACAAGCTTCGAACATTATAAAACTGCGTTTGACCCAAACAGCGCATTTATTGTGCGCTTCGTGATTCTCACAACAAACAACTGTTTCCACAAAAGGCAATAATGAATACTGAAGGCGCAGCCTGTATACTATGAGCTAGGAAATGGACTTTTGCGTGGAACAATTTCATGCTTCAGATGTTTCAAAATGCGGACTTACGGACAGACGGATCCTTGCTGACACTAGGAGCAGCGGTTAAACATTGCAGCACTGATCGTACATGTTGACGGGTCTTCATTCACTTGAAAGTGGTTAATATAATTTGCACTAAATATTTGTTATTTGCAGTTGCAATGGCAGAATATATTTTCTGTGCATTTAGTGTCAATGGCTCTCTCACACCCTTCAAATTACATAACATCATCACCATTCTTACCGGTCAATAGCACACACCCAATCACTCTCATTGGTTCGCGTCACATACTCCAAGATCACCAATTCTAACGCCAGTTGGTAAGGCATCTAATTTTTCCACTCATATACAGTTTAAAGATGAAGCTACTTAATTTGTGTTTGCTAAAAATACACGAATCTTGCGTCTCTGTGGCAATTAAATTATTTACCAAACGACGTTCGTTCATGTAGAGTAAACATTATTTCATGCCGCTATGTAATATCCGGAATTTAAACACAATCCAGGCATATGCACTGCAGTAAGTCGCGTAATCCTCTTTATAAAACTGTCATGTTTCTCGTCTTCATACAGTTCGGACTTTCCTACTTTAAAGGGCGTCCACTGTATGCACGCTGTATTCAGCATCTGTTAAATCCAAATCTGCTCTTCAATACCTCTCTCCCATTGTTATACAAAGTTTTTAACGCTAATGAACAGTAATTATTGCATGCATGTATGTATGTATGTATGTGTGTGTGTATGTATGTATGTATGTATGTATTGTGTGTATGTATGTATGTATGTGTGTGTGTGCATGTATGTATGTATGTATGTATGTATGTATTTATGTATGTAAGTACGTATGTATGTATGTATGTATGTATGTA
>Ga0131853_10008012_pt1 | contig 19202 bp, 5 predicted proteins | sample TergutLab28metaG_FD_92764 | JGI IMG/M metagenome (GOLD analysis project Ga0131853, IMG submission 92764) | Labiotermes labralis P1 segment gut microbial communities from Petit-Saut dam, French Guiana - Lab288 P1 (version 2) (version 2) | ecosystem: Host-associated > Arthropoda: Insects >...
CGTTGCGCTGACCACGTGACACCCCTCTATCCGCAAAAGTTGGCACTAACTTCGCCGACCGGCGGCGGCCGCTCTGTCGGTATAGTTCGCGTGCGGACTAAGGCCACGGAGTTTTTTTTATAGTATAGTATGGTATAGTATATTATAGTCTATTATAGTATAGTACAGTACAGTATAGTATAGTATGGTATAGTATAGTATAGTATAATATAGTACAGTTTTGTAAAATATACTATAGCAGAGTATATTATAGTATACTATGGTATAGTAAGTATGTACATTTTACATTCCATACACAATTTTGTGTGCTAAAGGCTTCAATATACGCTGTATTATGGAAAGGCCTGATGATTATCCTGATTGCGATCGAAATATGTAACTCGATAATTTGGAATATTAATTAGAATTGTGTTTAGAGTGAATATTTGAGTTTTATTGGAAGCTAAAACCAATAAGTCCCCCACCAACCACAAAAACACACTGTCCGTTTTAAAGTGGATTAAATCGACTCATTTTTCCGGGGAGAAATACAACTGTACACAAATGACATCAGCAAAAGGCGAGAGGTCCTAGTGCAATTCGTACATACTGAACGCACATGTTGAATATTATTACAATCAGGAAAGTGGTAACAAATGTGGAATACCTCACCTTTGCTACTGGTACAGTTTGGTATGCACGACCGAGTATAAATGGCTGACGACAATGACAGAACGAGAGTGAATAACAAAAGCGTTTGAACTTCACAGGGACTTCAAATTGTCTATTTACCTTTTTCCTTTCTTTTGATCCAGTCACTGGAATTTTGGTTCATTTGTTCAGATAAACTGGACTGACGGAATAAATAAACAGTAGAATTTCGACAGAGAGAACACGCGCAATCGCCAGTACATACTTTAGTGCAGACAAAATAGCTTCCTTGCATGTCACATATTCCACAACCCGAAACGTTACATGCAAATAAATATGGGCTCAACGTTCCAGGGTTCGAAATCCTACGGGCGAAACGTTATCTTCTGTACAACAGTCCAGACCAGACCTGAGGCCAGTATAATGAATGGGTACGGGGTTTTTCCCCGGGGTTAAACAAAGGGGGTATATTGTCGACCCCTTACATTCAGCTACTGTTGAGGTTGCGCACAGGCATAACTATAAGTGCATGTACTCCCCTACATTACAAAATACTTTAAAAATTTTGATATAACGTAAGTGTTATAGGATAAAAGTCATACCAACACTTTACATCCACTCAGTATGCAATTAGCCATTTCGATAAATTCCTCTGACTTTTGCCGAAATGCTATATAAAGTATGGGCTGCGGTAAATCTTTATAGAAAAACATAAAATTGGTACAAAAAAATTGAGTGTCGGCATGCCGTGAGAAATATGACCGGATTCGTTGAGAGGACGCAAAAATGAAGCATGCAGGCTCTAGGATTGACATACATGACATCTCCATTATGCTTTTATGCTGTGCCGTCCTTTTGTTCCGCAGAGAGTCAATAGATTTTTCCCCCAGTCCTCACGTATTCTAAAGCCACATAACATAGTATCTAAATAGAAGCACCTAATATAGTGTGTCTCTGCCACGTGTAAGCTGAAAAAAATCTTCCCTACAGCAACACAAAGAGTCAAAAATATTTCCAAGAAAGTTAATTTATTTTCACCGCCACAAGTATGGGTCCAGAATAAACGGTATTTCAAACACTGCATTTGTGACACTTTGTCACTATAAAACCCCAAGTCTGAAAGTCAGTGATAAGGAGAATACAATTTCGAGTTCACAGTCCGTCGTCGTCTATAAGACCCATTTCTAATTTAGTTTCCAAGCAATGTGAAAATTGTGCACTTCGTTCTTATGCATGTATTCGAACACTGGTTTCGCTTTAGCTGATTCCTTTCCAAAAGCTATGCAAATTTATTTTCTTGCTTTGAACTGCAGCTCCGATTTCCTTATCCTTCCACGTGAATTCCTAACGGGTGTGAACATTTATTTTTCTAAAGGGCTGAGTAAACACAGTGCCCATTAGTCCAAACGCAGGATTATCCACAACATGCAGGGTGAATTCATCCTCCGCCTCGTTATCTGTTTTAGATAGGCTTCCCTTTTTTTCTTTCTTTCTTTCCTTTCGAACCCGTCTGCTGTATCCACCTTTCATTCAAGCTGCTTCTCCCAGTGTTGTTTTTTGTCTTCGATTTGGCTTCCTCTCTGTTTATACTTCCTTAATGTAACAATTACCTAATTTTACTGTTAGTCTCATCAATGACATATATCTAAGAGGAGGGTTCATGAATTTACAGCTTATTTGGCGACATTACAGTGAATCCGAGTACATACGATACGTTTTATCAGTCAACTGTTTCAATTGTTATAACATACAACACCATACAAAGTTTCGGGAGCAGATTCCGTGGTGTTGTGTGGCATGACAATACCAAAAAGCGCTAATAAATATCATTGACAAATCCTACACAAAAACCATTGTAAAGAATTTATATAATTCAATTACATGAGATATGTGTGGAGTGGAATGGTAGCTTGATTAACGATTAATGTGTTTGGAAGGATTCAAAAGACAGCGGCTCTGGTATAATTGATATGTTATTCCAGCAATCTTGCATACAGAATAAGGACAGTTACCAAAACGACAGCGAAAATAGCAAGTATTCCCGTCCTGGAACGCCGGACTTGCTCTGGAATACCAGCCATGGGTACCTTTCAGCGGCAGAGAGAAGGCACAGACTGTAATTCACAGCTTGGCATTTTATCAAGTCTGATTGACTATTTGTTCTCCCTGTACGGCGTTTATATAAATTAACAGGATATCATCGATAAATATATCTGTTAACCCATCAGCCAAGCTGCTTAGCTGAGGCCGGTTCACTACTCGGCCTCTCGTATTTTCTGTTGTTTGTTTATGATGACCTAGTCCTGTTCTAATCTCGGCACGTAAACATCATTCCACCAATCTTTTCCCTAAGCACAGCAGCTGTTGCGGGAGATTAAATCGCCTAAGAAACCATTATCCGTCCAGAATTTAATGTCCGCATTTCCCCTGCAGTTGGCAAGTCCCTTATTTCATAGAAAAATTCGAACTGCCTACTTCCAACATCCAAACAGGTTTCGCAAATTCCGAAAATAATTCTCGCACATTTCTCAACACATGTTTTGAAATAATAGAAATTTAACTTCGAAAATATTCCTTCATTTCTTTCAATTAAACTGAATTACTTTACATTTTCTCCACTTCATTTATTTCCAAAGTAATGTTGTTGGGATTAATTTAACGTAATGCTCTGATTTCTTTTCTTCGTACACCAAGTTCCCTACGAATCTGCACATACTCGCTGCACGGTAACGTCATGTGAAAGAATACAAGTTTTCGTACTTAAATTATGTCCACCATTCGACATATAATCCTCAAATTGCCACTCTTTTGCATGTTGCTCTTTGACAGCGCACCGTTGAAGCCGGTTATGTTCAACAAGGACTTCGGTGACATTTTTTTCATGACGCAAAGAGGTACTTTGTGAAAGTTGTGAAAATGAATATACTGTTGAACTGAAAACGTCCATCGCCCACACTGACAACCTACACTTTAAGAGAAACAGCAATCGACCGGTAAAGACTTGCAACTCTGCGCAGACTCGCCTTGCTTACGAGGGTCCGCGTTTCCCTGTGCTCGGGGAAAAGATTCGCGAGATGTCGTATACCAACTGTTTATATTTTGTTTTACGTTTGTTATTTGTGATAACGGTGCATACTTATTTTCTTGTAAAGTCGCTTGTTCCGCCTTTTCGGCGCGATGTCTGGTTATGATACAGCAGATTAGTTATAACCACCATTTCAAGTTGTTTCATTGTTGAAATAACGATTTATATTAGCTAGATTTTACGATAAAAATGCACGATTTGTAGGTGTGAAATCTGTGAAAGAGTAAACGTGAGACTTCGTGGGCTCGAGCATCATTCACACAATTACTAAAAGCGCTTTTGCTCTTAAATGTTCGCATCCGACATTCATGTGGCTTAGATTACAGGTAAAGAGGTAAATGTAAAGATTACTCTAAAACATGCCGTGAAGGCAGAGAAGGAGTAAGGTACAGCTGCACCTATTTATAACGTCGGTACTAATTGTGGTGGTTGGTCAACGCCACGCTGTGGCCGCTTTACCTCCCGGAAAAGAGCCCCGATACCCAATGAAGATTAGGCTGCATGCGCCAGTAAGAAGGGTTTTGGAGAAGACAGAGTCTCTTGTCCACACCGGCTTTTGAAATCCGGGCCTTCCGCTCCGTAGTGAGTCGCTACAGCGACTAAGCTATAGCCACGACTAGAAGTTTAAAATATTCGAAGCAGATAGTCACTACACAGATTAGGATGAAATTTGAAATCAGAGATCTAAAATGAAAGTAAACGACAAAATTAACGTTCGTCGCAAAGTTTCTAATGTGACGTATATGTTTCAATAGATCATTAATGGATCATATTATGCAAAGTTTGCAGTCTTACGTATTGAAACAAACATATCTCTATAAAATGTAAAGCTATAAACCTTCACACACACACACACAAACACGCCGGGGCGCGGATGCATAAACAGAGTTCATACATTCCCTTCCTCCTTGAAGATATGATGATTTATTACTGTATTTAAATTTGAAATAAGAATGAACGATAACAAAGTATTACAAAATTGCAATTTAGACAGATATTAAGAAAACATCCATTAACCAGCCGTGACATATTTCCATACATACACATCCCTAATGTAATGTGGCGCAGCGAAAATTTGCAAGGTGCTGCCAGTTTACTGAGATGACTTGAGCTCCTTCGTTTAATCAAGACAAATTACAGCTGTCAGAAACGAAAGGCCTGGAATATTAGATTATAATCAAATTTCGAATCTACATGTATTGGGCGTATTAAGATGACGTTAATAGACGAAATTATTCAAGCGTGCCAAACTGTGAAGGTAATTTCATCTTAACAAGAATAACAGCAATGCCATTAGCTTCCGAGGTCCAATGCTTAATTCCATAATTACCCTGTGCATGTAACATGCGCGGACCCAGACAGCGCAGTCGGAATAACGACTCGCTACAGGCTGCATGGTTCCGTGTTCGAACTCCAGTAGGGGCGAGACCTTCCGTACCCGTTCACATCGGCCTTGGGGCTCACCCAACCTCCTGTACAATGGGTATCGGGGCTTTCTATTGCGGTACAGCGGCCTGGCCGTGGCGTTCGTCACACACCCCCGTCTATCGCCAAGGTGAAGAAAAAGTGAATCAACTCGTACACCTGTTCTCCCACTCTGTGGCGACGTGCAAATTTATGAGTGAATTTTGCCTTCTTTTATACGACACGCCATTGACACAATAAGACCGAAATCTCATTCTGACCAAACCTTAAATTTTCATTTGTAATTTAGGTTCTTGTGGCCTCAGGATGACCTTACAATTTGTCGAAACATTCAGCCAAATATTTTTAATATAATATAATATAATATAATATAATATAATATAATACAATTGGTTGTGTCGATGGCATAAGAACTACGTATTTCGTATTCGCAACGCAACGGGATGTCTAAGATAAAAAAAAAAACTTTGTGCTTTCCGAAAGTCCTTGCCTCATACCTCAACAAGACATATGTGGATATGAATGGTCAGCTTCAAGCGCCGGCTGCTTTACCTGGGAGATGAAGAAAACCCAATAAGCATAAAACAGATAATTGGAATGAACTACTGAGCTCAAGTCGGGTCTGCATATTTTGGAGTAGAGAAATTCCCTCCACCACCATCCCCACCCTTTGCCGTGAATTGAACCACAATTTGTTGGACGTCCAGTCCGTAGTCTGCCTCCCTGGACCAATATAACCTTTGGAATATGCTGCAGTTTTGTGTTCTTTTATTCATCTAGTCCAATAAATTGTAACCATTACACCAGGTGCAATAACACAGTGGTTGTGTTACAATCTAAAGACAATCGAATCATAAATTAAGGATATTTAGAACAGGATGCGGCGGACAAATATTGAAAGTAGCGGAGAGAAATAAGCCAAAAAGTAGCCGGAGAGAATGACGTCACGAGCATCTTCATGTTTAGTACCATTCTTTTCACCAAATATTATTATTGTGCAAAAGTGAAGGAAGATGCACAGGTTTGTGCTTTTGTTGCACATTTCAGGATATATACAATGTCACTGGATACAACAAGCACAATGGCGAATAAGGGAGAATAACATTCAAGTTGATCTTAAATACAGACGTAGAAGCTGGAAACTGAATGCACGTACTTCAGGGTAGGATCTAACAGCAAATATAGTAGAAATGCAAATGAGCGTTTGAGTTCGACAAAAGTCAAGAAGTTGTCTGACTAGCTGAACGGCTGTTAGTTGCTAGACAATGACGCTGAATCGTGAAACATGAGATACATCGTTTGACTGGATAGCAAATTACACTGAAAAATATCATATTGAAACAGAACAGAGTCTGACACAAAGTCTTTTCCAAGTACATTTGTTTAAACATAATTCAAACCTCTGAGAACAATTCGACATTGTAGTATTTTAAGACTGTCCATGTCGCAGATCTGAGCACATTTCGGATAGCATGAGAATGATTGTAACAGAATGTATGAAATGACTAAAGCTCATGACAATTCTTCGCGCTGAAAACAGTCGGTACATTTAATTCAAAAAAGACATAGACAGAAATATGGTACAAGACTTCCATGCAAACACATGTAACAAGATACGCGTTACTACATAACACACTCAGAAGTCGAGAGATCAAGACGCTTCCATTATATTCTGGAGATGACAGCCACATTGTTCTCCCTTGACACAAAAGAATTTCCCACACCAAACAAATGTCGGCACACTTGAAGAATAAAAAACCGAATAGATGCCACTTATTATTTTATTGTACTTCTTATAGGTTCAACATGTTTCGGGCACTACTATGCCAATCATCAGGAGCTCTCGATTATAATGTTGATTACCACATTGGTCGTTTCGTTCTCGGTTTGCTGTATGTTGGAGGTTAGGTGCGGTTAGGCTGGAGTAGTGTCCGGGCTGCAGGCTAAAGCACGAGTCGTGCTTTAGCCTGCAGCCTGGACATCAAATGTCGGTACGTTGATATGTCGGACCATTCTATAAAAAGACGGAGACAGGTAATTAATAAATTTTACAGTCTAAAGGCACAAGGGATAAAAATTGCTATCGCCAAAATAATTTTTTTCGGGCACCCAGTAGCGTTTACCGATAAGAAACCTCTTTCCACTGGAAACTAATTTCTTCGGCAAAATGTGACGGTTTGTTACTGCGCTACCCACATGTACATATGAGAAGTTTCTGCGGATTTATTAGCTATGGTTGATTACGATTCCCCCTTGCACTCTAGCAAGGACACTCGCACATTCTCGGTCCACTATCATAAACTTTAATTCGTATACATTCGTTGCTCCTAAAAATAATATAAACAATAAATTATACACGTTGGACAAAAATTATCCTTTATTTAACTCTGTGTGAATTACTATTATTTTAGGTTAATGATGATCATGATGGTGGTGGTGGTACAGGGAATTAATTGTAAAGGAAACCTTATATTTAACTGTGTGTGAATTACTATTATCTTAGGTTAATGATGATGATCATGATCATGATGGTGGTGGTACAGGGAATTAATTGTAAAGGAAAACTTATATTTTCAATGAAATTAATCTTCTAACATTTTGGACGTAATGTTTTAATCTGCACTAATTCTCCGACCAATGTATTAATACAGTGTGCGGCAACAGAATGTGAAGATTTTTCATATCGCTGTTTTGATGAATCTGGTTGAATATAAGACAAAAATATGGAGTGTCAGCAGTAAAATTATATTCGATACTCGCCTTTTACTTGATACAAATTGAATTTCTTAGCTGCATTTTATATATATATACACCCATACACACACAGTATTATACGTATCACAAACCATAATTTTTCTGGGTGCCAATATTTTGCATCTTATTTTTGCATTCAAGTTCTAATATTCAACTGCATTTCACTGAAAAACTGTATTCCAAAGGAACCCCAGTTCCATGTACCCACACACAATAAGCACGCTATCTATGACTTTAACTATCCTTTACGGAATCTCGAGGCAAGATTTGAAGTGATGCTGGAAGATGCAAAGTGCGTAAACAGTTAGCTCCCGTGTCAACTTCTTTCTTTCTCCTCTGAAAAACAATTTATCTGTCCCAGGACTCAGACTAAATTAGTTTTGTCAGCAACGGTATGAACTTTCTGCTCTCTGCTCGTCTCCCAGTCACTTCGCAAGAACTGAAACTGCTCGGTTTTGTAGGAGTTCTCCAATATATTAAAAATACAAAAATAACAAGAAACGTAACAGTGCGTACTTTTAATTAATATACAGGAAAAGTTTTGATTGCTCTGTGCACGACGAGGTTAAGATAAAGCTACAGAATTTAAGAAAATCTTTTACCACCAGATGTCATTTTAGAACTTCTTGTTACGGAGAGTACCGTTTTCATTGCAGGTCAAAGAACTTACAGAAAGAAGTCCTGCTGGAAAGGTTTGTTGTCATTTACCTGGTTTTTTTTTTTTACAGAAACCGAGTACTAAATACCATTTTAATGGAGAGCCAACAGGTGCAGAAGCATTAAAAATACACTTTCACATGTAATTCACTAATACTGCGACATGTTTCGTTCTTCTTCACACATATCATCCATGGGTCAAATGTTATATTTTGGTAACCTGTACGATATCGTACTAGCTACCAAAACAAACTGTACATACGCCGTTCTCGTTATGTGAACATTTACAGTTCTACAATTCTGCGATATCCACATTATATGGACCAATTCTGCTCATACATCTACTTCGAAACTCAAAATATCTACAGGTTTCAAGGACTAAAATTTTTAAAATATATTTAGTAATTCATCTGTTTCATATAGGGGTGCTGATAAGTCCTTAGCCCGACCAGGAAGAAAACAAGCTAATATTTCTGTCAGAAAGGCGTGAATTTTCTTACCTTATGGCGCCGGAATTATTTTTTTAATTTTAAAACACCCTGTGTATAAAATGTGAATAATACAGGAACCAAACAAGTTAGAATTATGAAACAAAACTGCATTTTGAAGAGAAAAAACGGAGAGTATACGCCATGTTTAAAATATTCGGTACCTATGTTTGTTGAATAAATATATAAAATGCAACTTTAGAGGTAAGCGGTGCGGTACGATCGCTATAGTTGACATTGGGCGTCAAAAGGTTAGGCGTCTTGCCTTGCAGGAAAAAATAAACTTGATAACAGCTCGCGTCTCGATGTTGAAATCGCGCACGTCCCTGACATGCTTCCGAGCTTGTTTCCTTCCTTGTCGGGCTAAGGACTTATCAACACCATACTATATGTTTGTCTGATGTAAAAAGTGCCTGAGGATGATCTAAGGAAGACCGAACAATTCGGAATATTAGTGAATTGTATGAAAGTGTATTTTTAGTATTTGTACATTTGGTGGTGTTAACTATTAAATTATTCATTAATGCACGGATATGAAAACTATTAGATTACTGAATACCATGTTTGTTAAGTACTAATCTGTAGACTCTATCCTGAGCCACGTGATTCTAGACTACAACATAAGACTCTATTTATTGAAGAGCCATTTTAATCTTATCATGTCTTGAGCTCAGATCTTCGAAGAGGTCTCTTCTCTTCCAAGTTATTCCACTAAAATACTATATGAATTTCTCATCTATCTCTTGTTAAATTCAATATGACTGCTTTACTGAAGTTGGAGGCAGAAATTTTCCCCAAAACGCTGATAATACTACAAAATTTCGTGCGGTGTGATGCCCCGGAGTTGCAGCCAGTAAAGTTTAGTCGGTTTAGCGCTTAGGCTGCAGGTTGGACCTATGAGACACCTTGTACTGATTTCCTCCAGAGCGTCAAGACCGGCTCTGGGGCCCAGACAGCTCCTATTCAAAGAGCAACAGGGACTATTTCCACAGGAGTAAAGCGGCCAGAGAGTAAAAATAATCACTCATCCCAATATAGTGCCAAGGTTAAGAATGACCAGAGATGAACTTCCACTCCGCTAAGCGCCTTAATGGCGTCCATTGGCATAACTTCACTTTCACTTGACAATACTCCACAGGACGGAAGCCTTCAGAATGAAACTGCTTTTCTTCAGGCGAGAATGTAGGTAAGATAAACATAAACGTACGAAGCATATATCACTTTAATTAGCTTACCGGAAGTCGCAGTGTTTTTTGTTCATAAATTTTCACTGCCGCTATTTGTACTGCACCTGTATTTCTATACATATTCTTCAGTTCAACTTGCACCATAGTGTAAAAATTTATTCAAACTGGTAAAGGGAACTATTTTGTAATTTATCCTTTTACACGCTCTATATACTGATTGGGCAATAAATCTCTTTAAAAAAATTTAGGTAAGTAGAAAGATAGTTTTCTACAATTCAGACTAAGCCGCACATAAGGTACACGGCAAGGTGAAGATTCGAAACTAACTGGTAAAACGACCTGAAGACTTTAATGTACTTTTGGCTTTTAGGGAGTGAATTTTTCAACTCTTAAACAGTTCATTATCTAAAATAAGTAACAAAACTTATCGACCTAGGTATAAATCATTCTAGCCAACTGCCAGTGTCCGAGTATGTTGCCTGTTCAGAACACTGCGCTTCAATAGAGACACTTGTCAGAACAGACAGGCTTGTCTGAATTTCGCTTTATTTCGATTTTTGCTCTCGCTGGAAAAATCTCGACCGCATTTCTCTTACAGTAAAACTAGTTCTGTACGTCAAGTACGAGAATGTCACTGAAGATGGCTCTGCGGTCGTCCGTTGTTTTCGTTACGAAATACACAGTTATTAGCTCCGAAAGCAGCTTATATGATGCAAATTCAGCTACCTTCAGGGTCTAAAGAAAACACGCTACAGAGACATGGATAGAATGAAAAGCAACGCTGTGAGAAGTGTGATCCGTTCATGTGGAATCGTGTTGCAAGCTCTGAACTTTTCAGGGACATTATACAGAGTCATCAAAAAAGATGGACGGAATTTGAAACCGCTATAACTTAAAAAGTACTAGACGGAATTACATGTTTGGCGTCTTAAAATATTCATAAAAGTTTAAAGGTTTAGACTTACCTTAGTACATTTCAATATGTGGAACGTTTGTAGCTCTGGAGACGTCCAAACGAAATTCTATCTCATGCCACGTTTTCTGAATCATGTCTCGTGTTACAGTTTCAATGGCAGATGTGATCCTGTCTTCCTTATCTTCTCAGAATACACAATGTTCTTAATGTACCCCCACAGGAAAAAATCAAGTGGAGAGAGATCTGGGCTTCGAGGTGGCCAGGGTATGGTCCACCCCTTCAAACCCAGGCATCAGGGGATCTCTCATTTAAAACGCCAGTCACAAAGCAACTGAAATGGGGAGGAGCTCCGTCTTGCATAAAAATAACACTACTTACAATTTCTTGTTCGAAGGTTTAACGTGTAAATCCATCTAGTACGTTTTGAGTTATAGCGGTTTCAAATCCCGTCCATCTTTTTCGATGACCCTGTATTAATGTATGGTATACGTCAATGCAAACGTAAGTATAAACATTAAAACCCGACCGAAGAATTTCTGCACGATAAGCAGAAAGGAAAAAATAGTCAAGCAACAAGGTAATGAATCAGTAAAAAAAAAAAAGATTGGGTAAACGGTTTGTGAGAGAGTGGAGAGAGAGATGCCTGTATTCAACGAAAGGTGGGGTAAAATGCTCCTCTGAGAGAGAGAGAAACAAAGAAAACCAGATGAAATTGAGGTCTGGGTAATAATACGTATTCGCAGAAACACAATGCAATCTTAAATCTGGTACCGTGATTTAGTCTTAGGGATTTGTTCTGACACGAAAGAAACGAATATTCATTGTCGCGGCAATAGAAGGTGGCAAAATTAGAGTAGAGAGACACGAGAAAAGAGAAGAAGCAGGTACTCACAAGCTAATGAAAGAAACACGCAAGCTAATAAAAATCCCACATCTTGGCCCCTAGGGAAGGTACCAAAGTCCAACTGCTTCACTCTGTTTACTGAAATAATGCCTCGAGGCCTGTGGCAGACAAATTGTCACGCGGGAGTTACGTTAAATTGAAATACGGCTGCGTTGGTTCAATAAACACACAAGTCTTCATAAGCACTGTGATGGCAACATTTCGTCAAATTTTATGTTTTGTTGACCTTGCATCTAGACACATCTGTGTAATAACAAACAGCTTGATGCACTATTTGTCCTCAGTTTATTTCGTCAATCAACCTCTACATGTTTCGGACATATCAGAAGCCCATCATCAGGAGGTACACTGTATATATCGGGTGATCAAAAAGTCTCTGTGCACCTGATTTCAGTATTGTAATCATTAGGTTCGCAAAGACATTTTGATCACTCCGTACAACAATTGGTATGTGTTGTGCCATTTAGTTGACTTCCTGTTGGTCAGGCGACCAAGAGACAGTCAACTGAAGGGCACAATAATATAAACAGCCAACTAGATGCAAAAGTAACAAATTTTTTATTGATAATTACAATCAGCTCAACATGTTTCGGGCGATAATTTCGCTCATCTTCAGGAGCACTAGACTGTGTTTACAGCTTGTTGTATAATGCACCGGCGATGCACATGTTTTGCTATCTGAAGTGTACATTTACACATTACAGCTTCTGTTATGTTATGTCAGACCACTAACTGGGAATTAGAGCACTCATAATTAAACTGCAAGGCCTTTGAAGATGGAACCGAAGGGTGTCCCAAAACATAGGCTGAAACTGCCAACCAGCGCTGCATAACAACGAAAAAGAGCGAAAACCTAGAAGCATTATTTTATACATAATAAGAACCAACAAAATGCACACACTTTACATTAATATTTTAATTTAATTATAGTGTCTTCGACATGTTTCCATCATCCAAGTGTTCATCCTTAGGAAGATTTGTACATGCAGTTTTATGGTATTTCTTTCAAGCATCCATACAAGCCGTCTGATCGAGGATGGACATTTGGGTGTTCGAAATATATCGAAGACACTATAATTAGCTAACATATTAATGTAAAAAGTGTGCATTTGGTAGATACTTATTACATGTGTATATCACAATGCATGGTTCAAAAAAGTAAAGTATAACTTTCATATTTGCTATGAAATAATTACATGTGTATTTCCTAATGTAATTTACGACGACTATGTGAGAAACGCTCGATTATTAAGACACTTTCTAAAGTGTGCGCTCCGAGGAATAATTCCCCATTAAAGTCCACTTGCTGCTACATAAACCACTAGGTTTCAAACACGAAAATCCTACACTCTGCCAACAAAGCCTATTTCTATGCTTGCCGCGATTATACAATGCAGAGAGATTATTTACGTGCACAGAATTAACACACTGGTTTTTGTAATGGGGAAGGGGTGTATGTATTGCGCATTAATGGGGAAGGGGTGTATGTATTGCGCATTAATGGGGAAGGGGTGTATGTATTGCGCAGTAATGGAGAAGGGGTGTGTGTGTATTGCTCAGTACGAAATTAATCCTTAAATATCGGCGTAACTGATGACAAATTCAGTCTTCGGGCAGTTAAGCCTCTCACTTTGAACGCTAATGTATTACTTTCATTTCTCAAAGTACGCTATTCTGGTAAGTGTCTTAAAGAAGTCCTTCTGGAAAAGTGATTTGTGATTGGTCATCTAGTCAAGGATTTCCGCGTATTATGAAAACTGGGGTTCAGTTACTTTACTCAAAAAGCCCACTATTGATCCCTATCCTCAGCCATGTCACTCCATTCGATACTCTCATGTTATATTTCTTAAAGTTCTCAGTCATCAGTAATATCTTAAGTGGATCTTCATCAGGAATCCTCGCGTCTGAGAAATGAAGCCTCTTCACCGGGCAACCAACACATCGAAGAATATACTGTCTTCATTTTTAAGGTCTCGTACGTCCTGGTTCAGGTTTCCAAACAAAAATCTTACACGCATTTCTCACTCCTTTCGCGTGTTATATCGCCGTGCTTACAAGGATAAAAATTCGCTTAATACAAAATTGTTATTTTACGACCATATGACCGCACGTGGTGTATCTTCACGTGACTCATCCCGATTTAAAATTATCCAATTACTTAGTCCTTCAAGCAAAACTACGTAATGTTAAAATTCTAAATATAACATATACAATATTTTAACACAAAAAATACAAAGGTGGAGAGAGGAGCTTCTGAACAAAAAGTGGACATATATGAAAAAGATGTAACTCAGGAAGCTGCTTATTGGTAAGAAGGTCACAGAACTAAGAACGTTAGTTGTACTTTTGCATGTGGGATCAAACGTAATTGGGAAAACGATCTGAAGAAAACAAACCAAAATTTTTGATGTTCTGCTGACCGTGCATCTCAGTATATTTATCTCAGTAATTAACCAACTCGATGCACAAATTTTTTGTTTTACAATAAGTTTATTTCATTATCTGGTATCATCACACTTATAGGTATGATGATACCAGAGGCTGTGTAATACAATTTTGACCTCCTGATGATGAGCACATGTGCTCGAAACATGTAGAGGCATGAAATAAACTTATTGTGAAAAAAAAATTTTGTGCATCAAGTTGGTTAATTACTGAGATAAAAAACCAAAGGTTGGAAGGAGAATGGGAACTAGTTAGTTAGTATGTAGGGTCGATAGACTCTTATACGAGAAAAAAAATTTAAAAAATTGATTATTTAGATGTAGAAGTCAAAACCCAGACAAAAAGATGAAAACTAAAGAAGCGTGTGCCAAATAGTAGAAAATGTAAAATAAAAATATCATTAACATTGTAGAACGTAAGATTACTATAAGGGATATGCAATGCAGAAAATGTGGTGTTAGCGTATGTGTAATGACACTCGACTAATAAATTATTGTTAATAGTATAATATGTTAATATTTCAGACAACATGTCTAACTATACTGTTAACAAGCCAGGACACACACGAGATATACACACTATACCACAACGAAATTTACAAGTGTGAACGTCACCTAAGTTATAACCTTGCTCCATAACTTTCATTTACACGTATTCTCTATACAAAATATAGGATACAGTTTATAATTAATTGTCAGATGCTCAATATACGACACGTGCAAACCACGAATACCCAAATGAAGCACATCTCAGCGTACCTGAAGGACCTCAAAACCACGAAACATAGTACGTATGAATCCTGCTATAATTTTACAGATCCTAACGATTTTAGACTCATGCAGATACATGAAGTGCACATGTAAGCAACAAACCGTTACATTCTTACGAGCCTCCCATCTGAAGGTTTTAAAGATATCAAACAAGGTAAGGGTGAAGTTTATAAACGGTTGTGACAAGCATGTTAATCACTGTCAGTAAACTTAAAACTGTCCGTGTAAAAATATTAGTAAAATTAAAATCCTAAAAACCATCTATACCAAGTATACCACAGATAACGGACAGTGTAGGTCTACAGCATAAAATTGCTCTAAACGTTCTAGCTATATTTTTTGGTACGGTCCGTCCCGTTGTGTAGTAGCAATTATATGTATTTTACCGTCTAGCTACAAATTTGATAGAGGCCATCCCGTTGTGTAGTAGTAATTGATGTAAATTATATTTCATCACTGTGTTGTTGTAAACATGTAGTGTTTTAGACGGCAATATACATATATTTACATTCTAGCTAATGTCCACGCAAGTGTCATACCCTAAAACAGGACAAATTCGCTTCACATTTACCTTATAGTAACAAGTTCCTTCAAAACAGGTGAACTAACGAACTACTACCTTAATTTCTCCTTGCAATATGCAAGCAGAGGAAATATCTTACGTACACAAAGAGATTCGCCGTGAAGATAAACACGTAATCGTCACGGAATTATAGTCCTGCAAGGCCAAAAACGTGACACACAACATTAACTGTAAAGGAATTTCTCTACCTTACACTTTCTCGCACATTTGCAAGACACGGATCCCGAGCTTTAAGTGAAAGTTAAATGAGGCGTGTGTATGATGGTGAAATGGTCTGGCTGTTGAAAGGACATACGGTATTCGAATTACAAAAACAGTGTCACTGCAATTTCGTAACCAACTTTGTAATTCAACTTTAATGTAATGCACAGAATCATCCTACTTACGCCACATCAAGTTACCCCCAATTTCAGAGCTACCAAATTTCTAAATTTGTTTTTTTTTTGTATTTCATTTTATGCAGAGGCATTTTCATACGGGATATTTATTTTATAATTTTACAATTACTGAGGACAGTTTATATATACATATATATGAGATTGTGTGTGCGGTATGTATACTTTTTCCTGTATGCTACAAATAAACATATAAAGTTGGTGACATTGTCGGGTCCAAATTCGGCAACATTCGACTTGCACTGAACCTTCGGAAATTACTGTAACTACTGTGTAAGTGGGGGACCGCGGCAGCACAGTGGTTAAGGTGCTGTGCTACAAATCGTAAGGTCGCTTGTTCGATCCCAGCTGGTGTCAGTGGATTCTACGTTGACATAAAATCCTTCTGATCGCATTACGTCTCTGGGGTCGACTCAGCCTCTGACAGAAATGAATACCAGGAGTATTTCCTGGGGTAAAGGCGGCCGGTGCGTAAGGCTGACAACCTTACCACCATCCTGTGCCGTTGTCAAGAAATCTGAGAACCTTAACTTCCTGGAACCCTCTGGGTTCCTCCGGGGCTGTAATGGGACTGCTTTACCTTTACCTTTTTACTGTGTAAGTAGCGTACGTAGGGGTATGTGTGTGTGTGTGTGTGTGTGAGCAGAAAGAAAATCACTATTTAGAGTTAATAATTATCATATACGTGATTAAAAACTCTACTTAACCCTTCTCCTGCCAACGTGGAGAATATAGTGAGCTCCAAATAACGCCAGCAGTTGACAGATGGGACTTACCTCGGCGTTTAAAGGGTTAAGAATGGCTGTACTATGTTGTCAGATTCGGATCAGACCTAAAAAATGCTGACAAGACGCACAGGTCGGAAATGCCGATCGACTGACAATGACGGGGATGTTATAAATTAGAGACAAACCTGTCTGTAAGATGTATCAATACGTCGATACCACTCCCAGGTTATTTTCCGGCTTCAGAGAAAAATGGTTGAGGGTTGAAGGCCACGTCTCATGCCCCGTTCAACGCTATTTAGTTAGAACCAGAATATTGACGTACATCGATATATCGATTCGCAGAGTAGGTTACACAGACAGTTCCGTCCGCCATATTTAAAAAAGAACATTTCGTGCTGGAAGAAATGAAAACGGTGTGAACTAGAAAATAACATTCCAAATAGCCAGGAAGTGTGGGAACAAGGAGCATAAAATGCCAATAAAACGAACAAAGTAGAGTATAAACATACGAAGGACACTTGACGTATAATGTGCGTAAAAGGAAATGGAGTTCCATAGCTACAAAACAAACTGTAACATTTTCATTATGTGTACAGTTCCATCTCATTCCACAGAAATATTGCTTGATAGAGAAGCAAAGAAAGTTAGCTTGCAGCATGTAATAGGAGTTTTGTGATATTGAAAGAAGTTTCCTAAAGGAATCTAAAGAAAACAGATTCTTTTTGATTTCTTTAAATGTAACGTATTGTCTCTCAGTCTAAAAAAAACCATTTGATTTCTGTGTGCTTCAGACTAACGTTCTTAGGGGAAAATTTTGGTTAACGCAGTGAAATAAACAGAAAAGTTGAGTCGACTACATTCTGCTCAATTTCTCAAATTATACTACTCGCTAAGATTGATTCCATGGTTAAATGAACAAATAAAATTTATAGTCCGCGATAATCAAGTATGTGTAACAGAAGTTACATTTCTCAACGTGGTTATTTATGTCCCTTGTCTTTGAAGTTTGAGTGCGCTCCCTCTGTAAAACCTTACGGCTGTTTTCTGCTTCGCAAGGAAAAGGGAAATCAGGGGCTATTTGGGATTGAGGGGAGAGCTTAGCGTTTCGCAGACAAACTTGTGTGAAGAAACTGAAACAATGGCAAGTAAGTTGAGAACAAGTGAAGCCATGATAGGGTCATAGTCACAAACGTCAAGATTGTAAGAGTTATGAAGGAGTTTACGACAGAATGTATCACCGTCGGCTACATCTAACGCATACTGCACAGACGCCTGAAAAAGTACCAACATCCTTATGGAGGAGCATGCAGTGGCTACATGTGAGATAAACCCTGATTAAAGCTGTAAGAGTTCCCCGTATTCTCACGGAATTAAACTGCCTCCATAAAGTGAAGTGTACGGGAAGGACAAAGTACACAAATTTGAATCTACACCTAGTAACACAACTTTGGCCGAACAAAATATTTACTTCGCCTTCCTCCTCCAGCTAATAATAATAATAATAATAATAATAATAAACATATTTGAGAATGATATTAAAGAACTGGACCCGAGAAAAGCATATAAATATTTGGGCATAGAAGAGAGTTTTGACATACAGCATAAGAATGAGAAAGAAAAGTTGTAGAAGGAATACTTGAGGAGACTGAGATTAGTTTTGGGTACAGAATTAAGTGCAAAGAATAACATTCAAGCAATTGGGTCACTGGCAGTACCAGTACTTAGATACAGTTTTGGAATTATTAACTGGAACCAAGAAGAACTGCAAAACCTAGACAGGAAAACAAGGAAACTACTAACCATTCATGGACAGCATCACCCAAAAGCAGATGTAGATCGCTTGTATGTCCCCAGGAAACAAGGAGGAATGGGCTTGATGCATTTAGAAGCAGCCCATGCAGTAGAAATTAAAAATTGGTGGAATATGTAGAAGGGAAGGAAGACCCACTAATAAAGGTTGTCAGAACACACCAACACAACACCGACTCAGCAGTGTTACAGACAGCTAGATGCCTGAAGACAGAAGTACAGAAAGAAACAAGAAAAATGAAGGACAGCATAGCGGAGAAAACAAAACAAAGATGGCATGGGAAGAGGATGCATGGACAATTTCCACGTAACTTAGACGAAAAGCTGGTGGACATTGAACAGTCATATCGCTGGCTAAAATCTGGTGACATCAAGGAAGAAACAGAAAGTACAATAGTGGCAGCTCAAGACCAAGCAATTAGTACA
>Ga0131853_10008016_pt1 | contig 19196 bp, 14 predicted proteins | sample TergutLab28metaG_FD_92764 | JGI IMG/M metagenome (GOLD analysis project Ga0131853, IMG submission 92764) | Labiotermes labralis P1 segment gut microbial communities from Petit-Saut dam, French Guiana - Lab288 P1 (version 2) (version 2) | ecosystem: Host-associated > Arthropoda: Insects >...
TAATGTATGAAATAGCCATTTGATTTACATGTTGCCCTGACAAATTATAAAATTTTTCTTTCACCTCTTCCGTTTTTTCGTTTGTTGGTGCATGTACATTTATCAAGATACAGGAGAACCATTCAGCTTTTAATCTCAAATAACACATTCTTTCATTTGTAATTTTAAAGTCTTTAACATATTCCAAAAATTCTCCACTTACATAACTAATCACTTACTTATTACTGATTTTGAACCAGTAACAGGTTAGTGATTATGTAGTTAAATGTATTAATCATATAATCTAAAGTCATTCCTTAATAGCCCGTCATAGATACACATTATATTTTAACTGTGAACCAAAAATTTAATGTTTCTCATACATGCCCAGATATGTGGTGTTGTACGAGACAGTACCTGGCATACTCAGACATGATACTCATTTTATTATTAATTTCATTAATTGCACAATTTTACAGGATGAGTTGTGTACACAGTGCAGTCCAAAAGTTTTAGGACTGATTTTTGTAAAAACTTAGGATACATACTTTTTTTTTTAAATTCAAAATAAGCTCCATTGGAATATATACAGACTTTTGTGCGGTTGCACAGTTTCTGTAAAGCTGCCAAAAATTCCTCTTTTTAGACCTTTTTTAATTCATCAGTTACGGCTTCTTGGATCTCAGCAGCATCCACAAAGTGGAGTCCTTTTAACTGCATTTTCAAATAGGGGAACAGAAAATAGTCTGGAGGAGACAATCTGGAGAATATGGGGAGTGATAAAGGGTTGTAACATTTTTTGGGGTAAAAAATTGGCATACATTTGCAGCTTTATGGGTGGGCGCATTATCATGCAACAACAAAAAAATCTCAAGAACAGAACACAGCTTGATGAACCCGTTGAACGCGCTTCACAGGGCGATCCATTGCCCCTTTATAAAATTCTGCATTTACTGTTTTTCCCTCCGGTACTAATTCTTTGTGCACTGTGCCTTGAGAGTTGGGAAAAAACTATCAACATAGTGTTGATGTGGGACCTTTGGAATTTCAGTTTCTTCGGCTGAGGGCATGTCTCACCAACCCATTCAGAACTTTGTCGCTTTGTTTCAGGGTCATAGGCAAAAACACCAGGTCTCATTTCCCCCAGTAATTTTATTAAAAAAATGTTTGTCTGCATCGGCCATTGCAATAATGTCTTGGCAAGGTGTGACTTGATCTTCCCCTTTGCTCAGATGTCAAGAAGTGTGGAACAAAACATGCACACAACTTTATCTTTCCCAAATCCTCTTTCAGAATCTGAAAAACTACAGTCTTGGGAATGTTGAAAGATTCTGCTGTCATTCTTAATGTGATTCAGTGGTAATTTTTGGCCAAATCAGCAAAAGCAGCAATGTTTATCTCAGTTCGAGTTGATTTTGGAGGGCCACCTCTCTTGTCATCTTCTACCAGCTCCCTTCCGTCTCGAAATTGAGAATACCACCTAAAAATGTTTGATCGGTTCAGAGCCTCATTCCCATAAGCTTTCGCACCAATACTAGTGTTGCTGTCACAGATAGACTGGCTTTGAAACAAAATTTTATGGCAACTGTCTTTTCATTTCCGCCATCCATGACCTACAAAGAAAACTGACTTTACAAGACAAGTTATAACTTGTACACTGTTGAAGATAAACAAACAAAACTCATTGTGTGAACGGATGTTGTTTGATAGTACCTAGTGGGTTGGGCAATCACTCTAGTTCTGTTACTTAAAAAAAAAGTCCTAAACCTTGTGGATCACACTGTGTAGGTACAGGTTTTATGCAGCATGGTGTGCTGTGCTTGCACTTTAAAATGAGTATGAGATCTCCATTTTGTGTTTAGTTGAGGCATCCCCGTTGTGTATGTAACAGTGAGCAAAAAGACAAAGTAAGTCAAAACACAACTAGTTTTATTGATGTTAATGAAACAACATGTTTCGGCCTACTCAGAGGCCATTATCAGGTTTGCAAAGTTCTAAGAGACTAAATATTGTTTGTGTGTGGCAGATGTTGAGATCTCATCATCTGGCGCATAAATTATATATGGGACATAAACTGTGTGTGAGCCTTTTACTCCATTTTGTATTTAGTAAGCAGCAATATGTGTTTAACTTCTCTAGTTACATTGTGTATATATATCTAAAGAGGGCGTGATATGGAGAGTTGATACATGTTGTCTTGACTGGTCATGAAATTCAGTAAGAAATATGAGTTGACTGCAAGTAATATAATTTCCTCTCTTATTCTTGTACAAGTAATTTTAACAGAAACATTTCTTTGGCCTTTTATTTTGTTGTTCTGTGTTTCTGTGTCTAAAAATTGTTATTTAAAACTCACTTGTGTTATAAATAATGTTGAGAATGTGATTTGTATGGGCTTTACGCTGTGTAGATAATTTGTACCCGGTCTGTGCAGTCTGTTAGCATAGCACACACTTTTATCTCGGTGTTTATTGGGTGTGTCACTTAGCTTATCTCTGTTGTTGCAGGCTATTAATAAGAAGAAAGAGGAGGATGTAGATACGGGCGGCTTTTATCCTACACCACCAGAGTCAATTGGAGAACAGAGTCAAGGTATGACTTTTGGTGTGCATTTGTGTGCAGTCTCATTGCCATAGTGCAGAGTGGTGTGAAGTATTGAAGGTCACAGATTGTTTGCTGTAGCTTTTAGCACTAATCTGTGTGCATCAAATTAACAATGATTTCCGAGTGCATTAGAAGGAGGAAGTAATACTTTATGGTGCATGCTGAATTTAGTGTGTTTAGGTAACACTGTTTATTCTGCAATGAAATCATTATTTAAGAAGCATTACCAAAGACAGAAACAGTATAGTCCACATGTTAAACATCATGTAAGTTCAGCAGAGAGCAAAGCTGGTGTAGCTACTGTGGAAAGGACACATGCTGAAGTACGTGATACCCCAAGTAATTCTAAGATCATACCGGAAAAAATTTTGTCACAGCCTGGAAGTTTGAGTATATTGAATGAAAGTGTTACAAGTCAGAATGGCGAGAGCACTGACATTCTTAAGCAGGTAGTTGACTGTGGAAGTTACCAGGAAACACAGCCAATTAGTGCAGCAGCTGAACACTTAGAAGTGTCTATAGAAAGTGGTAGCTCTGAAAGATCTAACAGGAAGCAGTCAAGTAGCGAAGGAAATGGTGCAGGGAGCGGAAGCAGCAATGTACTTGAAGATGATTTGCCACATAGTGGAAAGTTTGGTATATTGCATGAGAGCACTGACAATCAGAAGCATCACAGCAGTAATCTTTTGAAAGAGGATAATGTGCAGGGGATTGAGAATAAAATATTTAGCCAAGTACAAACTGAAAATAAAGATCATACACAGAGAGCCAGAAAGAATGACATAAAATTGTATAGAGACAGTGCATCAGCTTCTAACACAGGGCATAAGAGGATTCAAAATGCAGCAGCTGCAGGACATTTAATGACGGTACCAAAGAAAGTTCGCATTTGGGATGGTGAGTCTAAATATGCATCATTCTTAATACTGAGTTTATTGGCTATCAGTTCTTATCATATTGTTTGTATTGCTTAATGAGTGTAGGATATCAGTATATACCACTTTGTCTCAAAAGTAAGTGTACTGATTTTTTATTTAAATGTCTATTGGACTCACCTGAAATTACAAGTTATCTCCTTCAAAGTATGACCCTTGGGAAGTTACACAATTGTTCCAGCGTTTTTTCCAATCATCATAGCAGTGCCAGAAGTCATTTTCTGTAAGTGTGTGTAGCTCATCGGTTACAACTTTTTGTATGTTTTCCATTGTCCTGAAATGATGACCCTTCAACTTCAGTTTCAACTTGGAGAAGAGGTAGAAATCACATGGAGCTAGATCTGGGCTGTAGGGAGGATGTGGAAGTACGCGAATGTTTTTCTTCGCCAGAAATTCTCGAATTGAAAGCGCAATATGAGCTGGCATGTTATCGTGGTGCAGCACCCAGTCGTCTGCAATGTCCGTTCGGACTCGCTGGACCCGTTTTTGAAGTCGTTCCAAAACAGCTTTGTAGAAGGCGTGATTAACTGTCTGTCCTGGAGGTACAAATTCTTTGTGCACAATGCCACGGCTGTCGAAAAAAACAATCATTGTTTTCACCCAGGATCTGCTCATGCGTGCTTTCTTTGGACAAGGAGAAATTTTCATGTGCCATTCCGCACTTTGCTGTTTGGTCTCGGGATCGTAGTCGAACACCCATGATTCTTCTCCTGTTATTACTTTATCCGAAAAATTTGGCTCAATTTCGAGTCTTCCCAGCAAATCCTGACAAATTTCCAACCGGTTCACTTTTTGCTCCACAGACAAATTTTTGGGCACTGGTTTTGCACAAATTTTTCGCATGTGCAAATGGTCTGTTATAATTCTATGAACTGCACTTTATCCAAGCCTGTTTCTTCTGCAATCATCCTGACATTCAATCGGCGATCTTTCGCCATCACAGCTCGCACCACTTCCACATTTTGATCATTTGTTGGCGAGATTGTTCTTCCAGAACGATGGTCATCTTCAACATTTTCTCGGCCCTCTTTGAAAACTTTTGTGCCACTTAAAAAACCATAGTTCTCGATGGAGTGGCATCTCCATAAGCTTCGGTTAAAGAAGCAAATGTCTCTGTGGCAGATCTGTTGAGTTTCACACAAAATTTGATAGTGTAGCATTGTTCGATATTTTCCTGCATCACAAATGTAACGAGGTGCTAAAACACGACCATACACAAACAGCAGCAGCACATGACTGACTCAACCAATCCAGTTGACACAAGTATGAACATGCAGCCAAGGTCACTACCAACGCGCCGGTATACATCAACGAGGTGCTACGCTGCCAATTCGTACATATGAAAATCAGTAAACTTACTTTTGAGACATAGTGGTATGCAGTTACAAATATGACCAAGTTATTGTTGCAGTAATTCCATCATATGAAATAGTTGAGTCAGTTTCCTGCTGTAATGGAAGAGAGAAAAAGTAAAAATAATTCCAAACCAATATACTGTTCATATTGGAACAACAGCTAGTGCTTTGTTATGGAGGTTTTGAGACTTTATAGCTCCATTTTGTGGAATACAAATTAATATGAGTTGTTACCTTGTGCTGAGTAATTGAATAAGGCTTCATTTCTTTCAAGACCAATTGATTAACTTGTTCTGTGGAACTGTTGCATTTTCATTATCCTCACTTCCATCTGTCTCAAAACCCTTGTGTTTTCTGTTTATGAGTTAGTACCTTATAATCAGTCAGCTTCAGCTTCAAACTACAGTTGTTTTTATTGTTGACATTCATGATCTTCTATGTCTTGTAAGATCATGACTAATTGTGCTATGAAAACATCTTTTCTATCTAAATTTCAGCATTTATTTTCTTTTTCACAAGCAGTATAGTTTCCCGTGAGTTGCATGTTGTATTTGGCTTTATGTCAAGCTGTCAGTCATTTCCATAAATTTTAAAGGCATAACCTTTCCACCATGCTTCTGACAAATTCCTTATTCATACCTTTACTTTGCATTTTGCTGCTGTTTTATTCAGTGGCAAGAAATATAGCAGTAAAGCACTAAAGTCTCTGCTGTTTTAACGAAATTCTGCCTATGCAAAATTTGCTGATTCCTGCAGTATGCGAATCTAAGAAGATTTCTCACGCTGGTCTGCTAAATGACTTTATCTCTGCAAATGGAAACATTTATATAGTATTTGTGATAATTTCATTAACATGATTTTGCTAATTATGTTTGCTTTTTCCTCAAGTCCAGAGAATGTATATTTTACAACTCTTTTGAAATGATAAATAGAAGTTCTGTGGCCTTCATGTTATAGTGTGGTTTTAGAGCAGAATTTGTAGGTATGTGAACTTTTATTTACATGTACATTCATGGTAATTTACACTGTCTTATGTCCTTCCTACTGTGCATGTTGGCACAGCTCTTACATGTCTGATTTGTATTCAGCAGTTGTACTGCCTAATTTGTATTCAGCAGTTACACTTTTAGGTGCTGAACTAGACAGCTAGATGTTCTAGTGTGAGTTCTCACTGTTCCTCAGTATCCAGGTGAATACTGGGATTGTGCCATGAGGTAGACCTGAGCTACTTCCTTAAAATACTGTATGTGTCTTCCATTTATGATCAATTTTCCATTGCATTTGCCACTGTGTAATGTCTGTCATTGAAACTACACTGTGATGTAACCTAAGAATTAATTATAGCCTTACTAATCTTTTCCTGGGACATACCTTCATAAAACAAGGCTTAGGTCGCAGCAAATACAATTTTGTTTTCTTGATCTGGCTTCTCGTCCTCCTCCTCCTCCTCCTCCTTGCCCTCCTCCTCCTCCTGACAGGCACTGTCCCATTTGACTTGTAACACTTTTCCCCACCACGTGGTCTTAAAAAGTCCTGTGATGTGACAGTTTTAAAACTGTGCCACTGCTGTAGGTGGAGTGATTGACTGGAATGTCATTGTAGTTATTACCAAATTATTAATCTGTTCCTTTATTTGCTTATTTTATGAGTTGTGCAGGTAGTTGTAAGATAACCTCATACCTTTATTCCTTCAGAGTTATGTCATAAAATCACATTATTTTTAATTTTCTGAAATAAATACATAGAAGTGGGTGTTCTAAAATCTAATCTCAGCACTTTTTTTTTAACATTTTCTATTAAATTTGTGCTTTTCCTTTCATTTTTGCATTAAGTGTGTGTGCATGTGTGTGGGGGGCATGTTCTCACTCTCTCTCTCTCTCACACACACACACACACACAGGGACCTTGAGAGGTCTGTAAGTGATTGTACAGTTGGGGAGGCACTTTTTGTAAGTGTGTCAGCTGACTGAGCAATGTTTGGTGAAAGTAAACAAGTGAAGTTCATGGGTGTGACCACTAGCTTAGTCATCACCTTTTTTAAAGCTGTTACGTAACAGCTAACATAACAGCTAACAGCACGTAGTACAGCATAATGTGCTGCATTGTTTGTGTTGATGCAGTTGACTTGCTGGAGTCACAGGTGGACCACCTCTGCATGCCTCCTGGAAATGCCAGTTTGTATGTTAGCAGTATTTTTGGTACTTTGTATGTGCATGTGTAAATATTAGATATTGTATGTCAGTTGGAAACTTTGTAAGTGTAACCAACAGATTAACATATAGTTATTCCCCTTCTCCTTAGCACTGTTTCCAAAGACATTTCAAGCCATTCACATCTTCAGGCTGTTTCTGTAAGATACATTCCACCATTGCCCTTTCATTAATGCTTAGGTCTAGTATTGTTTCTCTTTCTATGAAGTTTCATAACCTATATGTTGTATACATTCATACTTAACCATTCTTATGAACTGACTAACCAACCAATTGTCTGTCTGTCTGTCTGTCTGACTTAAAGATGCTTCCTTGCTCTTTGATAAGTGTTGATAGTTTATCTGGTCAAGAAGCATTCTGTTTGAAAACCCAGAGATTTATGACATGCTGACAGAATATGTGACACTGAACTCGTATGAGATAGTTTAGTCTCTTCATATCCTTACACACACACTGTCACTGATATCCATTCTAACATAAATGATATAAATAGAAACTCTTGTGGGCATGATTTTCTGGAATTGTCAATGCCTGTAATGTAATATTTCAGATTTGGATACAAATATTGAAGTCAGGGAGGAGCAATACGAGATCCGCATTGAGCGAACAGCTGCTGGTCTTGGTCTGTCAATAGCAGGTGGTAGAGGTTCTACACCATTCAAAGGAGATGATGAGGGCATATTCATATCAAGGGTGACTGAGGGTGGACCCGCAGACCTTGCAGATCTCAGGGTATGTGATATATTTGTCATTTTAGTTAATTTCTGATGAAGAAACATTATATTGGTGTGTGTTGAATATAGTAGTTGAGAGAGTAAAATTGATTAGATTTGAGTGACAGTGGTACCCTAGACTTTAGTTCATATGTCAACCAGAACAGTGGGCATTGACTGAGATCTTTATAGTTTTCCACAGTCCCTCCACAAAGATTTTGGTATTGTACTTGATTAGGCCACAGCCATTTCCTGGCACATGGTTTGCCAGTTCTTCATTATGCATTTATCATGCCATTTGATACTGTATAGTCTGAGGTACTGACAGCATCATAAAGTAAACCATGAAAATGGAGCAAGAATTTGAAATATGTTGATACAAAGAATATTAGTTATTTCAGAATTATTCGTGAATGTTGCATATGGGAAGCATTAAGTCATTGCTACGCGACTGAATTACTTAATGTAAATTCTGGTTTTCATTTCATGTTACTGCATATTTCAACACAAGTGTCTGGATTATGCTGATTTTACAACATACTGCAGCTACTTTTCATTATGTGTATGTCACTGTATAGTATGCACCTTGAAGGTCATTAGTCTGCCTCTTTTCATCAGAGTGTACTGGCATATTAACATGCTCATTTTTTAAAGCTATATATTCCAGTAGTGCAAAAATGTGGAATAAATTAAGTTCAGTAGCTTTACCAAATTGCATTAAGTATTGTGAATAGTCTATTTATGAATTTGCTTTATTTCTGTATGTTACATAATGTTAATGTTTGACCTATGTAGTATAATGTCTGTGTTTCAGCTTTGCAAGAGATTTATGTAACCAGTACATGACCATCGTGTCTCATAAAGCTTGCAGGATCATGAGTGCATTTTGCAATAATTGGAGTCCTTGTGTAGATACTTGCCATCTTCAGTTTGCAAGTCAAGGCGATTATGTTAACAACTGTTGTAGATTGTGTATCTTGTTCTGTGCATTCGTGGAACGGAATTGCATTAAGAGAAAGAGTTTAGCAATATGCGAAATCATACTGTTTTTAGGTAGGTGACAAAGTGCTGTCAGTGAATGGCCATTCTGTGGTGAGTGTGGATCACTATGAGGCAGTTGAAGTGCTGAAGAGGTCAGGTCACACATTGGTGCTTGTGGTGACGAGGGAAGTCCCAAGACTCATCCCTATTACAACAAAGGTATATCACAGTGATTTCATAGCCAGTAACAGATGAGCAGCCTCTGTGTGTGTGTGTAAAAATGTGACATATATGATGATTACAGTTAGATTGTATGTCAACATAATGCACAGATGATGATGAAACACTGATATATGTATACATTTGCACCCAATTAAAAGAATTCTGATTTGAGAAGGTTTTGATGTTACTGAACTGCTGTTCATTGGCTGAGCATGTTAAGCCATAATCTGAACTGTGCTTTTGTTGTTAGGTAGTAAATGTATGTTACATGAATTTAACATTAACAACCAAAAGGTAGTAAGACTAGAAGTCCATTCACTGTGCAACTAGGTTTTATTGTTCTGCATGGAACTCCTTTTTTGTGCTTACAGTGGCATTTTATTGTGAATATCAGTTAAAGATTGAAAAAAGAGAACTTGTTTACCTTGGTGGATGGGTGAGCAAGGGTCAGTGAGAGAATGTCACAGAGAACAATTAGAGGAAGAACTGAAAAATGGTGTTTGCTTCTTTGTCTGAGAAGTTTTATGTGGGAGAAAAATTAAGGAGAGAGTGTGAATGAGAAATGCATGGCATGCATAAGGGACTGAGAGACACAGAGATTTTAGCCAGAATTTTTTGCAAGCAGAATGCAGTTCTGGAAGCCTTAATAGTTTTAAATAATGTGAATGTGTGAAGTATGTTCTGAGTTGATGCAGTCCATTTTATGGAGTAGAATAGAATTCCAAAGGGTGGGCATTGTAGTGACCCATTCACCTTGACCACTGCAAACTCTTTGTGCAGCCCCCACACCTTGAACAAAATGCAGTATCCTGCTGATGGATATGTCCTTCAAGTCACCTGGTGTCATGCAGTGTTGACCCAGGTGCCTAAATCTTTCTGTTGCTAAGGCCGCATGGTTACAAACAACATGTGAGGATGTTGTGTATGCCTGCTGTCATCTGTCATACCTGGTACCATCTATGAGCCCCAGTTTAAATTCATGTTCTTTCAAATGATTGTCCTGTTAGCAACCCCATCATTATCCTTAGCTAGTTTCTGCTGAAGTTGAGTAATTCCCCAGCTCTTTGACTTCTTTGGTCATTGTTACTGGATATACAGGATTTATGTGTGTTATAGAACATTGTAATGTGTTACATTATGTTGTGACATGTTTTTATATACATATATTTACACTATTCTGTGTTTACATTGAAATTGCTTTCCGTATTTTAATAATTTTGTGTTACATTTTTAATGTGCGTCATTCCCGTTGTATCAGTAGAGATATATCACTGAAACAGACAGTCTCTGTTTAGAATCTTAGGCGTATTGGACCGTGCATCATCTTGATATTTGAATAAAGGTTACCAACTAGATGACACTTGCTTTATTATCTACTGCTCAACATGTTTCAGACGTTAATACGTCCATCTTCAGGAGCTTGCGACTACTTGTTGCAAACAAAACCTCTTATCATTACAGCCTACACAATGCAACAAGTAGTTGCAAGTTCCAGAAGATGGACGTATTAAGGTCTGAAACATGTTGAGCAGTAGATAATAAAGCAAGTGTCATCTAGTTGGTCAACCTTTATTTAAAAAAAAAAGTCTATATTTAGAGTGCTGCTTGTAACACACTTTTAAGAACTGTGGTTTGCAGGACTAGCATAAGGCATTGCTGGTATTACTGTTTTCTTGCTGCATGGTTAGTCATTCCACTGCATTGGACTTGGTTTGTTTCACTTGTTTCATAAGCCATCAAGTAGTTGTCTTTGGTTTGGTTTTCTTAGCTTCCTGATACTGCATCATCTCCGTCCCCTGGTTCTACTCCCACCTTCAGGCCTCATGGTGCTTCCAACTTGGATTCTGCTTGCTCGAGCCTTGGCACCAGCCGAGCACCAAGTGCTACTTCTCATGTGTCAGCTACAACCTCAGGATTTGAAAGTGCAAGCAAAGGAGAGAATGGTCAAGTTTCTGGTGATCATAACCATGAACATAAAGCAAAGGTGAGTCATAAAAGTGTATAGGTTTGTACCCCACTGCACTTCTTATACAGGTATTCAGCAAAATGTCTGCCAAATTTTGGTTGTTATCGAAGTGCTGTGTGTGGTTGAAAAATGTTATGCCAGCATGGGGTCAAAATATCAGCTTTTATGTAGTTGTGACATAATGTGCACACTTAAGAGGCATGCTCTTCAGAACTATGCCGTATTTTATGCTTGCATAGGCAGCTCATTTAAATCGGTGCTTATTGGTGTATGATTTCGTGTTTGTTCCATATGAGAGCAGTATCATTCATTTTTGCAGGCTACTCTGCATAACTGCACTCATTCTTTTGCTGATTGTTGTAAGTGATCCCAGCAAGAGCGATGAACTGTATAATAACAACTTAAGGTTTTGCAGCAGGAAGTGTGTAACAGTGCTGGAGACGTGCAGGTACATCTGTTGTATGTTGCATGACTTGGGAATGAAAAGCATTGTAATTGTACACAGAGATACAGGAAGCCTGGACAGTGCAGTCAGTGTAGTGACTAGGCTATGGACTGGACAGTGTGGGGTTTGATTCTTGCCAGGGGCAAGAGATTTTCCTCTCCTTGAGAAAGTCCAAACTGGCTCTGGGGCTTCTTGTTCAGTGGGTACTGGGGTTTTTTCTCAGAGGTAAAGGGACCAGGGTGTCTTGTGCCAAGGTTAAGAGTGAGTGAAATGAGTGTGTGCCTTTAAGACGTGAACAGGGTGAACTCTAACTTAACACAGAAATATAGCTGTTGCTGATCACATTAGCTGTATGATCATTGCAGCACATGCTTTTGGTCCTTTTGTGCATTGGGAGTGAAGGCTGAAATCCTACTTACGGGCCTGTCAGTTGTAAAGTATTGTTTGTTACTCAAACAGGAGGATCTGTTGAATGAACAGAGTTTTTCCTAAAAATGTTCCCTGTATCTTTACTTCTATCATATGTAAGTTGTATCCTTTTAGTGATTTGATCATTTTCATAATGTCTTCTCTGTGTGATTAGATACACTGTTATAGAGGGATTGGTTTGGGTGATGATCGGTTCTCAGAGAACATGTTGCTAGCCAATAGGGTTACTAGAGTGTGACAGAGCTGGAGGGGAGGAAGGAAGTGAAGTTGCACCTCTTTCCTCCCCTTCACCACCACTTTCCCATTCCACTAACCCTGCTGGCTAGCAACATGTTCTCTGAGAACCATTCACCACCCACACCATTCCCTCTATAACAGTTTAAGTGTTCCTGGCATTCTTCTTGGACCGCTTGACCCATTAGAAAGATGGGATCAGTAGGTTGTTTTCAATGTCGGTAACAAACTGCCAGTCTATGCTCCATAAAATCCCAGAAGAGCACAGATCTAAATCATCAATATGCTGAGTTTTTGCAAAATATATCTTTTTTTTTTGTATGTTTTTAAGAATTATTTTGCTTTCACATCCTCAGTCCACGAAGAAGATACCTGAACCAATCAAGACATCAAGAGACGTTGAGACTCGCAAGCAAACTGTCCACACAACACTTATCAGAGACCAGAATGGCCTTGGGTTCACCATATCTGGTGGGAAAGGATCGCCATCTTACAAAGACAATTCAGATGTAAGGAAGTGCTTAATTACAATACAGGTCACAGCAAGGATGTTCACTCAAGCTGTTATCTTTTCCATGATAAATGCATTGGCTCTTTCTCACGGGTTTGTAGGGAAGTGTGAAATACGGTGTTCTACAGTGGAATGCACATTTAATGTTTCTCAGTTCAAGTTTTTTATACCCTCACTGAACACTTAATTTCTGTAGTTGCTTTTTTGTCACAGATTCTCTCTGTTTAGTGTTTTCCTCAGTTTGGTTTGGAGTTAGTAATGTGTTTCCATAGGAGATATTTTGATCAACAAAAGCTGTTGTATATGAGATATGTAGCCTTTATCAGGAAAATGACAGATGTGTAGACAATTTTAGGTGGATAGTGTGGAGGGAAGAGAGTACTTGGAAGCTATAAGTGTGCATTGGAGTGTAATGTTGAAAAGGGATCTTCGAAATATAGGCTGTAAGGGTGTGGACTGGATTGAACTGGCTCAGGATAGGCTTCAGATATGGATATGACTGAACATGGTTGTGAACCTTGGATTCCATAAAAGCTGGTGAGTTTTATCAAGACTTTAGTGACTGCTGGCTTTTCAAGGATGTGTATGTACCATGGAGGTAAATCAGGACTAGTAAACTCATTCTTCAAGACTTAAGTTAGAACGTTACTTCCAGATGGTGGCAGTAGCTGTTACAGAAGTATGGTGTGTATTGCTTGGCAGCAACCTAACATTGGAAGGCAAAGGTGGAACAAATCTGTTGACGTACCACTGTGCACTAAGTATTGGATTTAAATGCTCCATGCTGCCCTGAATTCCTTGGAGTTTATTTAGACAAGGAAATTTAATGCCTGTATTTACAAAAGAATCCTATCTTTTCTTACCTTTTTTGGATTTACAGGAAAACAGAATAACTGGGGAAAGTGGCAGGTTTTGTTTTGATTTGTACACCATTTTGAAGTCGGTTAGTTTTAAGTTCATAGTGAAATATGACTGGGTGTGTATGAATTTGTGTATTCTTTGTGTTTGTTATGAAATATTTGTATTGTTATATTTGTTGAAAATTTCCTCTTATTATCGTTTAAAAAAGAAACTGAGCATCCTCCAAACAATTTGTATACCTTTACTCTCTGCTCCTCCCATCCCACATTTTATTTGCTCTTTTTACATTGTAATGAGAAAGACTATTCCCATGACTTTCTGTGGTTTAATGTCCATGTTAGGACTTCTTGTGACATTTTATATGTTGCTGATGTCTGTAGGTAATATGGTCCTATTTCTTCACATAGTATTTCAGACTTTTTTGTATTTTTACTCTTTAATTGTTATTTTGAACCAGAAGAACACCTTGAATGCTTTCAAATAACTTTAAAATATCCGTTAGTTATTTCTTATATCACCATCCAGAATATGGATAACACTCATCCTAAGGTTTGTCACTTATCGTAGAACCTTCTTCAGAATCAATCGTGTAGAAATGTAGATGTTCTCAGTATCATAGTCACGTGAAATGCCGCTGGAATTACCATCAGTGCCTTCATCTTTCCTCTCACTTAAGAGCAACCAGATGTCAGCACATACCTGATGTCATAGCAGCAATAGCTAGCAGTTTATCCCCTATCCTACTAGACTGATTATTGAAATTTTAGTGCTTACTTTGTAAGAAACGTGAGTATTATTTGAACAGAAAGGATGAAATTATTACATAATTTGCCGTTTGTGGGAAGTAAAACATAGATTCTGTAGCATGTTTGAAAAATGCAGTCAATTTCTTTTTTGCCTCATATATAAAGTGAATTTTTAGGGGCATTTTCCTACGTGCATTTCATATGTGAGTGTAGATGTTTAAAAGGGTGACATCATTAACACCAAATCCAACTAATGGATTATGTCCAGAGTTACGTCTAAATGTTATTTCCCCACCTCCTTCCCCCAGAATTTGTCTGTTTCTAGTTTCTCACTTTCGATCTATTAAATCAGTACAGTAAAGTTGGAACCTGAACACATGTGCTGCTATTTTCAAAGGAAATTATGTAGATGGGGATATACAAATTTGTAAGTAAGGTTTTGAAAGACATGGAAGCATGAAAGAGATGAACTGAAGCAATATTATTTAGATCTCACATTCAGTCTCAGTGGTAAATATGAAAATTATGTCTGCATAGAATACAGTAATTCTGGTGACTGACATGCAGTAATAAATGGTGCAGGAATTATAAAAAATTACCATGACTTTGTGGTATGTTAAGGTTTTGGATGGTGTCACAGTTTGTCATGTTATATTCTCCATTACATCATGAATTTTTTGTTTTCATTATATCAGCTAGCACAAGAAGGCATTAATTATTACTGTGACTTTTATCGTTTCAGGCGCTCTACATTTCTCGAATCACAGAAGGTGGTGCTGCTGAAAAGGATGGAAAATTGCAAGTGGGAGATAGGGTGACCTCAGTATGTATTGCCAATTTTATGTACTGTTATGTCCTGTTTGTGGTTTTGTTAGTAATGCTTTATGCAATGATGTGAAGTGCTTGGTGGCATGGTGTTTATGTTTGTGGTCAGGGAACCCACCTGATATCTCACCATGTTATATTCTCACTGTGTCAGCTCAGGACAGAACACGCTCTGTTTCAGCACTGTTTCTTTATTTTCATTCCACAAGATGGTCCCCATACTATTGCACTTTAATGCATTCAGCTTTGTACCTTTTCGTATGAAGATACATGCAGAATTCTGTGCATTTCGACAGTTATTTTCAGATTAATGCAAAAAGGGGGAATGTTACAAATATCAGACATTTGCATGCAGTCTTCTCATTCATTTGTGAACTAACAAAGTAACACTTTATGCCATATATAATTGTACTGCATTTTTTGGGTTGTGTCTGCCACTGTCAGTTTACTATGCCCAGGATATATTGGTTACAGTAGACTGTAGCATGAAACGCTTGGAACTTGGAATGTCATATCTAGGAGAGATTGATAGGTTTTTTCTTCTCCCCATATTTTGTTCCTGGTTATCTGTTAAGATATATGTTTCAGTTTTTTTGCCCAGCCAGGTACTACATATCTCGAGCCATTCTTTTCATCTTCTCTTTTAGGCAGATGCCGGTACAGCACATAAATACTTTTAGTTACATTCCTGCTGATGAACTTCCACAACTAGTCTGTCTCATTTAAGCCTACATTATTTCAGCATCCATTAACAGGCCATAAATGTATACAACATAAAATTGCAACAAGACGGGTGGTATACGTATAATGGGACATTGAGTCATGTTTGTGGAACGGGTGTTGCCTTGGAAAAGCATTGAGTATTACATGTGATGAGTGTGTCTGGATTCGTGCCTTAGTTATCTGGCATGCAAATTGCATCTTTTCTGCACCGCATTATATCTCCATCTGTGGCCTGCTGGCTGTACCATGTTTATCTCAACAAAGTTGCACAGTGTTTTGAAAAATATAATTATTGAAATAAAATGTGCATTGTGATTTTCTATACAAGTTTTGCTTGAAAAAGTTCTCATTTTGAGAAGAATTCAGTGAGATATGATCATAAATCTACCTAGGTCTTTATGTAAAGAAACTCTTATTCTTGTCAGATTTTAATCCAACATAAATTTCCTGATAGATTTTTTGAAAAATCCTGAAGTATCAAATTTCATGAAATTCTGCCCAGTGGGAGCCAAGTTGTTCCCTGTGGACAGACTGGCCAGCTGACCGATGGACAGATGTAACAAAGCTAATAGTCACTTTTCACAGTTTTGCGAGTGTGCGAAGTTTCTGGCTGTGGGTGTGGGTGACTAGGTTTCAAATTGTACCTGTGATCACCTTGTGGTGACTGACTCTGAGACTTGGATGCTATCTTTCCATGGGCAGTAGTGTGGAGTTCACAATTACCCTTCAGTTAGTGCCAAGGTGAAGCATGCATGGAGCTTTATCTCGAGACCTTTGTTCTTGTAGGATGGTGCCAAACTGTAGGGACTACTTATGTTAAAAAATATGAAGGGGAAGAGACTTTAAACATGTCAGTTCATATTAGAGTTTAGGCAAGACGCTGGTTATATGTCATGGCTGTTTAGTTCAAAACTGTGAAACCATTCAAATCCACTAAAGATTTGGGGGAGGGGGGGGGGGGTATTTTCACATGCAACAGAGTCTAACCTCTGTAAGTGTGATGACATTTGTCCCAGTTGTTGAGGGTACCCATTAAACTGCCTGTCATTGCAGTCTCTCTCTTCTAGCATATTCAAAAGCCATAAAGTTCAAAGGACCATATCTGGATTGTTAAAAAATTTAATGCAATAAATTTATCTCTCCATTAGTTCTCTTGAACAGTTACTAATTCCTAAACATGCCAGGGTTGTCAGCTTCAGAAGCATTGTAGTAAATATTATTCCTGCATTTCGTTGCTGCCATAAAGTTGTTCAGCTAATGTAACAAAACTTACACACATAGCTAGAGTATAAATTACAAGGGATGTGAGCTTAGTGGTTTTAACACATTACAATAGAATTGAGAAAAATGAGTGTCCCTTGCCATTCTTAAATCTACTAAAAGTAGTACATAAAGACAGGTTAACTTAACTGATGTCTGAATGGCATAATAGTTATTTAAAAATATTTCCAGTTTGCTTCCTGTAACAAAACTGCTTTTTCTGTTCTAACCACCTGACATGTTAATTATTCTTTAGCGACATGTTCTACTAAATCCTTTTTTTTTTTTCTGGTGGGGAAACTGGATATTCAAAATTGCATGGCAAAGCTTGCATACTTGAGAATGCTGCAAATATTACTTAGGGTCTTCTGTCTATAACCCTCTTTAGGTATTTTAATTCATGTAGTCTGTGATATTATTATGCAGTATGTTGAATGTGATTAGGAAGCCTTACATGAGTAAAGCATGTTGCATTAAATTTATATTGCTTTTACACAGTTTTTGTTTGGGAGATTAGTGCACTTAACATGCTTGATGAAATGTAACACATCACAAAATAAATACTGGTTGTGTATTTCATTTCACAGTAGATGGCAGGAAATTTCTAACTTCAAGCTTCCTTGTAGTGTAAAATGATGTATACTGTGGACAGCACATATGATTAGCCTCTCACAAGTAACAATATGCCCAGAGCTTTAATCATGAGGTTTGCAGTGAGGTGTTAGTAACTGAGTTTATTCAGGGTGTGGAGGAGAAATCAAGTTCTGAACAGAACTTCATAGCACCATAAATCAGGTCTCTTAACTTTATTTGTATTCATGATGATAACTGGTCATAGCACGCTTATGTGATCTGTAAAATTTTGACAAGGATATTCCAATGTATGTGAAGACTTTCATTCAGTTAATACAAGAAGTGTAGTGAAACAAAGGAAAAGGGAAAAGTAATGTTTATTTAGTGTATGCAGAAGAAGTCTTATGTTGTAACTATACACATGATGTCTGTACACTGTGATCATCCAAGGGCTGGGTGAGAGGTGAAATTCTCAACTTAAAAAGGCCAAAGATGTGATCAAGTGCGGCCTGGTCAGGACCACCACCTGCCTCAAGGCGCACAGTGCCATGAATGTGAAGCAGTGGTGAACTGATAAGGGCAGGAGAAAATCTGCTCCATAATGACTATCCACCTTAGATTTTACCTGAAGCCACCCAGGATGCAGACTAATTCCCTGTGATTAAGCCAACATTCATTTTATGACTGAACTTTTATAATATCTGAATCCAGTCATCCAATTGTTTATGAAGTTTTTCTTCATTTTTTTTTTTGGAGGGGGGGGGGATGTTGGGAGATAAGGGACTGAACATGGGAGTGGCTGGTGTACAGAACATGTTGGAATGTTCCATATAGATAAATAAAAGACAATTGGTCACTTGAATATGAGAGGTGGAATTTTCGCTGTAGTTGTGTGTAACTTTTAACACAGCACATTCTATATGATGTGTAAAAGGCAGTTAAGTTATATAGTACAGAAAATTTTCCACATTTATCTGACTACAGAATATGGTTTGGAAAGCATGGGTCATAAAAATGGAATTTGAGTTTTAAAAGTTCTGTGTTTTAAGTAACTATTAGCTACTGTTTCAAAATGATAATTTAAACTGACCAGAAATCTCTTGCTGTACAATGTACTCACAATTATCCAGGTTATGTAATAGAAGTTAATGGATAAATTTCAAGTCACCCAACATTTTATCACTAGCATCATATGATTTTTTTGCTTCAGTCTTTGATTCTCATTCTAACTTTTGGCATTCCCAAATAACAGGCTGCAGAATGTGAAGAGCATTGTAATGTAGACTTATTGATTCACTCATTGGGCAGGGGATAGAAGCTTGGTTTGAAAGTACCTGGTGTATATGGCAGACAGTGCATGGTTTTATAGGGTTTCAGGGCAGTCAACATATAACTGAAATTTGCACGTATTTTATCATGGATATACTGTAGTTCTGAATCATCAAAATTGATAAAAATCCAGAGCAAGTTCAGGAAGAGCTGTTTGCAGAGTATGTGACAGAGTGAGGACTCAGTGTGGTGTGTCTTCCCTACAGATAAATGGTGTTGACATGGAGGGTGCTCGACATGATCAGGCAGTGTCAATGCTGACTGGTCTTGAGAGATTTGTCCGTCTGGTGGTGGA
>Ga0131853_10008017_pt1 | contig 19193 bp, 10 predicted proteins | sample TergutLab28metaG_FD_92764 | JGI IMG/M metagenome (GOLD analysis project Ga0131853, IMG submission 92764) | Labiotermes labralis P1 segment gut microbial communities from Petit-Saut dam, French Guiana - Lab288 P1 (version 2) (version 2) | ecosystem: Host-associated > Arthropoda: Insects >...
CACAGCCGTGAGCAGGTCAGGCCAGAGGTCGTAGTCGTAGGAAAACGTCATTGTCCGCGGTGATACAATATCGGACGGGCCGTCCCAATGTTGCCGCTTCCGGATATTGCCGAAGGTGTCGTAGGTGTAGACGAAGGTCTCTTCAATATGCCCAAGTTGGGGATGCGGGTCATCACGCATGATCGTCTCGTGAACCAGTTGGTTTTGTGCATCGTACCGATAGGCATGGGTGATTTCGTTGGCACCGTCAACCCACCATGTGATTTGACCTATGTTATCATATCCATACTCAAATGGCAACCGCTCATTGCCAATCTGGTGCGTCATCCATCGCACCTGCATGGTGCTGGTCATGTCCTGCCGGGTGCGGTAGGCGTACAGGGTTTCCATCACAAGCCTGTCATTGTCCCTGTTATCGTCAGTTTCATTGATTAATCGCCGACTGCGTACCCGCTGTAAATTGTCGTATGTAAAGTCCAGCCGCCAGTCGTCCCCTGCGGCTAAACCCATGCGGGTGAGGTTCCCGGTGTCCTCGTCAAACTGGAATGTTGTATTCCGCTGGTGCTCCGGCGCAATGCCGGGGATGTAATAGCGGAACGCCGACAGCCGCCCGGCATCGTCATAGCTGTGGCTGCCGTGTTGTAGGATGGGGCGGTAATTGTTCTGGTCGTCGGGGTCGTCAGGGTCGTCGGGGTCGGGCGCGCCACGCTCGGTGAAGGTCACCAAGCGGCCCAAGGTGTCGTAAGTGTACTCATAGGTACGCCGTGGCTGTGTCGCACCCGGTGCGTACTCGTGGATGCTGTAGAGCTGCCCATCACCGGTGTAGCTGTAGGCGAACCGTGTGCCATCGCAGTGGCTGACCTCTGTCACACGGCGCAGGAAATCGTACGCATAGTGTACCCTGTGGCCGTTTCCATACGTGCGGCTGGTCAGAGTGTGGTCTACCGGGTGGTACTCGTAGGTCTTCAGCACATGCTCATTGCCCACACCACTGGTCAGGCCCTCATACTCTTCTGTCTCTGGGTTGAAGAAGCGAATTGTCCCCAAAGCAAAGTTGCCCAGCGATATCTCCGTCATTTGACCGAAGGCGTTGTACCGGAAGTTGTAGGTTTGATAAATCCGAGCACCGTTATAGAACCCATGCCGCCGGATGGCGGAAAGGTTCCCTTCTTGATAGAAATAGTGCGCCGCCACGAGGTCGCGTTGGAACGTCATCCTTGGCCGCCCGGTATGCCGATCGATGCGGGTCGCTGTTTCATTGCCTAGCCCGTCCCGAACCAGTGTTGGGATGCCATGCATCCGGTGGTGTTCCATGGCTGAACCGCCGTAGTCGTTGGTCTGGATAGTGCCATTGGCATCCGTGGTGGTGCTTACCAAGTTGCGGTCATTGGAAAACGTGGCATTGCTCACAAGCTGCATCCCGAGGGCTTCCCGCTGGTCATCGTTGCCCCCCGTGAGTGTAGACTGGGTGGCGTTACCGCTGTTGTCGTAGGTGATGCGCATCATGAGATTGTGGTTTGTGTCACAGTATGTTGGCCCACTGATGATGCGGGTTAGGTTGTTGGTGGTTGCATCGTAGGTGTAGTGGAACGTGCCGTGACCACGGGTCACTTGACGGAGCAGGTTGTTGTTGCCGTCAAAGGTCGAGTTTGGCATGTCCCGCAAGCCAGATTGCTGCACGCCGACAAGGTTCCCGTTCTCATCATGCCGGAAGGTCTGCGCCGCTTCTCGCACCAGTGAGATGTTGTCAAACCGTGCGGTGTTGGCATTGTGGTTGTAGTGTGCCATGACCCGGATGCTGGTCACCATCTGGCCAGACCGCCGGGGCACGATGGGCATGGAGCCAAACTGCCAGCCGTCGAAGTGATCCCCAGTGTGACGGCAAGTGCCCTCTTGAATATCGGAATTGAAGCGCATGTAGTGATGCTCGACCACGTTATCGGCATAGGTAATCCGCGCCACCAGCCCAAACCCCGGCTCCCAATTACTGCCGCTGTATGGCAGGGAGTCCGCCTGCGCCCAACCGGACAGTACGAAGGTCTCACTGCTGGGCAGGTGGATGGGGACATCTTGGAACACGAACGCCCGACGATCCGGATGCCCGTGGATGCTGAGGACGTGGGTTCTGCGGCCGGGGTGCCACCAGATGCCGCTGTTGCCCGGATGGTCGGCGGCGTGGAACTGTGTCCACCTACCGTAAGAGCGCACTTCATCCGATCCCCTAGCAACCATTTGCCCTATAAACTCGGCAAGCTCAAACCCGCCGTTTTGCACTAGGTTTGCGCTACTGGGGCCTGTGTTGGCTGTTGCACGCGCTTCTTCGTCGGTTACTGAATGCACCACTTCTAGCTGGAAATCGTCTGCGTGGATGGTGCCGGTGAAACCTTGGAACGCAATGGACATGTCATATGCCCTTCTGTCATTGGTCGTTCGGTAGGTGACACTGATTCGCTGCCAGCCACCGTTAGCCGCTGGATTGGTTATAATACTCAGCCGTGGCGAAGCGGCGACAATTCCATTTATCTCGATATCTGGACGTGAGAAGTGCACCATGACACCGTTGGTTATCGCACTAGCACGACTGGTGTTCACATAGGCGGAGAGCGTGTATGTCGTATTCGCCCGGAGATAAACTCGTTGCCGGAGTCCGCTATCTTGATCCACCGCTTGCAGACTATGTGATCCAGTGCGAGCGTAAGCCGCATTTGTAGAAACGGATAGACCGCGCCCCCAGCGGGTATCCCAATGGGTTGGGTCGCTACCTGCTTCAACCTGTTCAAACCCGGAGTTCCGCAGCAGGTTCACGGCAGGCACGCCGATGGTAGAGGCCTGTTCCACACGGTTTGTCCGCCGGTCGGTACCGGTTTGGCGAGTGAATCTGCTGGTAGATGCGGCGAGGACGTTTCGTCCGGTGTAGTCGGTGATGGAATAGTTCACCGTCCGGCCAAAGTGGTCGAACACGACGTGTTCTAATATATCATCCTCGGTAAATGGGGTGCCGTCCCGCCCGGTGTCCCGGTACAGGGTCGCACCCGGCATCCGGCCATTGCGCCAGAAGGTGGGGGTATATTCACGGCCCTCGATTGTGCTTGCAAACGACCGAATGCCAATGATTTGGTTGCAGCGGCTGCCCCACATGTACAGTACACCCCGGTGACTTTCTCTGTCGTAGACCTCAATGATGCGGCCTTGGGTGTCGTAGATATACTGGGCGCGGGTTCCGTCTGAGAGGTGCGCCACCCAGCTCAGGCGGTTGCCCTCGTGGTTGAAACGCGTGATGTTCCCGGCCCGGTCGGTGATGGCTGTAAGTTGGTTTGTCGCATCATTATACCCAAAGGTGGCCAGTATAATTTCAGTGCCATCGTTGTTTCGTTGGCGGATGTGATACAGCCTGCTGCTACCATTTCCATAGGGATGCCAACATGCGGGGTAGCGATAGCTTCGACTGGTACTATAAATCAATCGGATTTGGTTGTTGTTTCGGTCTCTGATCTCACTTAAGATTCCGCTACGGAAAATTTGTCGGTTATTTTGGTCATCCCGCATAATGAATGTGGGGTGATCATGTGCAGCGAAATCGGGATCCTCCTGCTGGACACGCCGGATACGAAGTCCGAGGCCGTCCTCGTCCCGGTAGTATCGGATGCGAAGTCTCTGCCCATCCACGTAGTGATCGGAATAGTCATCATCTCTGCGGAAATAATGCTCGGTTCCGGTGGCACTTAGGTGAACCAGAAATGCGGTTGTTTCGCCGCTGGAATCGGATAACTCCCGCTCTACAACTGTTTGTAGCACAGAAGGTTTCCAACCATGCCCGAACCGCATCCGCTCGAATACACGGGTATTTTGCGTTGCACCGTTTTCTACACCGCCTCTTTCTGCTGGGCCACGGTATGTAAATGGTTTATCCGCCCACTGGGAGTTATATACCATAGACAGTGCAAATGGCATGACAGTTGATGCATTGGAGGCAATCGGGTTCACCAAAGTAAGTTGCCCCATAAAGTCGCCCACATGGCCGGTGCCCGCACGGCCCAATGACTGGGTGGTGTAGGTGTGATGCCCTACGAGACCCACCGTGTTGCGGTATTGGACAATGAACACTGGGCGAGCGCGTTCGCCGCGTGCACTCACCGCAAAGGTCGCAGTGGCACGGCGATTGACCGGCGGACTGCTGTTTGTGCCTGCATAGTCCAGTGGCACAAAGGCAAGTCCATAGTTTTCTTTGCCGTCATACCAGTCTTGCGTAATTCCCGTGATGTTCCACCGACGCCACACCCCCTGTCTAGGTGGGATGGCGCTCACCGTTGCGTAATCCAGCATGATATTACTGTGGCTAGGACGGTTGTTGTTCCATGTAGTAGAGTTTAGCCATTCGCCGCTAGGGTTATTCTCTTCGCTTGTCACAGCATAAACGGGAATCCGCATATTCGGCTTCCCAACAGAACTATAGCCCACTTGCGCTAAGTGTATTTCCGCTTGCACCATAATACTGTTGCGTGGCAATGTGGGCAGGGTATTTACCCGCAGATACATAATTTGCCAACCATGGTTCCCTGTGCCACCGGAATATCCAAAAAACAAATCCACGCCTGTGGCAGAAGCAGCGTTTGGCTGTCCGCTCCGTATAAACCCTGTTGAAATGTTCCCTTCATTGCTCGAAGTGCGGTTCCATATAGTGAAAATCGGCGGGTCGATTGTGACCGGGAACGCGCGTTCTGCATCCCGCATCCAGTCCTCGTCCACGATGACCACAAAGAGGTAACGACCATCCTCTTGGGCGTTTTCGTAATCCCAATCCGCAATCTCTGGGAAGTAGGCGGCGTCTAACTCACTATCCCCATAAAACCGCCCAGCCGGAACCAGCTCATACCGTACTGCTGTGGAAAACTCATCATTGGCGTCCCACATGAACGGCGCAGGGATTAAGAACATCTCTTCGTCTGTAGCCCGGCTCACCAGTAAGATAGAGCCGTCCTCATTATGGACAGGCCGCAAGTCGCCGAGGTCTAGCTCGAAGAAAAATGTATGGCTGTCCAGCAGATGGTTGACGATGATATTTTCCTTAATATCGTGCCCGTGAATCACATACTCCAAGTCAACACCGGGCAAGACATCTCGGTAGATAATACGATTGGTCAAGTTCGGCAACTGCACTGCCGCTGCGATGCTGTTATCCTCCGGGTTCGGCTCCATGGGGACAATCTCTGCAAGTTGCTCTTCGGCCCCGATTAAGGAGAGGCCGACAGAGTATCCCTCATGCTCTAGCACGAAATCCGGTGTGTAGTCGCACCCGCTCTCTAAATTGAAGTGGATATCCAGCAACGAATCTTCCGTTGCGAATACGATATCTTCCACGCCGATGTCTACGTCCGCAAGTATCTCTTGCAGTTCCTCGGCATCCACATCTTCTGCTTGTTCCAAGCGCTCTTCTATGGTTTCCAGAAGTTCTTCGATTGCCGCTGGCGCAGGAGCATCATCCGCAGTGTCCAAGCGTAAGCTGTTGTCAATATCGACCCATTCTCCGTCCTCGTCTTGGAAATGCACATCGGTATCGTACATGACCGCAATGATACTGCCGTCACTCATGCGGAAATGCTTCACGTTAGACTCACGCAAATGCACCAATTCTCCCACAACATCCTCACCGGTGAGTTCTGTTGATTCTTCTTCCTCCTCCGGGTCATCGGAAAGCCCAAGGTCTAGCCCCAGCTCGTCCGGCCAGATGCTATCTTCTGCCGGATACTCCGGCCATAATATGTCTTCCGCATCTGTTTCCACACCCTCAATAGGCATGGGTTCCCGGTCTCTTTCTCTGCGTCTCCGTTCACTGGCTAGGGCATCCAAGCCGGGTTGGAATGTTTGGAACAGCATCAGGAATGCTAGGAATACGAGTATGATTCGTTTTGATTTATGTAACATGGATTATTCTCCCCCCATCGTATTGAGCACGGTGTTTCCGCGTGTCAAGATGTTGTGCCATGGTTGTCCCACAACAAGCGGCAGTTCGGCTAAGGCTGTGTTCAACGCAACAACACCCGTCAACGTAATCGCCGAAGCATCCACCATCGCATCATCCAGCACACGGAAGCGGAGCGTCGCAAGTGCGCCTGTTTCATAGCTGTTGGTGAGTGCGAAACTGGGCGATGTCCCAAACCCCAAAATAGTCCGCCCCGCTTGGACTGCCGGCAATATGGGCAAGTCCATAACCGTTCCTTCTGTAACCGATACCACGGCCCCAAACTCTGGGTGCGGCTCTGTTAGCGGTTCCAGCACCGCCGGGTCAAATTCCAATTCAAGTTGTAGACCCATGAGACCCGGATTCTCGTCCAGCCGAATCTGTATATCCATATACCCCTCCGGTGCGGTGGGTACGTCTGACATGGAAACTTGAGCGGTGGGATTATGCCAAGAGAAGGCAAACGGACTCAATCTCGACTGCGCAGCTACCGCTGTCGTTTCCGGCGGCGTGATGCGAACCGGGAACCCTAACACATACAGGTTCAACAACGATACATCGCCCAAGGTAATATACCCGTCATGGTTCACGTCACCGCGATACATCCACCTATCAAGCACCGGGAATTCCAATACGTAGAGGTTCAGCAACGACACGTCACCCAATGTTACGGCATCGTCATTGTTCACATCGCCCCACAGGATTGATGCCTCCACCAAAGCAGCCATTGCATCGTTCAATGCCGTTGTTGCAGCATCAATTTCTGATTGTGTTGCTGATGAATTGTTATAGACTTCCTGTGCCGCCGCCTGCGCCGCTGTAAAGACCGCCCAACTCTCCGGCGTGTAATTTGCCTCTGTACGTTGATCTGCGGCGTTGAGTGCTGTCTGCAATGCGGCTCTGTTGACAGTGATGGTAACCACGCCGACTGTGGAGTCTGCGTCAATATCCGTGTTGATTGTAACTGTAACACCGTCACTTCGCTCCCTCGTCGCTTGGGATGCGACCACATTGATTGGCCGAACTTCTGTAACAGTTCCCGGCACGGCGGAGCCGAGCACATGGAACAAAACCGTTGCCAACGGGCCTGTATCTGTGAAGTTTTCCATACTGACCGTTTCAAAGATTAAGGGGAACACCTGCCGGTCATTGTCTGCCGGGGACGGCACAACTTGGTCGACTGTCGGCGATGCTGGCATATTAAAGCCGCTGGGCCGCACGTCAATCACAGGTTGACCAAAGAGGGAATGTTGCCCACTCGGTGGTACCACCGGCGCCAATACGTTTGGGTCAAATTCCAAGTAAATACGCAAGCCGTTGATGCCGGGTTCCGGGTTCCCATCCAGCCTGACCTCCACGTTCGCATAACCGCCGACCATGGCGCTTGTGTTCTGTGCGCTCACTGCTAACACGTAGCGTGGTTCCCATCTGGCAAAGTAGATGGTTTCTTCTGCGTTCGGCACAACGTCATTGGATGTGATTCGTGTGCCGCCGGTTGGTTCTGGTACCGTAAACCACCCGATAAAGATGTTCCCATGCTTCCTTGGCGTGGGCAGTGTCCCTATCACACTGCCGGGTGCCCTATATATCGTGGATGTATACGAGGTCTCGAGGGTAGCACCGTCGTTATGGTTAAGCGTCAGGGGCACGAGGTTGTTCGGCACCCATCTGGCCCAGTACATCGTGTTGCTGTTCGGGACAGTGGTACCCGCTGTTCCTCCATTACTAGCGACTACCCGTTCGCCGCCTGTTGAACCGGATGTCGTAAACCACCCGTCAAATTCGTAGCCATCTCTCTCCGGTTCCGGCGGGAGTTCAACCATCGTGCTTCCGGCTCGTAGGGTTACTATCTCCTCACTGGGTGCTCCACCATTTGCATTGAATGTCAATGTCACAGTGTCACCCGGTCGCCATCTGGCCCAGTAGGTTGTGTGGTCGGCATTCGGAACCCTCGTACTCGACAACACCTGACTACCGCCGGTCTGCTCGGTGAACCAACCAACAAAGGTGTAGTCGGCACGAGTAGGCACTTGCAAACTTCCCAACTCAGCACCTGCGCGCCGTTGCCATGTGTTCTCCTCTAGGCCACTGCCGCCGTTTGCATTCCATGTGATAGTCGTGTACCACTGTGCAAATAATGTGCGGGTACCGGCACTGAGCACCCGGTCGTCTGACACCACGCGGGTGCCGCCTGTGGGCATGGTAAACCAACCAGCAAACGATCTACCGTCTCGGGTCGGGTGGTTGCGTGCCGGGTTTACAAGGTGCCCGGCTTCATCGAACGCTTGTGCGAATCGGTCGGTTTCTTGACCGTGGCTAATTTTCCGCATGGGGCTTTCGATCCCTTCACCCCAAGTGCCGCCGTTTGCATCGAAGGTTACCTCTAACGTGTCAGGCAGCCACAGGGCATGAAGCGTAATCGGCTCGGTTGCAGCCATGTTACGAGTGATGGGGAAGATAACCGGTTCCTCAACTTCATTGAAAGACTCCAGTGTTGTGGCATACCAAACTGAAGCACCCTCGCCGTCCGGCTCTGTTTGCCAACCGCCAAATATGTAGCCCGGACGAGTTGGCACTACATCGGGACGGTCCACATCGTTCACACATACACCGGCACGCACACGATGCCCTGTGGCATGTAATACTTGCGCCAATGTACTGGCCTGCTCTTCCGTAATGTGCCCTAGGAAAGAACCATCAGTGGCCGTCGGAACTGTGCTCGTCCGCCGTGTTATGGTGGCACCTTCGGCAACACTGGTTACCACAGTACCAGAACCCCCCGGCCATGTTGCACCTGGCCCTGCCGCAAACCGCACAGTCCGTGTGGGATACCAACGGGCGTAGACATGTAGCTGCATAGCCTCATCGGGTGCCGGATCGGGCACCTGCATGTGCGGCGATATGCGTCCGTTAGCTGATGCGTGAGCATCCGCATGTCCAACCGTGTCGAACCAGCCGCCAAATACCGCATTCGGCTGGGTTTGGTTGATTAAAAAATATCTGTTTGCAGTAGTCAGGTGGGCACTACCGCCACTCGGTTCTAGGCGTCCGTCACGCAGATTGCTGAATACATGTCCGGCCCGCGTAGGAACTGTTCCATCGGAACCAATCACTTGGTCGAATCTACGATCTGATCCATTGCCACGGCGCACATCATAGAATGTTGCGTTCACATCATTGCGCAGATGAGCGTCCGTGAGTGAGTCAAAGCGGCTGAACAAATATACCCCGTCTCTATTCTGGTTGAACCGTACACTCCGCACCGGTGCCCAATGGGCATGGAGGGTACGTGTACTTGTATCTGACACCGTGGTGGTGTTCAAAATCCGATTTCCACCCACCGCAGCATCAAACCATCCGGCAAAAGTCCAGCCTGTTCGCGTCGGGCGATTCAAGGCGGGCGTCACTAGGTCATCACTTACATCAAATGCCTGATTATATATGTCAGCCGCCAGACCGCGGTTAATGTGTCGCCGTGGCGAACCTATCGTACCCGCTGGCCAAGCACCACCGTTTGCATCGAATATGACCTCCTGCGTATTCCGTTCCCACTGGGCAAATATCCTACGCGACGTTGCGTTTGATACCGTGTCAGTACTCGGAATCTGGTGCCCACCGGTCGCAGCATCAAACCATCCGGTAAAAGTCCAGCCTGCTCGCATCGGTGGAGCCATCGCAGGGTTCACTAGGTAGTTGTTTACATCAAACGCCTGAGAATACCTATCGGTTGTCAAGCCACGGTTAATGTGTCGTCGTGGTGAGCCTACCGTACCCGCTGGCCAAGTACCACCGTTGGCATCGAATATGACCTCCTGTGTATTCCGTTCCCACTGGGCAAAAAGTGTCCGAGAGCCTGTGTTTGTCACCGTAGCAGTACTTAGAACCCGATTTCCACCCACCGCAGCATCAAACCATCCGGTAAAAGTCCAGCCTGTTCGCGTCGGGCGACTCCTTGAGGGTGTCACTAGGTCATCACTTGCGTTAAATGCCTGCGCATATATATCTGTTGTCAACCCACGGTTAATTCTTCTTGCCAGCGTGGTCTCTCCCAGTGAAAACGCACCGCCGTTGGCGTTGAACGTCACGTCCTGTGTATTCCGTGTCCACTGGGCAAATATCCTACGCGACGTTGCACTCGATACCGTATCCGTACTCAGAATCTGGTGCCCGCCGGTCGCAGCATCAAACCATCCGGTAAAAGTCCAGCCTGCCCGCATTGGCGGATTCATTGCAGGGTTCACTAGGTGGTTGCTTGCGTTAAATGCCTGAGAATACCTATCGGTTGCCAAGCCACGGTTAATGTGTCGTCGTGGTGAGCCTACCGTACCCGCTGGCCAAGTACCACCGTTGGCATCGAATATGACCTCCTGTGTATTCCGTGACCACTGGGCAAAAAGCGTCCGAGAGCCTGTGTTTGTCACCGTAGCAGTACTTAGAACCCGATTTCCACCCACCGCAGCATCAAACCATCCGGTAAAAGTCCAGCCTGCTCGCGTCGGGCGACTCCTTGAGGGTGTCACTAGGTTATCACTTGCGTTAAATGCCTGCGCATATGTATCTGTTGTCAACCCACGGTTAATTCTTCCTACCAGCGTGGTCTCTCCCAATGAAAACGCACCGCCGTTGGCGTTGAACGTCACATCCTGTGTATTCCGTATCCACCTAGCAAAATATGTAACATTTTCTCTTACGAGGGTAGACGCTGTTATCCGTTCGCCACCAGTGTTACGCGTTGTCCACCACCCGTTAAATTGGTAGCCTGGCCTTGTTAGCACAGGCGTTTGGTTACCAATGGCTGTTCTACTGCCGGATATTCCACCACTTCTCTCCCAAGCTTGTGGAGTAGTGGGGCCCCCGTTTGCGTGCCATGTTATGGTTCGAACGCTATCCGATAGGTTGGGAGTGACCATATTAGGGCGAGTAATAGTCCTCATACGCCCAAGAATCGTAAATGCCTCATCTATCGTAATTTCGCGACGCGGATGAAAATTGGAATTATGGTTGCCAATAATCCAGCCCGCAGTCCTCGCTGCTCCTATATAGGGACGTGCTTCAACAGAAATTCGATCGTCGTCACCAAAGATGCTATACGTAGTATCCCCCGGCAGTGGTCGATCGCGTAATCGCATTGCACGAACCGCCATAACTACAAACTCTTCTCGCGTAATAGTAGCATTTGGTCGGAAACTATTGTTCCCATTAGAAGTACCCCAACAACCTTGCCCCAATATGGACGTATATGGATGAAACCAGTCTATCAAGCGAACGTCTATAAATGTGGCGTTTGCATTGTTCGGAAAGTTTCCATTTTCCCGTGCTGGAGGACTCACGCCCTGTACTATTAGCCGAATGGCACTCCTTCTCCGAATGACCTCGTCTCCGGCTAAGGGACTTATCCCGACACTCGATCGTTCCCATGGAGATTCTTGAGACGGCTCAAGGCGGATCACAATGAGATCACAGCCAGAAACAGGTTCTCCTGTGATTGCGTCTATGGGCACACCATCATTCTCTTCTGCATCCTCATAAAACTCACCTGCCTCCGTTTGTGCCAAGGCTACACCCGGCAACAGTGCAAACAACATGAGACAGGCCAATAACATACTCATACACCACTTCGCACCTGTCCGTTTCATTCTCTGATCCCCCATGTTCATTTTTCTCCTCTCTTTATCTTTTAATTAAAGCTGAATATTTCAAAAAATCTTTTCTATGAATGCGTATGTTAAGCTATTCGAAAAAACCTAAATAAATATATCACCATGCTTTTTGCGGCGCAACCATAAATTTCCATATTTTTCCATTATCAGCGTTTTATCCAAATGTTCAGGGGAGTTTCGACAAAATATGCCTCGTTATTTGTGCAGGGTTCCAACAACATGTATATATATTTAGCTTGGAATAATATTGCGAAAGGGAGAAATATACCTCCCTGCTACGCTTCCAGACGATGGAGGCGCATCATATTTTACTTGGGAAAATTTTCATATCCCGCTTGACAAATGATATTAGCACATGTATAATCATAAGCACAATATATTGTGCGTTTTAGAAAGGAGGCCTATCCATGCAGTTCAGAGAGCGACTACGAGAAGAACGTGAGAGACTTTCGCTTACGCAAACAGAGTTGGCGGAACAATTAGGCGTCAGCCGAAATACGATAGTGAATTATGAGCGTGGTGCAAGCCACCCACGGGAACGGCGGATTTACTCCAAGTTAGCAGAGATTTTTGGAGTGGACGTCAATTACTTCCTCACAGATGACGAGGTATTTTTGACCGAAGCGGAGGCGCGGTATGGGCGGAAGGGTACACTGGAGGCGGAGGAACTATTAGAGCAAGCCGCCGCCCTCTTTGCCGGTGGAACGCTTTCAGAAACAGACCAGATTGCATTTCTACACGACATGCAACGGTTATTCCTTGACTCAAAAGACAAGGCGAGAAAGAAGTTTACGCCGAAGAAATATCGGGACACTTCTGACGACTAGGGGGGGCTTATGGAATATACCTACTTAGAAGCCGAGCGAGTTGCAATGGAATATGATACCCGCAACCCTTACGAGTTGCTGGAATGTATCGGAGCACATCTCGAAATCTCCTATGCGTACACTGCCGATGGGCTGAAAGGCTTTTCTGCCATTTTCAACCGTACGATGTATGCGCTGGTCAATGGGAAATTAAACGAGCATGAGCAACGGATTGTGGCCGGGCACGAGGAGGCGCACCTGATTCTGCATAAGGCTGAAATCCTACAATATCCGGGACAAACCATGCGGGATTTTGAATTATATAGCGAGACAAGCCGGTTGGAATACCAAGCCAACCATTTTTTAGCCGATTTTTTGGTTAGTGACGAGCAGGTTCTGGATGTGGCATCTGGCAAGCGGCTGGGATATTTTCATACTGCAAGCGCATTATATATGCCGCCGCCCTTGCTGGCATTCAAGCTCCACAGCATGATTGAGCGGGGTCTCAGCCTGTGGCGTTAAGAAGCGATTTTCTAAAGAGTTGAGGTAGTCCATATGGAGCATAGACATAAACTGCGGAACATTCTATGCCCTGTTTGCATCAGGGGAAAGTTACTCCATGTAGTAGCCAAAATGGATTTAATCGGTGTCAATACCTACCCGCCATCGCAAAGTCTGCGGGCGGAATTGTTCGTCAAGTGTCCGAAATGTAAGAACCAGATCGGGATATCAATCAAGCACTAACGAATGCCCCGCACTGGGGAATAACAAATACATACTTCGTCAAGCGCATCACCCACCCATCTGTGAATATGGGATTGCCCTTGCCCAAAGAGATGGCAAGGGGCCTGCGGTCGGAGCCTTACAAGTAGCTTTTTAGCTATGTGTAAGGCTCCTTTTTTGTTGCACTAAAGCACTCCTTCTGCCTTGCCAATCACACTGCGGCTCCGCCTTGTGTTCTTGGGGTATCAGTTGCCCTTTTTAGCTGAGAAGCGGAAAGGACAATATGATCGGTCATTGCAACGCAAGAGCCCGCGCCCCGCCTGCTCCGTTTGTTTTTTCGCATTTCAAAAAAACAAACGGAGGAAAGAATTATGTACAACTGGCGCAAACACAGGAATTATCGAAAAATTGAAAACACTGACAACTCTCATACCTACATCATTATTGTGGATGGCGAAAGCGTGGAGGTCAACGAAGATGTTTTCAAAGTATACGCCCACGGTTGCCACAAAATGGAATACATGGAGCGTGACCTAAAGCGATACCGTGAGATGCAAGACGAAAATGGTATGCCCGTTCTGGACGACAACGGCCAGCCCATCATACTGCCAGAACGAGAAGTGTCTTTGGAGCAACTCATTGACGAGGAGTGGGAGTTTGCTTCATCGGTCCAGTCGCCGGAAGAAATTGTGATGGAACGGGTTCAAAAGGACGAACTACACCGCTGTTTGGCATTACTTGATACAGGTGAACGGGCACTTATTGAGGCGCTGTTCTTTGATGGGATGACCGAGCGTGCATATTCTATGCAGTCAGGTATCGCTCAGAAGACCATAAATGACCGAAAACACAGGGTTCTTGAGACGCTAAAACGTTTTTTACAAAAAAATGAGAAATAGTCCGCTCAAAACCCGTTTTCAGCCGTACCCCTTATGAGAGGACTACATGTTCACCCTCTCATGGGTACCTTGACAAACACCGCCACCCCTCGGCGGTCATATGCGACCAACCGGGTACATTACCACCCGGCACCGCGCGCGAGGATCGCCCCGCCGAGCAATCGGCGGGCGTGGGAGCGCCCGGCTCCTTCTGTCGAACACCCGGTCACACTACAGTGGCCGGGCATGGCAGAAGACCGGCAGACACAAGGTGCTGTGTGATCATGATACTTCCCTGCATCTGTCTGATAAAGGGTCCGCGCTGAAGAGCAAGCGGAGGAAATGCGCGCCGTATTTGAGAAAGAATACGGCCCGATTCCATGTGTGGCAACCGCCACGGCTCGGTATGGTCAATGAAGTAGGAACAAACATTCTATATTTAACATGTATTCTTGTTGGCGGCTGGCTGATGAGGCGTAGGCGCGCTACATCACCGAGCCGCCAACTGATTCGGAGGACATTCGTGTGAACACCAAAGACACCGCAATTCATGTAAGTGAGATTACATATGAATTGCCGAAACATATATCCAAGCAAACAGGGACATTCCTATTCACCGCCTACGGCTGTGTGCTGTTTGAGCGTCCGGTCAGCGGCGGTCTCTACGTCTATACCGCAACCAACCTCAAAACAGGAAGGTCTCAAATCCTCAGTCGGCGCAAAGTGCGGATTGGCAGAGACAAATTTGCGGCCTTGGTTGCGAAAGTCAGAGCTTCCGCCATCTGCGGCAACGGTCGATTTCTCGTTGATAAAAATCCAAATGAAAAACCCGACAGGGCCGCTGTTATGGAGACAGCAAACCATATCTTTCGAGAGATTCTGCCACAGCACGGCTATACCGTGCGGGAGCGGCAGATTGAACTCATGCACCCTACCTCGTCGCCGCTGTGTTGGCCAAACGTGGGCGGTTAAACGACTTCTGGATGCGTGGACATTATCCCAGACAAAGCCGAGTGGAGTCCGCACACATGCCGGTGGTCATCTCCACTTCCAGTATCGCACTGCAAAAGGCGATTGTCACAGACTACATTCCAGCCTTGTCTGATATCCTTATGGAACACGGAATCATCCGCACACCACTGACAGCCGTGATTCGCAAGGGCAAGGAACACTTTATCTGCAGGCACCGCCTAAACCGCTATTGCAACAGCACAGATATGCGGACACAGACGCTCCTTGCCCCATATATGGGAAGGGATGCTCCCATTGACCTCACAGATGCCGACACGTTGACTCCCTACATGAAGCGGGCCATCTGTGTGGCGGGGAAATGTAACGAGAGTTGTCGGCATAGGAGCAACTGCCGCTATCAGGATTATCTGAAGATTGCGCGTAACCCCACCGTAGACTTTCAAGTCACCAACCACAACTACTTTCTTGCTGACACGGTACATCGCGCACAGGGTAAGCGTCCGCTTCTACCGCACTATCAGCTTGTCATTATGGACGAGGCCCACAAATTCTTGCAAGCTGCCCGCTCTATCTATGGATTAGAGCTAACGGATACGGAGCTACCCAACTTGGCACAGGAGATTCACGCCTACACCACAGATAAATCCAAGGACGGTGTGAATGTCCATAAACTAGCCAAAAAGCTGGTGGGCCAGAGCCGGAGGCTGTTTCGGCGGTTGCATGAGAACATCGCACCAGATATTGATGATGAGGCAGAGCGGTTTCCCGCTGTTATGGACAACCATGTCTTGCGCCATCTGAAAAACATCGCCGGGATTGCGGGTGACACCATACAAGCCAGCACTGACAACCATATTCAACCGCTTCACAAAGATCGCCGGTCAAAGGCGCTTTGGTGGTTGGATACCATTACAAGCCATGTGACCGGCTTGCGGAATCATAGCCGTCATATCTGTTGGTTGGAGAAACGAAAAGAGGGCAAGACCGAGACCACAGCCCTTTGCGCCATCCCGAAGGATTTACATGTGCGGCTACATCATGACCTCTGGCAGTCTGGTATCCCGATGATTCTCACATCCGGTACGCTGTCGGCATCGGGGGACTTCACTCGTGCGAAGAACACGCTGGGTTTAGATCGGCTACCGGCACATCGCCTATCTAGCACGAGTATGCCGTCACCCTTTGATTACAAGCGTAACACCCTATTGTATTTAAGTGAAGCAACACCATTCCCGGATAATACGGACAAGCAATATATCCGCGCGATCGCTGATGAAGTGGAACGGTTGGTGACTGCAAGCAATGGTCACGCCGCTGTGCTCTTTACGTCATACCGTGTGATGGATCAAGTCTACGCTCTGCTCCGAGGCCGGGAACTACCGTTTCCACTGTTTCGCTTAGAGCGTGGCGGCACTCACGCCATCGACCAGTTCAAGCAGAGCATGGGCGGCGTTCTTCTGGCCTCCGGCGCATTGTGGGAGGGCATTGACATCCCCGGTGATGCGTTGTCGTTGCTCATTATTGTCAAGCTACCCTTTGCCGTACCTGACCCTATCGGTGACTATGAGCGGTCGCTTTGCCGGGATATGAACGAATACAAAGCACAGGCAATTGTGCCGGATATGCTGGTCAAGCTCAAACAGGGTCATGGTCGGCTCATCCGCAAAGAGACTGACACCGGCGTTGTTGCTATTCTGGACTTGCGAATATGCGAGGGCGGGCCGTTCCGCAACAGTATGCTAAAAGCGTTGCCGGACTGTAGCGTTACAACAAGCGTGAAAGAGGTACAGAACTTTATGGAAAGAAAGAAACCACCCGAATATTTCAGCCACAGGAGGCTTGCACAACATGAATCAATATGAAGTAGAAACCAAGACTGTTTTCTTTCAGGGGCGGTCGGTTACGGTGACGAACCGGACACCGATTCTCTCTGCACAACAGCGTGAACAGCGGCGGCGGGAGATTGAATCTCAACTATATCCTGTCGTGAAAAAGTACGTAAAAACCGCCTAAATATATTGAGAAAAGACTTGAAAAACAAGCCATTCCAAAGTAAACTGTAACTGTTGGTGGCTCTGTTCTTCAAAGAGAAGGGAGCCAAATTATATGGACAACAGAATAACTGCCGTCTATGGACGGCAATCGGTGGATAAGAAGGACAGTATTTCCATCGAGAGCCAGTTAGAGTTTTGCCGTCATGAGTTGAGAGGAGGAAGCTTCCGGGAGTATACTGATAAAGGATTCTCAGGCAAGAACACCGACAGGCCGAAGTTCCAAGAACTAATACGAGACATACGGGCCGGGTTAGTCCAGCGGGTTGTCGTCTACAAACTCGACCGTATCAGCCGTTCTATCCTTGACTTTGCAAACATGATGGAGCTGTTTCAAGAGTACGATGTAGAATTCATTTCCTCAACAGAAAAGTTTGACACATCCACCCCGATGGGTCGAGCCATGCTCAACATCTGCATCGTGTTCGCCCAACTGGAGCGTGAGACCATTCAAAAGAGGGTGACCGATGCGTATCATTCTCGGAGCCGGAAGGGGTTCCGCATGGGCGGTCGCATCCCTTATGGGTTTGACACAGAGCCAATCGTGATGGATGGGGTCAAAACGAAACAGTTGGTGTCCAAGCCTGCTGATATCAAGCACATCAAGTTGCTGTATGAAATGTATGCCCAACCAGAGGTTTCCCTCGGTGATATCGCACGGCGGTTTACAGAGTTGGGTATTCAGATGTATAGCGGTGCTGTTTCTCGCCTGACACTGACCAAAATGCTCCGCAACCCTGTTTATGTGCAGGCGGACATGGATGTCTATGAGTTCTTCAAGAGCCAAGGAACCACGATTGTAAATGATGTGGCGGATTTCACCGGCGTACACGGATGCTATTTGTATCAGGGCCGGGGCATGGAGACACGGGCATTAGATACCCTCGCCGGAATGACGCTTGTGCTTGCACCTCATGAAGGTGTAATTCCATCAGACCTGTGGCTCACCTGTCGGCGGAAGAGTCTGGCAAACAAGGTGTATCAACCGGCACGCAAGGCTTCAAAAACATGGCTTGTTGGCAAAGTGAAGTGCGGAAACTGTGGGTATGCGCTTGTTGCTACAAACGCATACTTCGGTTGTAAGAAGCGGATGGACAGCAAAAGCTGTGAGGGTGCCGGTACTCTTAAAATATCCGATGCGGAAGCGCTGATATATCAGGAGATGGCACAAAAGCTACGGCAGTTTCACATACTACACAGCAGCGAAAAGGCCGTTGCTAATCCAAAGGTGACCGCTTTGAAGGTAGAATTTGCACAAGTGGAAGCCGAGATCGAGCAACTACTCGCGTCACTAATGGGTGCAAGCGATGTGCTTATCTCTTACGCCAATGTGAAGATTCAAGAGTTGGATACACGCAAGCAGGAGATATCCAACCAGTTAGCCGATTACGCTACTCAAGAGGTGTCACCAGAACAGTTGGTGCGTATATCCGAATTGCTGGATAACTGGGGTGATGCGGGTATTGAGGATAAGCGTGTGGTTGCAGATAGCTTGCTCAACAAGATTATGGTTGCAGATAGCCACATGGACATACAATGGAAAATCTGATGAGCAGATTGATCATCAGATGCCATGAGGGGCTATTCTTACCTCGTAAACTTTGAGGAACAAAAAGAAACAAAAAATCAACACAGGGGCTGCGCCCCTATGTACCCGCTAGGGTCAAGGGCAGAGTGACGACGGTTTTGCACCTTATACCCCGCACTGGTGCCAAAACCCTCACGCCAGATGTAATAGTACTCGAAACTCCAATGGTCAAGGGCGGTGGGGCCGCCGGATGGATGTGCTATTGGAATGTGCTCAAAAATGAAATGCGTAGGGTCAAGGGATATGATTCTCCCTTGACCCTGTTCTTTGTTTGAAACAACTCTAAACCGTTTTGGAGCCTTGTTCTTGCAATTTTCTCATGGCGGTCTGCATGGAATCTTTGACGTGCAGGGTTTGTACGAACAGGTGGTGGTACATGGTTTGGGTGTGTTCCATGACCTCGCATAATTCTCGAAAGGCGAAACTCAGATCATCGTAGGCACTTGGGGTTTGGGACTTTTGTTCTTCCATGGCATGTTCTCCTTTTCTATTATTAGGCCCCATCGCGGGCCGAAATAGAAAATGCAGTATGGGTGTTTACACCCATACTGCACGA
>Ga0131853_10008018_pt1 | contig 19192 bp, 17 predicted proteins | sample TergutLab28metaG_FD_92764 | JGI IMG/M metagenome (GOLD analysis project Ga0131853, IMG submission 92764) | Labiotermes labralis P1 segment gut microbial communities from Petit-Saut dam, French Guiana - Lab288 P1 (version 2) (version 2) | ecosystem: Host-associated > Arthropoda: Insects >...
CGCAAATAATCCTCTTTGTAAGCACCCAGTGACCAATACGATTGACCCGGCACAAATGAGATAACTTCTACACCACGCAACAGCAACGGCGCATCATCCCCATCCCTAAAAATACCGTTATCTTCCGTACGGAAAACAACTTGCACCGGTGCATTGGGGCGAAAATTTATAAAGAATCCCATATAAAAGTGCGCATGAAAAAGCACCAAAGCCAGTATCATTATTGCAAATACAGAAATTAGATATTTCGCCATACTAAACAACTCCTAAGGCAAACGCCACAATGCATGTCTGGAATGGTGGCTATATTGACGTAGTGTTTCAATATTCTCATCCATCCAACGACCACGCTCTATCATAAAATTTTGTTTTTGATCCATAGCGTCTTCAAAACTGGCAGGGTTAAGATCTACCCCTGTAATTCCTATGGAAAGTTCTTCCTGCCGAGGAAGACGGCGCGCCATGCGACTTAAATTTGTGTAATCAAAACTAAATCCCCATATCTCAAAGTTTCGCTCAATTGCAGTGCCAAGCCATACAGCTACATCATCCATGTAGTTTATAAGTCTTTCTTCTGATAACGCATTCTGCCTTAAATCATTCCAACGGTTAATAACTTTTTCTGTAAAATATGGCGACATAAACAACCGGTCAAACCAGCCACGACCGTTAAGATAAAATTCGTCTACAGGAAAGCTTAAAATAAAATTGTCAAATATATTGTTAAAATCCCATACAGGACCTGCAACCAACCTGCCTCTTATATCTTTATGGAAATAGGTGGATGCTGAAAACACGTCATTATTGCCAATAAATTCGTTGATAATAAAGTAATCGACAAATGAGTCGATATCAATGTATCGTTCTACTGCTCTTGGGTTCAATAATATTTCCGACGAATATAAAAATCGTTCAAAGGAATTAATACTGCCCATAACATAATTACGTACCCTCTCGCTTTGGTTCAAATACGTGGGATACAGCAATTCTACTGTACTTTCAAATTCCAGCCTTAGAGTATACGTGCTAAAGGTTTCTATTTCTCTGTGTACGTGCTGAGTCCAGTCTATACGAAAAAAGTAACTGGTTTCGGGCATACCCGATCTATATCGGTTTAAATTGACACGATTGGGCTCTACCCTCAAGGTTTCCATAAGCAGATAAAGCCCTTGAAATTCGCCATTTAGAACGAGTTCGAAAAAGCGTACTTCAGGCACAAACTGACCTGACATTACATAGGATGCAAGATTCATCCACATATAATTACGCATAAGCGTTTTATCCAAAAATGGACCATGTAATGCCCACTCATGCCCGGGATTCATCCCAAGTAATGGTAAACGATTGTTGCTTTCATCTTCATTAATTAGGCGTATACGATAGTTTGGCTTGTCGAACATACGAGACGAATTGCCCCGCAAGCGTATGGTTGCCAAGGATTCGAATATTGGAGCATCTGTGTCGTGATTCCAGTCATTAAAATTGTCGATTACTGATACATGGGCAAGTGTTTCCAGTTCTCCTTCCGGAGTTGTATGGAATACACGTGTTAACTCTTCGTCAAGCAAATCCATGCCAAACGCCAAAGGTCGCCCCGGAATATCTTGACCAAACGTATCAATTGTTATTATGGGTAAATGAGTGCATAAAAAAATATCTTGATTGCAACGTGTACATATTTCTAAATCCGACTCGCTAGGGTTTTGCAAATGTTGGTGATATCGTCCGACTCCGCTGCTTGCTTCGGTGTAGATGAAAAACAACAACAAGACTACTACTGTAACAAATGAACCTACATAAAAAACGATACTTCTGCGCATATCATCACCCGCTTATTTCATCATTTTGGGTAACGATATTCACGTACTCCATACCTTCTTTTTCATACAGCAGTTGAGTAATATTTTTCCCGCTCTTATAGGTTAGGTCGTAAGTACGTCTGTCAAGTTCGTAAATCATTTCTAAAGATTCAACTGTTGTATTTTTTACACGTAAAAGTGCTTTCCTATTAAAATGTGTAAATATAATTCCTTCGATGTCTTTCTCTAGGCTACGGTTGCTTTTTATAATTAGCAAAATTCGGTTTTCGTTACGTACTTTGCCCATAAGCAGAAGGATAATAAATACAGCAGCACTACCAATGGCAGCAGTCCAAAAGTCTCCTACACCGCTACATAATCCAACAATAACCGCCCAAAAAATGTAAGTGGTATCTCTGGAATCTTTTATAGCCGTACGAAAACGGATAATAGATAACGCCCCTGCCATTCCTAAAGATAGTGCTATGTTGTTACCGATAACCGCCATAACAGTACAAGTTAAGACTGTTAAGGTAATTAGCGACACATTAAATTTACCGCTATAAGATGTACCTGTATGCGTGTACCAGTAAGAAATGTAAATTGCCACACTTAAAAGCGCAGCCACGGCAATACGTATAGAAATTTCTTGTACCGTTAAGCTACCACTTTGATTTAATAAATCTCTTAATGCACCAGTCATTATAACCTCCCGCATACCGAATTTAGTATGCTCATATTCGTTTTTATTATTCTTGCAGTTTTAGAAATAATATTTATTTAAGGTAGGTCTACCTAAACAATATTTGCTTATTGCCCGTTCACTTTCGTTACAGCTTTGAATGATGTCTTTGATATAACTTAGCAGGAAGTTATTATACTTAACCTCCAGCACAACCATATATGGATCAACTACAGGAACTTCCGTCAAATTACCGGAAAAAATATCGAAAAAAGATTCTGTGCCTTTGATATTTTGGTCAAAAGTTATACGAATATCATTTTCTTTTGATACAAAAACCTTGCGCTTATACGATACAACTGCTTTTGGCCGATAGCATCGCATACTCATAATGCCAAAGCATTCGTCTGCAAAGTTAGACTTACACTCCAACAATGCCGAATAATCGCAGTTAATAAGGCGGAGGGCTTTATCTTTGTCAAGTGTTAGCGAACGCTTTTTTTGCCACTGCCCCTGCTTTTGTTTTAGTTCCAATTTTGCAGATTGAGAATTTGAACCATAATTGCGCAGCCTTATTTTTTTACGAACCTCTACGCCGCTTATTTTTTCTTCGTAATCGGTATCGTCAATATCGTCGAAGTATAAGGAGCGAACTAAATATCCATCTCCACTACTGTAAGCATCCTCCGTAAGAACACGGGAAAATTGGCGAGAAAGATAATAATATTTATCAAGGCTTATAATATATTTTTTTTCTTGCCTAAGCACTTCATCCATATTTGTTCCAACTCCAAAACATTTAGTAATTCATTTACTTCCATAAAACAACACAAAAATTATCTTTGGCTTATTAAGCTACCACAAATCACAATTTATGACAAGTTATCTGATAAGTTAAAACGATTATTTTATCAAATTATCATTTTTTTGTAATAAAAGGTCTTTGTAAAAGTGTTCCAATATCAATAACAATTATTCAGATGATAAAAAAAATAGCAGTATCAAGAGTTTCCTTGATACTGCTATTTTAATTTCACACAATTTTTCAATTATACTTGCTGCCCACATTCCCCACAAAATCTTGTTCCTGCTGCATTCCTCGCCCCACATTGCCCGCAGAAAACAGTCGCGGGCGCACTTGGAGCTACAGGTGCAACCGGCGGCGGTGCAAACGATGCAGCTACAGGCGCAGGAGCAAACGGATCACCACCAATTTCATTTTTTGCACGGTTTGTCATGTCTCTAAATGCAGGAGACATGCTGCTTAGTTTGCCATACATATCAACTCTAAGCTCGGTTGTTGGTGCAACATCTAAAAATGTAACAAGCATGGATATCATAACCCAACTGTCTATGAAAGCACGCTTTATTGCAAACGCAACAGTCACACCAATTACAAGTGCAACAAATGTAAACCATCCGCTGGCTGCGCTAAAAATAGCTGCAAATACCAACCATATAACAACACCTATACCGGCAGTAAGAAGCATTACTATCAATGCTGTTTTTACTGCGCTGCCCAATATTCTTTTCCAGTTTTGTGCATAAATTGTTACACCGTCTAAAGCACCTTTCCAGGCACTCTGTGTCGGTGGACCATAAAATATCCAAGCTATACAGCATTCGTCTACATACTTTAGCGCATTTTTAACTACTATTTGCCCAAATTTAACAACTGCATTCATGCCGGGTATTGCACCAAGTAAGTTTGCAACGCTTTGCAACGCCATTTGCAACTGGAACACAGCACGGTCTACCAATTTATTTATAATAAAAAATGTTGCCGCAGTGCCAATGCGCTCTATTACTTTTTGCTTGCCGTATGCAATTTGATTTTCCGGCAATGCGCCTGTTTTTATGGCTTCGGTAAGTACGGCAATATGCCCTACCCTTACTGCAAAACCTGCCATCCTTGTTACAACAAAGTGGACTGTACCATAAATCGCTATAGAAATAATTATGATAACCAACCCTGCAACGTTATCACGTGACAAAAGCCATGCACCCAGCACAAGCCCAATAATTAGCAGAAGAATGGGTATAAGCCTAAGTATCAGTTTTGCCCACACAAAAGGCATGGTTTTACTCAACAGCTCTTTGGCTGTAAATTTTTTTGGTGTCATAATACGCCTCCGTTATTATGTAAGATATTTTATGCTTTTGTTCCGCATTCATTGCAGAATTTAGCTTCAGGTGATAACTCCTTACCACAGCCGCTACATGCTGCAACTGTCGCTACTTCCACTTTGCTGCCGCATTGGCAACAGAATTTTGTATCGGCAGAGTTTGTTGCCCCACATCCACACAAAATACCTTCTACCTGTACTACGGGTGCTTCCAGTTTTGACCCGCAACTGGTGCAGAATTTTTTATCCGGCTCGTTGGCTGCACCGCAAGCACACATTAAACTACCCGCAGGAGGTTCAATTTTTGTACCGCAACTATTGCAGAATTTTTTACCGGGTTCATTAACAAAACCACAGGCGCAAGAAATGCCGCCCGCAGGTGGAGCCGGTTGCTGTACCATAACAGGCTGCACAGCTTGCTGCGCACCCATATCTTGCCCGCAAGAGCCGCAAAATCTTTGGTTACCGGGGTTCATTGCCCTGCAATGCCCGCATTGGATATTGTTTTGTTGCCCTCGTCCCGGTCCCAGCAGGTTATCCATCAAGCGCATACCGCCTGCCATACCCGCACCCATTCCAAGGCCCTTTACTGCACCTCTAATTAATGGCATGAAAATAACTCCTTTTTTCTAAGATACGTGTATTTTAACCATAAATGGCGACGCAGGCAAGTTATACGCATTGTATAGCGCAACAGACGGGCAATCTACCCAGCCAAAGCGTACCACTGCTGCATCTAACTCACCGATATTTGCGATTAAAGTTTCATTCTCTATGGTTGCGAAAAACTTACTTACTTGCCCTACGTGATCTACAACATCTACGATTGGATAACCATTTTTTGCCCACAAACCGATGCCATTTTCGAAAGAAATTACAAGTTTACCGTTTTTGCATTCTGCACGTTTAACTATCGGCCCGTCGGAAATAATATTTTCGCCGTATGCAAGCCGCCTTGCGTGTAGTGCCATACGCTCGCCTATGGTTTTCTTGTCCAGCGGGTGAAGGTCGTTCCATTCGCCGCAGTCTATGCTTACGGACATTGCAGTGTTTGGAATATCCAAGCAATTCCGCTGTTGTTCCCGCAATTCCGCCCAATTTTCGCCCGTACCGGGGCTAGGGTCTATATAATTGGCAAGCTGGTTAAAGATAATCGGCACATTGCCGAATTTTTCCCGCATATGTTTTGCGAAAACGACAAACAAATCTTTGTATGTGCTAGGATTTCCGGTGTTTGACTCGCCTTGATACCAAAGAATGCCGTCTACAGAATAGCCCAGCACAGGCGCAAGCATATAATTGTAAACGCCACATGGGCGACCATAAAACCATGCTCCGGGTTCTGCTTTGGGCATTTCCGCGCCTGTATTCCATTTCCATTCGCCGCTTAGGTCAATACGCCAATTGGCATGAACCAATGCATAATCCTTGCCCGGTACAACTTTTGGATGGTTTCCGTCGCCGACTATGCGCACAGCAATTGTATTTTCGCCTTCTTTAAGAAGCCCATCGGGCAAAACACAAGTGCAAGGCGGATACATATAATCTACGGCGGTTACTTGTACGCCATTTACATACACCTTTACACTATTTTCAATTCGTCCGAATTTTAAAGTTACCTCCCCTGTTGGCTTAGGCAGGTTTATTTTTTTGCGCAACCAAACAGAACCGTATTCCGGCAAACCGGAATTATCCAGCAGCATACGAGATGTCCAAGCAGAATCATCAAAATTTTCATCTGCCCAATTGCTTGCGAAACCTTTATCGTTAGCGGTTAGTTGTTTATGCCATGCATTTACACGTCTGTTTGCTTCTTCAGTTTGGCTTTCCATATAGCCGGGTTCTTTCATGGATTTTAGGGCTTCGTAGTAATTTGGGAAGTTTTGCACCAGTTCTTCGGGCATCCAGCCCTCTATTGGTGTGCCGCCTGCCGGGGTGCAAACCAATCCAATTGGCGCAGGGTCGTCAGAAAGAAGCTGCCTTGCAAAAAAATAAGGTACGGCAAACAAACTACCCATGTCACCCGTTGCGGTGTGCCAAGCGGCGTTTGTATCGGTTGCAGGAGCGTCAAAGCGCAGCCCTTTTTCCACTTGAAAAAAGCGGATACGGCTATCTTCTATAATATGTTCAAGCATCATTAATGCCGTACGGCTTAATGCACCCTCCATATTAGATTGCCCGCCGCAAAGCCAAACACGTCCTATGTATACATCGTTTATTGCTTGGTCGCCTATGGTTAGCTTGTGCGGACCGCCATAAGTTTCTGATATTATGGTCAGCTCAAAACGTCCTTCGGCATCGCAAGCTGTTTCGTATGTTTTTCCTAAAAATGAAGCGGTTACTGTTGAGCTTGGGTCGCCCCAGCCCCATATCTTTGCTTTTTTACCTATTACCATTCCGTCGGTGAAAAGTGAGGGTAGTTTTATCATGTTATTTCCTCCTGCATTTATAGGTTGTCTTTTTGGCCAAAGGCGATCCAAGCCGCACAACAGGCGAATTGTTACCGTTCCTATATACCTTAATCATTTTCTAAGACAATGTCTAGTAAAAAAGCATAAAGTTGACAAGCCATTATAAGTCGAGGCATAATAAACTTTGTTTATCTAAAAAAGAGGGAGAAAAATATAATGAAAAAAACATTACTACTTACTCTACTTGCGCTTTTGTTTGCATTTGCTGCTTGTAGTACTGAAGAGACAGAACCTACCGAAGTTCGCATCGCAGCAATGCGTGGCCCTACAGCACTTGGACTGTTGCAGCTAATGGATGCTCACAAGCAAGGCAACACCCGTAATGAATACGCTTTTGAACTACTTGGTTCACCGGATTTAATTCCGCCATTGTTTGCCCGTGGAGAAATTGATATTGCCGCAGTGCCGGGCAACCTGGCAGCAATTTTATACAATAATCCGAATATGGATATTCAAGCACTTGCAATTGTTACGCTTGGCGTGCTACATGTAGTTGACACTACAGGGGAAATAAATTCCGTGGCAGATCTTTATGGGCGCACTATTTTTGTAAGCGGGCAGGGTGCAACACCCGAATTTGCATTAAACTATGTATTGGAGCAAAACGGACTAACCCCCGGCGTAGATGTAATTATAGAATTCCGTGCAGAACATACAGAAATTGCAGCGTTGCTGGAAGCCGGGCAAGCAGAAATTGCCCTGCTGCCTGAGCCATTTGTAAGTACCGTGCTTAACCGCATAGACAACTTGCGGCTTGCACTAGACCTTACCGAAGAATGGAACCGAGTACAGCCCGACTACGGTCTTATAATGAGCGTAGTCATAGGCACACGAGCATTTTTAGAACAAAACCCCGAAGCCGTTGCTATCTTGTTGGAAGAATACGCAAATTCTATCTACTTTATGACTACCAACCTGACGGAAGCAGCCGAGCTTGCCGCAAGGTTTGAAATTATTCCCAATGCAGCAATAGCGCAGCAAGCCTTGCCCCGCACGCATATTACTTTCCTAAACGGGGAAGCAATGAAGCAGAATTTACTGGGTTTTTACAATGTACTATACCAAGCCGCTCCGGCTTCTATAGGTGGTCAGTTGCCTGATGAAAACTTTTTCTTTATTCCTTAAAACTGCATTAATACTGCTGTTTTGGCTATTGGTTTGGCAGGTTGCCAGCGTACTGGTCAGTAACAGCATTATCATAGTTTCGCCGCGCGTTGCATTTGCGCGGCTTTTCTTGTTGGCGCAACAGGCAGACTTTTGGCGAGCCATTTTTACCAGCATGGGGCGTATTTTGCAAGGGTTTGGGCTGGCAATGATTACCGGCATTGTTATTGCTATAATTGCAGCAAAGGTTAAACTTTTTTACATGCTAATTTTGCCCGCAATTAATGTAATGAATGCCGTACCGCTTGCATCTTTTGTTGTGCTTGCGCTGTTTGCAATGGGTGCGGCAAACCTTTCTGTTTTTGTGCCGTTTGTTATGGTTGTGCCCATTGTCTTTCACAACATGCACAAGGGGATAATGAATACCGATCCGCAACTTTTGGAAATGGCGCAGGTTTTTCGTGTACCGTTTTGGAAAAAACTCACATACATTTACGTCAAAACTACTTTACCTTACCTGCTTGCGGCTGCACAGGTAGGCATTGGCTTTGCATGGAAGTCCGGCATTGCGGCAGAACTTATTGGGCAAGCAAGGGGAACAATTGGCGGCAATTTACACATAGCACGCATTCACTTGGAAACAGCCGACCTTTTTGCATGGACAATTGCTATTGTGTTGCTTAGTTATGCGATGGAACGTGGGTTACGCTTGCTGATTGGAGGGGAAAAGCATGGCAATTGAGCTAAAGAATATTTGCAAAAATTACGGCGAAAAAGAAGTACTAAAAGACGTTAACTTGACGCTAAACCCCAATGAAATCACCTACATTATGGGAACATCCGGCATTGGCAAAACCACGCTTATAAACATAATTGCAGGATTGGTTAAACCCGACAGCGGACAAATTTTTGGTATGGAAAGCAAGCGTATCTCCTTTGTGTTCCAAGAGGACCGCCTATTGGAGTGGGAAACGGCGTTGGCAAATGTTCTTTTTGTAAAAAGCTCCGCAAAAGCATATGTAAATGAAGCAAAAGCTCTACTCGACAAAGCAGGGCTTGCCGATAGCATAAATAAAAAAGCCGCCGAACTTAGCGGCGGCATGAAACGTCGTGTTTGCATTTGTCGTGCATTACTTGCAGATTACGACCTGCTTATCCTAGACGAGCCGTTTAAAGGGCTGGATGAAGAAACCAAGCCAGTAATCATGCAACTGGTCAAAGACAACTTACGTGAAGGCGCATATGTTTTATGTGTAACACACGATGCAACAGAAGCAGAATTTTTGGGCGGCAAACGCTTAACCATTTGACTTCTTTGCACATAATCGTGCTTCCCCCACGCTGTACAGCGAACCAAAGTAGCACACAACTCCGTCTGTTCCGGCTTTTTCTTTTGCCATTTTAAACGCAGATGCAACACTGTCTACAGGCACGGCTTCAATGCCGTGCTTTTTTATATGCGCCGCTAAATCAGCAGCCTGCATGGCACGTGGTGAGTCCGGAGTTATTGTGTAAAACTGCTCGGCTACAGGCATTATAGGTGCAAGAATTGCATTCAAATCCTTATCTGCAAGTACCCCCATAACAAAAACTATTTTTTTATCGAGGAAGTACCTTTGCAAATTATCTGCCAAAGCTATTGCGCCCTGCGCATTATGCCCACCATCTACAATAACCGCAGGGTTTTGCGACATAAGCTCAAACCGTCCCGCCCATTTAGCCGTTTTAAGCCCGGCACGTATGCTGCTCTCCGAGATATCCCAACCAAGCGTAATAAGATTTTCAATTACGGTAAGAGCCAGTGCGGCATTTTCCATTTGATAACGTCCCAAAAGGCTTACGGACAAGTTTGACAACTCCCCAAAGGAAAACTGCTGCCCTTCAAATGAATATGCGCCCGGTACAAGCCTTGATAAATTTACTTCCGTAAGCACCGCAGCATTTTTTTCCGCAGTTGCTGCAAGCACAGCCATTGCATTAGGGTGCTGCTTGGCTGACACCACGGGTCTGCCATGCTTGATAATACCTGCCTTTGCCTTTGCTATATCAGCAATCGTGCGCCCTAAAAACTCCATATGATCCATATCAATGGGGGTAATTACACACATTTCCGGGGCTGCAACAACATTGGTAGAGTCAAGCTCGCCGCCCATTCCTGTTTCCAAAACCACAACATCGCATTCTTCATCAAAAAAATGGCAAAATGCGGCGGCTGTTATAAGTTCAAAGGTTGTAGGATGGTCGTCCATGGCATCGGCTTCCGGTCGTATTTTATCCACAACATTTGCTAAAGCTGCGTCCGTTATATTCTCGCCGTTTACTTGAATTTGCTCGTGCATGGTGTGGATGAACGGTGACGTATAAAGCCCCGTACGATACCCCGCCGCCTTAAAAACAGACGCAAGCAAGCAAGCGGTAGACCCTTTGCCGTTAGTGCCTGCAAGGTGAATGACTTTAACCTTATCCTGCGGGTTGCCAAGGCGTTGCATCAACTCGCTGATACGCATCAGCCCAAGACGGCTGCCCAACCAAGAAAAACTATTGATGTATTCAATCGCTGAGTTTGACATAATTTATCTCCATTCTGAAATAAGTACACGAGCAATTACTTTTATCAAAATAATTTGCACAGGTATCATAATTATCGTACGTATGACACGGGGTGGCAATAGTGCAATGTGCGGCGTTCCTGTTAACATATGAACCCAATGTGTATCAAGCCCAAGCTGTAGCACGATGGTTACAATAAGCACGGCAATGACTATTGGCATGGTTTTGCCCATCCGTTTATGCATAAAAAGCCCGTACACAAGCCCCATTAAAACAGCAGTAACCGTAAAACCGGGGAAAAGTGCATTACCCGTAAAGAACGTAACCCCGATAATATCTGCCAAAGCCCCTACTATTGCAGCACTAATAGGTCCGTACAGCATTGCCGTTACAGCAATAGCCAAAAACCCGAATCCAATACGAATGGTAGGCGTTTGGATTGCCAAAAAACGAGAAAGTATAATTTCCATGGCAATCATAAGCCCCATTACCACCAACTGCTTGGTGTTAAATCTTTGCATACAAAAATCTCCTTTTTATTGTGCCATGCCACAACAAAAAGGAGATTAAACCCTCAAGTAAGTGGATGCGGAGGCATACCGCGGGTTTTTACCCTTCGTCCGATGGAATCATCCACCCCATCGGCACTTGACGCATGCAACCTTAAGACACATATTTAATTAAAATCACCGAGACTATAACAATCTAAAAAAAATATGTCAATAGTCGACTTTTTATTTCATATATTTGACAAAACCAAAAAAATCTGCGATAATATTTAATTAATTAAAATTTATTTTCTGGCATTTTCATACACGCAGAATGTATATTTAAGCCCTTCGCAATCCATTTCATCCGACTTTTCGACCAAATTCCAATGTTCTATTTCGTCTATATTTGGGAAAAATGTATCGGCAGGCACAGTTGCCTCAACCTTAGTGATATACGCCTTTTGGCAGTACTCAAGCAATGCCGAATAAATAGCCTCGCCACCAATTACAAACACATCGCATGTATTATATTTTGCTGTTTTGATTAAAAGCGATTTTATCGAATTACAAACCTCTACCCCCGGTATACTTAAATTTTTATCTCGGGAAAGTACAATATTTGTGCGCTCTTTTAACGGCTGGCTACCGGGCAACGATTTAAATGTGTTATGCCCCATAACAACTACTTTATCTTTTGTTATCTTACGAAAATTTTTTAAATCGTTAGAAATGCGAAACAATAGCTCGTTTTTATAGCCTATTCCCCAGTTTTCTGATACTGCAACTATCAAGTTCATTTCTACACCGCCACTTCTATTGTGTGTTTAAACGGATGAGGTTTGTACGCTTCCAAAGCAAAATCATCTACTGTAAATTTGTAAAAATCTTTTACATCAGGGTTTATTTTTAACATAGGAGCCGTTCCGGGCTCTTTTTTTATCAGCTCTTCTACCGGTGGCACATGCCTATCGTATATGTGCGCATCGGCAATAACATGGACAAACTCCCCTACTTTCAAACCGCTAACCTGCGCAAACATGTGTACAAGTATGGAATACTGCGCCACATTCCAGTTGTTTGCCGTTAAAAAATCTTGCGAACGTTGGTTTAATATGGCGTTAAGCCGTCCGTTTTGCACGTTAAACGTCATGCTGTAAGCACATGGATACAGCCCCATTGCGTGCAAATCCGCATGGTTATAAATGCTAGTTAGTATCCTGCGGGACGACGGATTATTTTTAAGGTCGAAAAGCACACGGTCTACTTGGTCAAATTCGCCCTCGGCATATTTATGCTTTATCCTGAGCTGGTAGCCATACGCCTTGCCTATAGAGCCGTTTTCGTCCGCCCAAGAGTCCCATATGCGTGTTTTAAGCGCGTTTACGTTGTTGGATTTTTTTTGCCATATCCACAAAATTTCTTCTATGCAGCTTTTAAACGCCAAACGGCGCAAAGTAAGTGCCGGGAATTCTTTAGACAGGTCGTACCTGTTTACCATTCCAAATGTGCGTAAGGTATGTGCAGGCGTGCCGTCAGCCCACTTAGGGCGCACACTTTCCCCTGCGTCGGATATACCGTTTTGCAAAATATGTTTGCAATTTTCTATAAATGTAATATCTGCCAATGACATAAAAATTCCTCCACTTTTCTAAGACAAAATCTAAGAACTTCTTCCATTGTACCGCAAAAGATGTATAATTAAAACATGAATACTTTAAACGAAAACCAGCAAAAAGCAGTAGAACATACCAGCGGACCAATGATGGTTCTTGCCGGACCGGGCAGCGGTAAAACAGCAGTTATTACCGCACGGGCGGCTTTTTTGGTTGAAAACGGCATTCCTGCCCACAATATTTTGGTAATAACTTACTCTAAAGCCGCCGCAACAGAAATGGAGCAACGGTTTAAAAACCTGTACGCCCATTCAGCCCCACCCCCACCGGTTACCTTTGGTACGTTCCACTCTGTTTTTTATCGCATTCTGCGGCAAAAAAAGAATTATGGCTTGGAACAAATTTTTGGCGAAGGCGAACGGCGTACGTTAATACGTTCATTTCTTACGCAAATGAGTTACGACATGGACGACGAATTTTTGTCATCGGTTATAAATGAAATGTCGCTGGTGCGTAACGAGCTGCATGATATGACACATTACCACTCCACAACCATTGGCGCAGAACATTTCAGAGAGCTGCTGCAACGTTATAACGACCATAAGATCGAACATAACAAAATCGACTTTGACGATATGCTTTGCCAAACATATGAACTGTTACAAAGCGATACAAAAGAGCTGACTTATTGGCAAAAAAAATACACCCACATAATGATAGACGAGTTCCAAGACATAAACAGCGTGCAATTTGAAACAGTCAAGCAGCTTGCTGCCGGCAAAAACAACCTGTTCATCGTAGGCGACGACGACCAAAGCATATACCGCTTTCGAGGCGCAAGACCGGAATTTTTGCTTAATTTTCCAACGGATTACCCGGATGCAAATCAGGTAACACTGGAAACAAACTACCGCAGCACAGACCAAATTATAAAATGCGCCAACCGCTTGATAACCAATAACGCAATGCGCTACGCAAAAAATATAAAAGGCACGGAAGTGCAAGGCATCACGCCAATTATACTTACCGCACCCGACCAAAACCGTGAAGCTATTCAAATTGCGGAACGCATTCGAACGCTGTGGAAAAAAGGCGCAGATTTAAACGAAATTGCCATAGCATTCCGCCTAAACATGCAGGCACGTGCGTTTATGGATGCATTTCTTAACATGAACATCCCGTTTAAAAGCCGGGATGAAATCCCGACCATTTACGACCACTGGATTGCAGAAGACTTATTTGCGTATTTACGTGTTGCAAGGCGGCTTGGGCTACGGCAAAAAGTCGGTTACGACCCCGATGCGACTCGGATGATTAACAAGCCGTTCCGTTTTATAAGCAAGGCATTTTTGCAGGGCTTAAAAAAGAATGATCAAGATTTATTTCGTGTGTACAGTTATAGCGACAGCCTGCACATGGCTACAAAAGCCAATATTGAGGAACTGCACAGGGATCTGCTTGCGGTTTCTAAGCGAGAAACAGCAGATGCAATAAAATACATCCGCCAAAGTTTAAACTACAACGGACATATCACCGATACCTGTGAATATCGCAAATTGCGCCCCACGGGGTTGTTTGAAATTGCGGACGAATTGCAAGAAGCTGCCAAAGCATTCCCCGACCCATTGGAATTTATCGCCCACGCAAAAGATGCTGCCGAGCTTGCAAAAGCAGCCGAACAAACAGGCCCTTGCTGCACGCTAACTACGCTGCATAGTGCAAAGGGGCTGGAATTCGAAAGGGTATTTATTGCCGGGGCAATAGAGGATTTGATTCCATCCGCCCGCAGCAAAACCGTTGCAGAAATAGAAGAAGAGCGGCGGCTATTTTATGTAGGGCTTACCCGTGCAAAACGAGAATTATATATCTCTACAATAAAATCGAGATACGACAAACCGGCTTTACCGTCACGCTTTTTGGAGGCTTGCTTTAATTAATTTTGCAGGTGTATAATTACTCATCACTATTTGGAGGTATTAAAATGAAAAAATGGTTTAGAACACATAAACAAAAATTTATTGTAGTTGTATGCATTCTACTGGTGCTCGCACTTGCAGCCGGACCGATTGCAATGTTTTTTGCGTAAATGACCTTAAAATTTGCATACGTTGCAGTATGTTTTGCCATAGCGGCGGCAAGCTACTTTTTTTGTCGTAATAAAAAAGACTGGCTTTGGCTCACGCTTGGGCTTCTGTTCACCGTTGCTGCCGATTATTTTTTGGTTATTCACAACAGGCACTTACCGGGTGTGGCAGTATTTTCGTTTGCGCATGTATGTTATATCTTGCGGGTTTTACCGCCCAAGGTAAAAAAGCTTGCTCTTTTTATCATACCATTTTTAGCCGGTGCGATTTTTTTAGCGTTCATTAATGAAGCCCTGCTTGTACTGGCGGGTATTTATGCCGGTCTATTCGCTTTAAACATTGCCATAAACATAAAATTTTGCAAAATAAATAAGCCCCTTGTGCTAACGGGGCTTGTTTTGTTCATGCTGTGCGATATTAACGTTATGCTGTTTAACATGCCAAGAGAACTTGGTGTGTCGATTTACTTCCCTTGGGCATTTACACTCATTTGGGTGTTTTACCTACCCTCTCAATTACTGCTTGCGGTTAGTGCTACTGCCTTCCCCAAAGCAAAAGAATAAATTAAAACTTCTTTTACATTTTTGGCTGTTGCTGCTGCAATGGCCTTTTTATATATCTCCATTTGCGTCAGATGTTTTTCGGGCGTACTGTCACTTTTGTAATCGACGATAACAATTTCATCGTTTTCTACAAAGTAACAGTCTATTATTCCGTGCACAAGTATTGTTTCGTTTTCTGTCGTATTTGGGTACAGCTCGGTTGCGGGAAGTGCCAACACAAACGGCGTTTCTTTTTGCACGCTTGAAGCTTGGCGAATGCGTTCTGCCAGCGGCGAGTTTACCAATGTTTCGATTTTTGACCTGTCTACAAATGCGATCTCTTCGGGGGTTAAAAAATTCTTTTCTGCAAGTTCAATTATCAGAACTTCGATATCTTTCAGCGTTTTGTGGCGATTATAATCCAAATGCTCTGCCACAGTATGCAAAGCTGTACCAATTTCTGCGGGCGTTGGGGCAGTTTTTTTCTTTAAAAACTCCGGAAGTTCAAAGGTTGGGGCAGGGTCGTCCAAAAATGTGCTGTCGGGAGTTATGTCGTACAGCCGCCTAATTTCGGAAATGGAAAGCTTGGACGGTAGGGCAGAAATTTCTGCCTCGTGTGGCTTGAGGGTAACATACGCTTTTCCCGCTTGCACCTCAAGTGTTTTGTCGCCCGCTTGCAAAGGGCGATGCGTACGCATTCTAAATTTATCGGGCTGGCGTAATACACACGGCATTACCCAATCCAAATAAGATTTTACGCCGCTGCGGTAGTATGCAGGCAGGGTTATATCATTTCCGCCAATGTAATTTGCCCATTTCTCCACGGCTTTTTCGAAGTTCTTGCTGCGTGCGGTTAAAATTAAGAGCTCCTCTGCACGGGTGAATGCTACATATAAACAGCGCAATTCTTCAGACAAGCTTTCCCTCGCCAAAAGGCGAGAGAGACCAAACCTCGCCAAAGTATTAGAACGTGTGCGGCGTTTTGTATCCACATAGTATGGACCAACACCAAATTCTGAATGCAAAATAACAGGCTGCTTTGTGTCTTCTGTGTTAAATTGCTTGCCTAAAAAGCTGCAAATAACCACGGGAAACTCAAGCCCTTTAGATTTATGTATGGTCATTAGCCGCACTTGCCCTTCTGCACCCGGACCGGGTTCGGCAATTGCGCCGGTTTGGCTAACACCGGAATCATAGAGACGTTCGATATAATTTACAAAGTGGAAAAGCCCTTTAAAGCTGGTTTTTTCAAATTCCATGGCACGTTCCAAAAGCAGGCGCAAATTTGCTTGGCGTATTTGATCACCCGGCAAATGAAGCACGTGCGCAGGGTAAGCTGTATCATCGTAAATCATACCAATCAGACGGCTTACCGGGGTATAAACAGCAGCATTACGCCATTTTTTCAAGTCTGCAAAAAACTTTTGTACCTTGGGGTTGCCACTTACCAACAAGTTATCATAGAAAAGTTGTCCTTCTGCATGAGCTAACTTTATCTCCACCAACTCATCTTCCGTCATGCCATACACCGGCGAATGCAAAACAGTTATCAAGTCGATATCCTGCCTTGGGTTATCTATCACACGCAAAAATGCAAGCGCAGTTTTTACTTCCAATTGGTCTAAAAAACCTGTATTCAAATCCGCCACTGCATCTATGCCGTGGTTTTTTAATTCTTCAATTAATACAGCCGCAATGCTTGCCAAACTGCGGGTTAACACAACAATATCACTTGGCTTGCATGGGCGAGGCTGCTCCAATGTTTTGTCCCAAACCATTCTGGGTTCATCCAAGAGTTCACGTATATTTTTGGCAATGACACGAGCCTCGGCGGCGATGTTGTCAGGGGTTTCTTCGTCTTCATCATCGCTTTCACCCAAAAGAACATCATCTTCTTTTTGGTCAAGCAGCTCTACATACATATGCGGCGGGTTCGGCAACTGCGGGTATTCTTCCCGCCCCGGGTGCAAAGCAGCATTGTTATCATATTCCACATCGCCAACCATTTTGCACATCAACTGCGAAAAGAAGAAGTTTACAGCATCCAAAACCTCCGGGCGGCTGCGGAAGTTAAACGAAAGGTCTATACGTGTGCCATTTTCCGGGTTTTGATAGTTTTCGTACTTTTGCAAAAACAGCTTGGGATTTGCCCTCCTAAAGCGGTACACGCTCTGTTTCACATCGCCAACCATAAAACGGCGGTCTGCAACGGCGGTTAGAATCAAGTCTTGCACCTCGTTAGAATCTTGATATTCATCTATCAAAACTTCATAGAATTTATAGGCTGCACTTGGTGTTAAATCAGTTGGACCATTTGGGTATAAAATACGCACGGCAAAATGCTCTAGGTCGGAAAAGTCCAAAATATTCCTGGCTCGTTTTTCCTCGGCAAAAGCTGCCGCAAACTTTGTAGCAAGTTGCATAAGCGCAAAAACCCTTGGCGCAAGCGCATTAAGGTCGGACTGCATTTTATCCGGCGGTGCAAAAAAAACGCCTTTAACCAAAGTAGACACACGTTTTTTTACTGCATTGTTACGTATTTCCTGCGCTTGTTTTTGCAAATGCGGGTCTACTTCGTCTTTTTTGGAAACGGTGGGCAACCGCCCCCAGTCAATACACGTAAATGCTTGGTACATTTCCTCAAAGCTGCTGTCATATACGAGTGCTTTCAAATCTTCCAGCATATCTTTTTCGTCGTTTAATTTGTCCAAATATTTATCTGCCCCACCGGGCTGGCTGCAAATGGCTATGGCTTGGGCTGTGCCTTCAATTGCGCCTTCAAGCCCAAGTTCCAGTTCCTCCCGCACAATTTTTGCCCATTCTGTTTTGCCCAAGTCGGTTGCATTTCCGTCAAAATAGCCGGCATAGCGAGCCGCCGCAACCTCCGGAAACGGGTCGCTTTCCATAAACTGATGTATTTTGCGCACCAAAACATCCAGCCTGCCATCCATGGTTTTGCCGCCATACACATCAACCAAGTCCAAAAAAGCTGCGTTTTCTGCTAAATATTCTTCTTCAAAAAGCTCATCCATCACTTGCCTGCGAATGATGCTAAGCTCCGCATCGTCGCCAATTCTAAAGGCAGGGTCTATATCAACCGCCTGGAAATTTTCCCGTACAAGCTTGCTGCAAAACGCATGAATGGTGGAGATATTTGCAATAGGCAACCGAGCAACTTGGGTTAAGTTGTCAAGCTCCTGCAATCGTTTGCCGATACGTGTGCGCATTTCGGCAGAAGCCGCTTCTGTAAACGTAACAATCAAAAGGTCGTCCAAGTTTCTGTTATTTCCGGACACATGCCGCACAATACGCTCGGTAAGTACGGCCGTTTTACCCGACCCGGCCGCTGCGGAAACCAAGATATTATAGTCGTTGCAATCTATTGCTTTTTGCTGTGCCGGCGTAAATTTAGCCACACTTAACCACCGCCCCGGGGACATTTCTTTCTGCAACTGTTAAATTTTTTATGTACACGTTATTGCCGTCCAAAACCCGCTTTACTGTCTCATGTGCCAGAAATGGCGTGTTATTTTCTGCGCTTGCATGTGCCAAAAAAACATGCTCCAATCTGTCATGCGCCACTTCTGCCAAAAGCATTCCTGCCTCTGCGTTGGATAAATGTCCTTTTTCGCCGGCAACACGCTGTTTTAGCCTGTAATGATACGGTCCGTTTTTAAGCATATCGGGGTCGTGGTTACTCTCCAGTAAGATGACTTGCGAATTCTTCAAA
>Ga0131853_10008020_pt1 | contig 19190 bp, 4 predicted proteins | sample TergutLab28metaG_FD_92764 | JGI IMG/M metagenome (GOLD analysis project Ga0131853, IMG submission 92764) | Labiotermes labralis P1 segment gut microbial communities from Petit-Saut dam, French Guiana - Lab288 P1 (version 2) (version 2) | ecosystem: Host-associated > Arthropoda: Insects >...
TATCCTGGGCCAGCCCAATCCAGTCCATATACCCACATCCCACCTCCTGGAGATCCATCTTAATATTATCCACCCATCTACGCCTAGGTCTCCCCAGTGGTCTCTTTCCCTCCGGTTTCCCCATTAAGACCCTATACACCTCCCTCTCCTCACCCATACGCGCCACATGCCCAGCCCATCTCATTCTTCTCGATTTTATCACTCGCACAATATTGGGTGAGGAGTACAAATCATTTAGCTCCTCGTTATGCATTCTCCTCCATTCCTCCGTTACCTCGTCCCTCCTAGGTCCAAATATTCTCCTCGACACCATGTTCTCAAACACCCTCAGCTTCCTTTCCTCTCGCAATGTCAACAAATCATTAATATTCCAAACTCAATAAAATCAATTGTTTAAAATGTTTGCATGATTGTTATGGTTGGTGGTAAAATACAATCTATAAAACTTCGTGAGCTGTATCAACTGCTGCAGTTACAGTATATGGAAGTTGTTAGCTTGGCGGCCTTTGTTGGTGTTTCCTGTATGTAGGTATGATGAGAACTTATCATACCTTATCATACCTTATCATACCCACAGACAGGAACACCAACTTAGAGATTAGACCTTAATTGCAGTCCAAATTGTCTATACAGCCACCAAACTAACAACTTCCATGTGCAGTAATTATAAAAATTGACACAGGTCACAACGTTTTATAGATTCTATTTTATCATCAACTGTAACGATCACGTATATAAACATTTTATACTACTGATTTTTGTAACTTCAGCAAAGTAGAAGGATAAGACTCCCTGAATATGGTGAGGGTGCACCGAAACGTGTAGCAGTATTAACCATACATAAAATACTGTAAATATATTCATGTGTTGCGTTAGTTGGTCTGGATAACACATTGTACAGAGTGCAACGGCACATACATCAAAATAATGGAAGCTCTTATTTAGATGTTTAAATTACATGCGATGTTTAGTGGAATGGCCTTTTAGATTAGCGTTGCGCCTGTCACGACACACCTTTGTTCAAAGGACATGGACGCATGTACTTGGAAGTAAGGAATAGGAAGAATATCTACACTTATGGTGGGCGGGGTAGCTCAGTTGGTATAGCGACTGGCTACGGGCTGGACGGTTCGGGGATCGAATCCCGGTGGGACGAGATTTTCCACACCTGTCCAGCCACCTGTAAAATGGTTACCGGGTCTTTCCCGGGGTAAAGAACGGGCGGGGCGTGACGCTGACCCCTCACCTCCTTCTAGTGCCGTGGCCAAGAAAGAGTAGAGCTATACCTCTACTCCCCCTATGGGCCGCACGACCTGTACAGAGCCTCAGTACCTGTACAAGGGTGCACTTTACCTTACCTTACTTTTCTACACTTATAACTACAATTAGCAAAGGTACTTTATTTGAACCCAAACAATCCTCAAGGATGAACTAAACCCATGCCTTCTTTGAATAGCCAATAAAAATGCAGTGTCAGGAATAACTGTAAACTCTTATGAGCAAGGTATTTCACTGCCAAATACTAGCCGCCCTTATTCGTAATGTTCTTCATCTGATACTCCCAAACAGAGGGCTGGAATTCCAATTTATGATCTATCGCATGACAACTAATAGTAAATATTCCAAAATAGGTTAGCACGCACTATACTATGTAACAGAGCGCTCTTAGTACTCTTTAAATAGGAGGCTGTGTGTACCCCAAAACCAATTTGGGCGATTTGTGAAAGCGAGAATTTCCTGGCCTGTACTGAGAGTCCAATACCAATTTCTGCATCGCCCAGCCCGGAACCTGGTCATTCTGCGTACGCTGACTACGCCACTCCTACGGAAGGAAACACTACCGAAAATAACAAACAGAACTGCGGTTTAAAACTGCTGGTTGTCTGAAATTTCTCCACCGCCATATTAATCCTAATTAAACTCAACGTTTCGGAGACTTTTCTGCTTCCTTCTTCAGATGAAAAAGTAGGAAATTACATTCTGTTGGTCCGATGGAACGAACAAACCTCATTCTTTGGTTGAAGTCAAAAACAGTCCCGCTTTAGGCTTACTCTGTCATACCAAGAAAATGATCAAGGCGCTGAAAGCCAGCAGTACGAAATATATATCATGGTTAAAAATAAATAATAAATAATAAAATAGAAGGCGGGAAGGGAATAATAAGTCATGTAAATGAATATACTTATCTGGGGGGGTAAGAATAACCAAAGATGGAAATCACGAGCCATAAATAAATGATAGAATTAATAGAGGACGATCAGCTATAACGAAACTAAACAGCATTTTGTGGGACCGTGATGTGACCCCCAAAACAAAGACTCATATTTATCATGCAACAGTTAAAAGTACAATTACATATGCAGCAGAAACACGGTGTTTAAAATCAAAAACGTTATCAAAACTGAATTCCACAGAAATGGATTTTTGGCGACGATCGGCTCGAATTTCCAGAAAGGACAAAATTAGGAACACTATTATGAAACGACAAATGAATGTAACAAGGTCTCTTTTAGACGATATTAAGACTAAAAAACTAAAATGGTATGGACATGTTCAGAGAATGGAAGAGGGGAGACTACCAAAAATTTATGAAATGGAGCCCACCAGGAAGAAGAAAACGAGGAAGACCTAAAGCTACCTGGGCGGAAGGGATTAGAGGACTGTTGGGGGAAAAGGGATGAATAGAAGAAGACTGGAATGACAGAGACAAATGGAAGAAAAAGATAAGATAACTGTCAAATGGACGCAGGAAGATGTAGAAACGTCGAACAACCTGCTAAATAATAATAAAAAATAACTCTTTAGAATTTTAAGGCTTGAGATTCTCACATACTTGAATATTTTGATTGCGTTCTTCTGGAATGTAAAGCCACAATTTCAGGTATGTGGGTACTCTATTTGTCAGAAAAATATTGCCTCCCTCACGCTGCAAATGCAGACATGAAGTAAGCTCCACCACCTTACATTGTGTCATGTCCTTTCACCTTTACAATTGTTTGTTTATGCCTCTGGTGAGATCCCAGCGGATTTAATTCTTCGTTTCGACATCAGCCTATGAAGTCACTTCGCGAAATCTTAGAATTCTGTAACATTATACAAGATTTAAAGTTCTCGCGGTGGTAAATACGAAAATTATTTATTCTGGAACGTGATATTTGCAACCTGGTAGAGATGTAGGGATGCTTCAGAGGAAGCTACTGATTTTTTTTTTCAGTTACGGCTCATTTGTTGAGGTCGTTATTGCATTCACGCATCGGTTATATTAATATCTCTCAATCTGCAGTGAATGCACTAACTGCAGTACATGCGGTTGCTTGTGGGGGTCATCATGGTGAACTCGGGAGCACGGGGACAAGTTCAGTTACAGTCCATGACATCCGTCGTCACCGGCTTTGGCAACAGTTAAATAGAATGCTACCGTGTTATGGGGTGTGACACAATGTAGTGTAGTGGAAGTTTACCGACGTTTCGGGGGGATTGTTATCTCCACCTTAGAGCGTAGCATTTTATTCTGAAAAAAAAATTAGTTGCCTGGAATGTGACGCGATGTAGTCTGGTAGAAACTTAAAGAATCGCATATTGTGACGTAAAGACCTACCAAGACATAAAGTACAGCTTATAGGTTGCAATTCCTTCAGATTCGCACAGCACCATTCTCAGAATAACCATGTTCGTCTAGAACTGTTACCCTTACAGTAACACTAAAACAAAGTCGAGTCCAAAAATCCTCCGAAAGTATTCACCATTACAGGAAGCTTCTAACCTATGCACTGCAAATTCGCGTTACATATTGTCTATAATGCTACAAACTTCAACTAGTCTAACTCATAAAAAAAACTTAAACCCATGAAACTACTCTAATAAATCTTCTCATTGTAATATTATACACCAAAAAAACTACTCAACGTAAAATAACCTTAAATATTATAAAAGCTGGAACTTTAAAAGGCCATATTCTTGCATAGCTTGACAATATCTGGCATAATTACAACTGCAAAATTATATAAAAGCAAAAATTATTATGAATTATTACCTTTTATGTCAAAATGAGATCTAGTTTCTCCTTTTTGTAGTAATTAATTTTGCAATGAACCTTACAAGTATTTCATATGTTTTGTATTACACGAAGATGGCGGCCGGTCGAAACACGATGCAATGAATACTGACAACAAATTTTATTTGTAAATGACGGTTTTTATGCAGTTTATATATTATTCGTGTTTAATAGTGATAATATTAAAAACTTTGAGAGCAATGTTGTCCCTGTGCTTAATTAACTACCATGGTATGAAGACATGTGCAAGATTGGAGGTATGTGTCTACGAATTCTGAACCTCAGCACTAGATGATGTCAGAATTCAGCTTAACGTTTCGGCGATTTTACTCCGGCAAAAATATTCGACGGTGGCCTCGGGATATTAGTTTATTAAAAAATAACAGAAACGTTGACTGAATTAATTGCGGGAGATGACAGAATATGTTTCTCCTCCACAAATCAAAATTGAGCCAGTAAGGTTGCTTCACCCTGAGCACGAGGCTTTCTGTGCTGATTTTGTGGAATTACGAAGCAAACTGAGCATCGCCAACGCTGAGGCTGATGAAAGTTTCTGCAATGCGTCAGACACGTGCAGAAAAACTTAGCATTTTCTTCGACAATTAATTAAAAAGTTTTATCTCATACACTCAAGTGACCCTTTAAACACTTGGCAGTTCACTGTATCAACTGTACGATCATTTATAACTTATATCTTAAACTGTCTTGTAATAAGCAATTAAATGCACAATATGAGAATGTACATTTATATTTCAAATTTAAAACATAATACATCCAACATGTTTCGACTCTTTGTGAGTCATCGTCGGGGAGAACGTACATTAATTATATATGTATAAAGCATGAAGACCGCGGTAGTACAGTGGTTAAGGTGCTATGCTACAAATAGGAAGGTCGCTGGTTCGATCCCAGCTGGTGCCATTGGAATTTTTTATTGACATAAAATCCTTCCGATCGCACTATGGCCCTGGGGTCGACTCAGTCTCTAACAGAAACGAGTACCAGTAGCATTTCCTGGGGGTAAAGGCGGCCGGTGCGTAAGACTGACAACCTTACCACCATCCTGTGCCGTTGTCATGAAATCTGGGAACCTTAACTTCCTTGAACCCTCTGGGCCACTCCAGGCCTGTAACGGGACTGCTTATAAAGCACGAAGTAAAAACTGAGATTTTCAAAACAATTATGACAGTAAGTTACAGTGAATATTGGTGTCTTGAGCAACATACAGTGGCGTAAAAAACAGAATGTAGACTATTCCATATAAAATAGATGTGATCATATAATAACATGGAATTTTTATTACTTAGAATTTTCAGAAACAGCTTGTGTGTCAGATCCTACTTAAACTTAGGCAAACAGAATTCAGGAACTTAGGCACGTTTGCAGAGTTCCGAATATTGACTAGTAGCTTCCTTACGTCAGACTGTCCATCCGCATTGAACAACTCGGCTCCCATTTGACGGATTTTCGTGGAAATTTGTGTTGGGGACTTTCATTAAAATCGGTTTAAATTGTTGACTTTTGGTAGAAAATATCAGTAACTTTACATGATGACCTAACTATATCTGCCTTTTTAAAAATAATATCGCGCTAAATTCTTCCCTAAATAAAATACGTTTCAAAAAAAATTTTTGGAACGAAAAACAAAGTATGAATTTCACGTCAACTATATTTGTTTTCTCAAAAATCGTTCCGTTTACGAGAAGGTTACGTTAAATGGAGGCAGTGCGTCATTGAACAATGTATGGCACAAGGAAGGGGTTTATATGTTAGGCAATTAAGAGAAAATATTCAAAGTAAGAATATTTAATAATCACTAATTGCGACCGGATGAAACTTTGAATTTAAAATGCATTTTACTTGAAGGAAAATGAAAGCAAAAATTCAGTCAAAGTATCTGATAGTTAACGTTGTGTTCTTTGCTACAGCTACATAATAATACGAAGCCACAGAAATTAAAGGATTTTTCAAGTTGCGTATGACCAATAAATTTAACAAAAATAAAATCAACGCTGATATACAATAATTTTTAAACGAAATAAAACAACGTTCCCTAATACAACGCAGGTTTCATTCCCGAATGGTATCATTCGGATATTTCATTGACTTATTCCTTCCGGCCTCACTGTGGACCTGGTTTCGTTTAAGTCTTGTAAGAGAAATAAGTACCAGAAATATTTCCAGAGGTTAAAGGCGGGTGGTGCGTAGAGCTGACAATCTTACCACCTTCATGCGGCATTTTCTCGAAATCTGGGAGCCCCAACCTCCTGGTACCCTCAGGGCCTCTATAAGGCTTTCACATGGGTGGCGTTACTGTCGTACCCTAATAATAGTAATAGCATTCCATAATACGTGCACAAGCTGTGAACATGAATGAAAGGCCTGACCCCAGTAGATCAGTGACACCCTGAGAAGGGTAGCGAAAGGCTAAGATCCGGTAGCTCCTGTACGTTACGTTGTATTACATTTCCTATGTTATTCTAGAGGAAACGTATTTTCAGCAGGCCTAAGTTAAAACACAGACGCTTCCGGTGTTTCTAGGATGCGGCGCCGCTTCGCCAGGTAAGTGGTTCCCGATGTTTCGAATGAACGTGTCGCCTTATCTTCAAATGTTCAAGTTCCATGAAAGTGCATTCTTCATGGACCCTGAAGTTTTCAAGATGAAGACGAAACGTCCCTTCGAAACATCGGGACCCACTTACATGGGAACACATCGTCATATTCCAGAACACTGAAACACAGCGTCATATTCCAGAACGCAGCATCATATTCCAGAACACATCGTCATATTCCGGAACACTGGAACACATCTTCGTATTCCAGAACACTGGAACACAGCGTCTTATTCTAGAACACTGGAACACAGCGTCATATTCCAGAACGCAGCATCATATTCCAGAACACATCGTCATATTCCAGAACACTGGAACGCAGCGTCATATTCCAGAACCCAGCATCATATTCCGGAACACATCTTCATATTCCAGAACACTGGAATTTCCAGCTGAACCTGTGTGTAAACCTTCTAATTTGCAATCAACGCGAATGTTTGCTTCCGCATTTTTTAAATTTTAACATCAAACGTGGTGTATAAGAATTTCCCCCACAATTACTGCAGGTGTAAGACGCATACAGTTAGCATTCACATAACCTAGGAACTTCGGCAAATTTAGACATGACAACAAATGTACATATAACGTAATATTGAGGCGCTTTTGTATAACCGTTTTTGCTGTGGAAAAGCAATAAGTATTACATATTCTGAGTCTGTGTTTGTAGCCGTAGGTATCCAGCATACAATGCGCATGTGCCATATTACTATCAGTCCTCTGCCTGCCTGTCTGTACATTATTTTTCCAATTTATTTCATAAAGACACGATTTTCGAAAAAAAAAAACTGTACACAAAATGTATATTTTGATTTTCTCTGCAACTTTTGTCTGAAACATTTCTCATTCTAAGAATAATTGAGAGAGATATGATCACAAATGTACATTGATCTTCCTGTGAAGTACCCGCTATTCTTTTCCCATTTTGACTGAACTTGAATTGTCTCTGTGGATTTTCGAAAGATACTGAAATATTAAATTTTATGAAAATGCGTCCAGTAAGAGCCGAGTTTTTCCATGCGGACGGACAGACATGACGAAGCTAATAGTCGCTTTTTGCAATTTTGAGAAAGCACCTAAAAAGTTTCAACTACATTTTTGTTTATATGTTCACAATTTTTGACCAACGACGCGGCTAAACTCCGAATCACAAACCCCCTACATCCTTGTGGTAGCTGCTGTCTTACCGCAATGAAAAACTTCAACAGAAATATCCTGGGCTGTGATGGTGAAATTCAGAAATGTAGTTGAAAAAGCAGATACTATATCACGATGTACCGTAACTATTTTTGAGATGGGTATAATGTCTGGGAATTAGGATAAAGGGTGACGTGCTTGAGTGACACTATGAACCGGCACGTAACTTTACCCTACGTCAGATAAAATTAGGTGATTTATCCCACAAATTTATTACTCAAGCGACGGCGAAATTCTCTTATTCCACTGAACAATAAAAATTTTCACGAAAATTCGTGCAGTGAAAGCAATAGTTTACTCAGGGCGGTAAGTGGTATTTTAGCGACAGTTTCCATATTTCTTGGCCGAATTTGCAGCGTTGTGTATCGGAGATCTAACCCAGTTATTGTTAAGGAGTACTGGGTATCGTTTAAGCCCATGTAGTAATAGCGACACTTCAAAATTCTTCAGCGTCCAGTAGAATTTCCACCCGTAATTTCCACATTTCTTCTCCGACTGACGTGATATTCAGCACTCCTCGCGTGAACACGACGCTGGCGAGCAATTATGAGTGGTCGAAGTACGTGCAGTGACGGGTATTCTAATTAAGGCAGCTGTTTTGAAGCTTTCCACACTGCGCAGACCCAAACACAGCTGGCTACAGTGAACACATATATTGCCAACATACATAATAAATAGCAGGAGCCCACAGATATTAATGTGCTACAGCTAAAGATTTTAACTGACATTTTTAAAATTTTTTAAGATACAGAAGGACAAAATACATATGGTTTTTAAACAATGTAGCAGCATTGTAAATTAAAAAGGGTATATTGTATATTTTATAGCAACATTGCAAAAAGCATATAGATTTGAGCAGGTAATGCAGTGGTCTCCCTGAGGATGATGTAAAAAATACTGAAACGTGTAGCAGGTAACTGGTGGTAAATATGTGTATATAACATATTATGTGCATTTAGTTGTGATCCAGAAACCTCGATAATTAGGAGGTCCTGGCCCACTGGGGGCTGTTGCACCAAATAAAAATAGTGCGTGTATAGTCGGAATAAAAAGAAGTGATTAAAGGGACAATTTCTTTTCCTACAATTAATTTTTCTAATTCTTGACTGACTTTTTTAAATACGGTATTGGGGATCCCAAGGAAAAATAAATGTTATTAGAATCGGTACCATGAAGTCCATACTTTACTTAGCCTATAGGTGTAAATAAATTTGCACCTACAGTTTCCGTATTTCTTGGCCAATTAAGTGGCATTTGGAATTCTGAATCTGCACTTGGCGTTGTTATGTAATAGTCTAATGAAATTCCGCTCAGTAAGTCTCCTGTTTCGCTTGTGGGTCTGTATATATTTACACGCGTAAGATCCACGTTTCTTAACCTATTTTAGGTGAACAGTGCCGTCAAGAGGGGTCCGACCCCACTCTCGGCGGTCCTGTAGGTGAAATTCAGTAATGGGGATGAACACTAAATGCTATTCGTTATTTACGAGTTTCGCGATAAGTCGAGCAATAGAAGCTGTGCTTCAAGTGGTTAAAGATGGCCTACACTTAATGCTGTTGAGCGGTCGTGAAATTCGTAAAATTGTCTAAGATCGTAACTGCATTTCTGTCAGTACCTCCCCTAATTCCAGTTAAGGAAAATGTGTACATTTTGATAAAAATGCGAAGTACTTAATGTTTTCTACATTTTTAATAGAACAATAATAGTTTCGGTAAATGAGTTGTCATCTTTTGCTATGGCCATTTAGAAATAAATTGTTAAAATACAAAGACGTTCTTCCTTTTTTTTTAAACTTATGGTTCCGTACATCGTAATTCAGTGTTAATAAAAATCCAACCAGATGCAACAGGATGCCCGATCGGGCCACGTTGAAGGGAAGTAGCTGTACCAATATTATGACCTGGACCGGAGTTTGCTGTTACAGTTTTTAGTACTCCTGATGATGGGTGCTGTGACACCCGAAACATGTAGAGCGACTTTGCAGTAAATAAAATATCTGCATACTGTTACATCTGGTTGGATTTTTATTACCATTGACGTTCTTCCTCTCTTGCTGCACCGTGTAGTGGTAATACTGCGAGGATTTGAAGGAATGTAGGAGGTAAAAAGGTAAAGCAATTCCATTACAGGCCTGGACAGGCCCTGAGGGTTCCAGAAGTTGGAGGCTCCCAGATTTCAAGACAGTCGGCACATAAAGGTGGTAAGGTTGTCAGCCCTACGTACCGGCCACCTTTGCCCACCAGGAAATATTTCTTGTACTCATTTCTATTAGAGGCTGAGTCGACCCCAGTGCCATAGTGCAGCCGGAAGGATTACGTCAATGAAAAATTCCAATGAGATTATAGCGAATCGAACCCGCGACCTTCCGGCTTGTAGCGCAGTGCCTCAACCAACTGTGCCACCGCCTACCGCTTTGAAGGAATGCACAGCCCCCACACGATGCAAAAACCCAAAATAAGGCCACTGTTTGATTTAAAACCGCCGTGCAGAACAAAGTACTTAAGCCTATATGACCCCCAGCACGATAGCTGCAGTAAGGCGTCGTCTGTGAGAAGCTGAAACAGTGAAAGAAAATGCACTTTCATAAGGATATCTGACATCCGACCTCAGTCTGCAATTTCGCGATTTGCTCTCTCAGATCTACGAAAGACGTTCGCCTCACCTTTGACTTGAAAAGTTGCCTCACGCCATTTGGAAACAAATGCATAAAACTAACGTTGGCGGTCATCCACATGACGCACTGACTTATCAAAACTGTTATTAGCTGTAAAAACGTATGATGGATTTGCATGACAGAAGGTGACAACGTGACATTGAAATCAATTTGTAAGACCGTAACAAAGCGTAGTTCACACACCAACAAATGCACTATTTATTAACTTGGTTAAAAGTTTTAATTTGTATTAAAATACACAATAATATCGCTCCTACATGTTTCGGATTCTAATGACCATCATCAGGGAGTTTTATCTGTATCTGACTAAAGTTATATTTTTGTTAAAACACTCAGTAAAATTATGTCGTTATATATATTTGGTGATGTGGCAGCATGTCGTAGAGTGGCCGCTCTACGACATGCTGCCACATCACCAAATATATATAACGACGTACAGATAAAGCTCCCTGATGATGGTCGTTAGAATCCGAAACATGTGGGAGCGATATTATTGTGTATTTTAATGCAAATTAAAACTTTTAACCAAGTTAATAAATAGTGCATTTGTTGGTGTGTGAATTACGTGGAATTCAAAATGCACGGTGCAACGATGAAAACCGTAACAACAATTTGACCTTGAGAAGGGAGTGAGAATTTATAAGGAGGTTCTGTCACAACGAACATGCCCATAAAAAATTTGGGCTTACGACCCGGTACAGTCATAAAGGCTGACTCATACTGTAACAGTTGTCAGCCGCCCTTTACTAACGCCAATTAGTAAAAGAGTGTGTCATTTTTCGAAGATGAAAATTCACCTAAATGATAAAAATGTGAAGATCAGTTGGTCCCTTTGCATTATTAAACACCAACCCATGAAGGAATATGGGGGAGAGGAGGTAGAGCTCCACGTATCCATAACCTAAACAGTTTCACGCCCTGGCCACTTCAGCCCCCACGAATACCAAGCCCGGTGCACCAGAGCCGGTCTGGACGATTTGCAGAAGAGATGAACTGCTTATCCCTGCCGGGGATCGAAGGCCGATTCCTAAATCCAGCCTGTAGTCTAATCATTATGCCGACTGAAGAATAACTTTTTTTTGGCGCAACAGCCCCCAGTGGGCCAGGGCCTCCTCATTCACGAGGTTTCTAGACCACACACAAAGACGCACCACAGTCAGTAGGACTCCTCTGGACGAGTAATCAGCCCGTCGCAGAGACCTCCTCCTGGCAACACACATCACTCATAACTGACATCCATGCCTCGGTGGGATTCAAACCCACAATCTCAGCAGGCGAACGGCTGTAGACCTACGCCTTCGACCGCGCGGCCATTGGAACCGGCGAGGAATAACGTAATATTTAAAACTTAAGTTCATACGTTACGGAAAATACGAATTAATCCGTCATTGCAGATAGTGGTTTATAATTACTGTGCTGCGATATGTAGGAAACCACCCATTCATCATGATGAAGGTATTTTTAGGTGCGTTCGCAAAATTCGAGAAGCGACTATTGGCTTCGTCATGTCTGCTTGTCTGTCCGTCCGTCCATCTGTCCGCCCGCCTACCCGTCCGCATAGAAAACTCGGCTCCAACTGGATGGATTGTTGTGACATTTGATTTTTGAAGGATTATTTGAAAATCTGTCGAGAAATTTCAAATCTCGTTAAAATATGACAAGAATAACGGCTACTTTACATGAAGACCAATGTACATTTATGATATTATCTCGATGAGTTCTTCTTAAAATGGGAAACGTTCAAAGTTGTTGAAAAAATCAAATCACTCACTTAATGTCAATATTTTTTTCCCTAAATCGTGCCGTTTATGAGATAATGTGGGAAAATATGGTAAAGCCAGACTGGCTACGGATGACGATATAAAATAGCGCTTGCGGATTGCGTGCTGGATAACTAATGATACAGACATACGCCGGGAATATGTAATTGTACTTATTGCTTTTCCACGGCAACAGTGGTTAAGCGGAAGCGCCATAATGTTTCTTATATGCTACTTTGTCCATCCTGTTCAATCCTAAAACTGACGGTACACGTAGTAATCTCAACAACTGTTACTTCAATGCTAACCTCACCTTCGCGCTGCACATTATGTCCTCAACAAGTCTCTGGCGACCAAGTTGTGTCGGCATAAACATCAAGTTAAGTGGCAGTGAGCAGCGGAATCTCTTGCAACAGACATACCTATAACAAAACTTATACGCAGTTAAAATGTAATCTTACGTTCTCACTGGATTTGTTGGCTGTGTCAGCAGTGCAACAAACAGTGCAGCAAAACTGACTTCAGGCCTGTATATTTTATCATACCCAGTAATTTCATGGAAAAAGGTAATGCTAAACAGATAAAAAGCAAGTCATGGATAAGAAATTTGTCTGATCTCAGTCCTAGAAGCACTTAACTGGAAGAACTGAGAAAATCAGAATGAACTTGCTTGGTAGGTTCCCCAGATTTGACCCAGATATTTTGGAAGTACAGGCAAATCTGATGCCACTGATTTAACTTGCATCAATGCTGGATCAACTCTTCACTGTATCTTGCATGAGATTACACATATGAGAGTTAAAATTCAGCATTTCCTCATTTTTTTAGCCCTTCGTCCTAATCCTCCACCTTTTCCCCCTTCTTGTATCAAACTAAAACACCAATTGCATAACCAATTCATCTTTCTTTTCCTTTACCTTTCTCTTGTTATGTGCTGTTGCTTCATCAAACATGGGATTTTGCAGCAGATTAGCAACAAAACAATGTAACAACAAATCGTTAAGCTTCTCAAAATTAATCAATCATGTAAATGCGGGAATATAAATAGGTGTGATAAAAATTGTAACAAACTATGCTCTTTGCAATTGGTGCAGGGTATTTCAGATATGGTAGTGACAAAAGGATAATGAAGAAACAGGATGGGTAGGTAGATTGTGATGTATCATGAGGGACGTACAAGGCTTGGACAGCAGTGACTACTAGGATTGTTTACTGTCATCTAGGAAGTGATGTCGCACAGTCTGGTAGAAGTGTACTGACGTTCTGGAGGAACTTGTTGTCTCCATCATCACAGCATATCCTTGACAATGGAAGCAGTGGATACATCTACCAGACCCCAAGGTATCACATTCTAGAAGACTGAGAACTTCAGTATGTATTCTGCTTGCCATTTCAGTAGTATGCAAAATCATTCCAAATCATCATTGTTATAATTAAGAGTCAATTATTATTCTTGGATATTTTCTTGGACAAAGTCAAACACATATTTTTTATTGAGAAGAGAACTTTCACAAAAAAAACCACGCTGCAATACACAACACAGTAACAGAAATTTTATAAAACACACCACTGACATAAACAAATGCCTAGCTTACAACAAACATATACTGTAAAATACATTAAACTTGAACATGCATAACCACAGGACTGACTTTATAACCTTTTGAATTTAACCATAAGACTGACTTTTCACCATTTGAATTTAACAACAGGACTATTTCATCATTTGAATTTTAACATTTTTCACTGAATTCATAATCTCCAGCACAAATTTTCAAGGTTTCATTCACTGTAAACATCAAAGTGAAAACTTGAGTAAGAATGGAATATGACTGATTGTATTCTAATAGTCTCCCACCACATATGTTTGAAATTTTAGTTCCAATGTTGCATTTTGGGTGCAGAAAGTTGTGAGATGAGACAAGTATTTTCATGTATATTGTGAAATTTTGTTTTGATTCCAGATTAACCTGCTTATAAATATCCTCACATGTTCAGTTTTCCTTTCCGTCTGTATTTAAATTTTGTGTTCCTATGCAAGGAGTGACTGTTCATATTTGTATTATAGCCTGTTTAAAAATAATTTTCTTGGAATTAAAAGGGTAGAAGCAGAATAAAACTTTGTAGCAGTTTCCTCAAGGTACTGGAGTAACAATGAAAGGCACCTTCCTACCATCTGTAAATGACAAGCAAAAAAATAATGCCGTGGCTAATCCAACACTTGCTGCTGACATACATTATTGCTAAGTATGGCCCCCTTTATTTAACACACGCCTCACTCAACATTTCCCACACAACTGGTTATATCTAGTAATTACTTGATTATGCATGTCAATAAGACTGATATGTAACTTGAATTATGAATATGTAACACGTAACACAAGCAAGTGTATCAGATAAAAAATTGAACATAAACTCAAAAAGCGCTTAACACAAAAAACTTTACATGAGGCTGCATGCTTCTCTTTATTTTGTAACCTCTTAATTTGCATTTCCCTAGTATTACTTGTCACTTCTTTCCTACTTGTTTGTCAAAATTTTTTGGTTCCTTCAGTTCGTGATGTTGGTAAGTACAGAATATGTATGACATTTGATTTTCTCACAGCAGTGACTGATTATCGCTGTCTTCTGGGACGTGGGGCTGTTTGGTTAAGTTGAGGGGTACAAATGTTTAAAAGGAATCTGCTGCCTCCATCTTCAGGGTAAAACACTTACCTATTGAGAAGGAGGAGGCACCAAGTTTCTCTGAGACAATGACACCTATCTCCCAAAAAACAAAGCTTCACACAGAAAATATAAAGGATATTTGTCACAGAACTGTTTCTTTTTTCTGCAGTAAAATCCTTACATTTCATACTTAGAAATATTACATTTTATAAAATTCCAGTCTGCATTCACCATATGACTTATGGTTCGTGTAGCATAAAAAAACAGCCACGTTGTACAGCAGTAAAGTTTAATTAATCCCTTGTTTATTGCAGAAATTGATAAGCCAATCATAACTTGCACTTCTGTAGGAATGATAACATTACACAAAGGCATGTTCAACAGACAGTGGCAATACATGTGGATTACATGAAGTCAGCATGTTGAGGAGATATTTTTTTTTTCAGTTGAAACCAGTATCTAAGCATATTCAAATGAATAGTCTGAGCTTAAACATGTTGAACATTCATTCATGTAAACTTAAAAAATGTTGGATGTACAATCATAAACTGTATGTTAATTAAATGTTATCGTCACTATCACCTTCCCTCTAACTAATTAGTCACTTCAGAACTTAAAAATATCTTATAAAATTTGAAAGTATTCCATACATAAGAATGGTGAAAAAACTTATTTTATGCCAGTGTTTGCTGTTTCTTTTTAACACAAAAAAAGCCCCACAAGTCTAATATTTCAGCTACTACATCTATTTTATCATTAAAATACTGTCACCACTACAATTGCATGCCTACATGCAAGTTCATTTTTCAGACAATACTATATCACAATGAGTAAACTTGAATTTTAAACAAATATTTGAACTTCGTAGTTTAAAATGCTGTAACAGGACAAGTAACTTCTGATATCTGTATGCTGATTTTCTTCTTATGACCTCTAATATTCTGTTAGATCCAAAAGAGAGAGTTTACTGACTGCTGACTCATTTTCATTCTGAAAATACATAAAAATGTATTGTAGCATACGCTATAATAAAATGGCATGGAAGAAAGTGGACCTGAAGAACACTTGTACCACTTCCAGTTCTGCATTTCTGATCATCATGCAAAAATTAATGTATTCGTTCAGTGTTGCGTAGTAACATACAAATGTATGTTCCTTTGTCTATTTGAGTTATGAAGTTCTCACAGCAGGAAGTACCCAGATTACAGGCTTCTGAGATGTGACACCGTGCAGTCTAGTATACAGGTCTCTCCAAGATTTTTGTCTCTTCCTATCAGGCTACATGGTGTTACATCCCATAAAACCGTGCTTTATTTGTCTATGTTTGGTAAGCTCAAGTGTGAGTGAAATTCATAAAGCCCTGTAAAATTGGCACAACCATTATCTACTGAATATTTTGTGACTGATAGGAGAGTTCCATAAAAAGAATATCAATTTTCTGGCGTTACTACCACAAAATTTATAACATTTTGAAAGCCAGAAGCAGCTATTTTTTTAGGATTCTGAAATGCATCATGTCAATGACAAATTCCTTAAATATTTGCTGGAAGTAATAACTGCAGTGACTGCTTCAGAACAGGCTAGACTTCCTTGTCATTACAGAAAAATACAAACCATGTAAAGTATAATCTAAACTGAAATTCTGTGAGGAGGATATCATTTTTAAGTGAGTTCACCAAATGACGAAAAGTGACTATTAGCTTCATCATGTCTGTCTGTCTGTCCATCCGTATGGAACAAATTGGCTCCCACTGGATGGAATTTAATAAAATTTTTTTTCATGTAATCTTTCAAGGAAATTCAAGTTTCATTAAAATATGATGAGAATAATGGGTACTTTATATGAAGACATATGTACTTTCATAATAATATCTAGCTAAATTCTTCTTAGAAATGTTTCAGACTGAAATTGTAGAGAAAATCAAAACTCACATTTTATGTTCAGCACATTTTACATGAAAATCATATCATTTTTGAGATAATATCAAAAAACACTCTACAGCCAGACAAAACACAGATGATATGGAACACATGCTTTGCATGCTGGATCCCTAAGCCTACATACACACAGCATATGTTAATACTCTTGCTTTTCAACTGCAACAGTGGTTACACTAATGCACCACATTGTTGTATTATATGTGCACAGCCTGTCTTGTTTAAATATGATCAACTATTTCCAGAAATTATAGTAATACATGAAGTTCGAGGAATCAAACAGAAGGAGCAGTCAAAGAGCTACCATACATATTCTGTCATACCTCTCTGGCAACACCTATGACATCATCTGCCAACACAGCATAGGCACGTCGATGACTGTGTGTAATGATAATTATCTGCAAATTATTATATTGCTTCAAAAATTTTGTAAATCTTGATACATTTCTGTGGTCAAGTGATCCATCTGGTTCATCAAGAATTATGAATGACATTTTCTTATATCTGCAAAGAACATAAAAAACGAAACACAGTAGTCAAGTTTGAGGTGTTTGTGGCAATAATAATTAAGACCACAAAATACATTATGACACAATACAGTTTTCTGTGTAATATCTAGAACATGACATCTGGCAACCCTTTGGTCCTGGATGTGCAAAACATAGCACTGGGTGGTTGTTCACTGACTGAGGTACTAAAAGAGTACATTCTGCATTACATATACACACACACACACACACACATATATATATATATATATATATTAGTACTCTCTCTCTCCACCACCAGTTACATACAATACCTGATTAAAGCAAACAAGAAAGCCAAGCTTGCCATTGCAGCCTCGCCACCTGACAGACAGTCCATTGCAACACACTTCTTTCCTGGAACTCGTACACTGTACCTCACACCTGCATGATAAGGCTCATCTGGGTTTTCTAAAGTCAGTGTGGCTTCTCCAGTCAGTGTTTCATACAGGTCCTGCATAAGAAAATTTAGCATAACTCCACTTGAATACTCTGACCTTCTGTAATAAGATGCCATGCTCTTTGGTAGATTAGGTACTAGCATTTCAGACAAATTTTCTCTCATAAGATCCAGTACATTTCTGTGAAATGTTGCCTTCTGTCTACCAAATAATACATTGTCATTTCCCAAAAGATAATATACTTCACAATCATTATTGTAAGAACCATAAATCTAACATGATGGTAATGAACAACGTAATGTAAATGGGGTGATGTGTCAACACCTATGAAGAAATTTATTTAATCACACTTATTGCACAATAAGCAAACCATGGCTGTTTTAACTAGCTCATTGGAAGCTACTGTAATTTATTCTGTTTAATGTTTACAATAGATGTGGATAACATAAAGGTCATGTACCAGACGAACATGGTTCTTATAAAATTCAGTACTGTTTTGGAGATATTCATGAAATGCAGTCCTTCATGAATATAGAATAGAGTTACAGAAAATTTTATGAATCCTTCCAATTACTACAAAACCTAGTGACTGATATCTCACTTCTATGAATATCCAACCCCATATTTGCTCTGTCTTGAAAATCCATTAAATTTTAAATGTAAATTGTAATGGTTAAAGTCTGAAATGAATTTTTACAAAGGGTCAAGGAATAATACAGAAAAGTATATTACATGTTTTAAACTGAAAGTATTTCATTAAGTGTCTGAAAGTATTGTATTCTTAATTCCAAACTTGAAGAATTACCTTATAGATGCTATCAACCTCTCTTTCAAGGGAATTAAAACACTCCATGAACCTGCCAGTGCGATCTTCTCTTATCTGCTTAAACCTGTTCCCATCATGACGCAAAATCTTCACTGCTGATGCAGTTTCTGAACATACCTTCTTTAATGACAACTGTATGGCATCAAATTCTTCAACTACCTACATTGCAATTTAAAATGACAATAATAATAATAATAATAATAATAATAATAATAAAGAACTAATATTTAATGAGACACGATAAAGTGTGTACACATCATTTGCACTACTCAATATTCAAAGCCTTAGGTATTGAAACTACAGACAAATGGTACACACACATGCCCAAGCCAGTGTGTGAAGAGGGAGATGTTACAGTGTTGTGGAATCAAGCAGTACATACAGTCAGAAAAGTTACAGCAAATAGGCCAGATGTAATAATTAAAAACAAAAAAGAGAAAACATGCACACTGATAGATGTGGCAATACCTGCAGAGAGAAATGTTGTGCAAAAGGAAGCGGAAAAGAAGTTAAAATACAAGAGTTTGTGTATAGAGA
>Ga0131853_10008021_pt1 | contig 19188 bp, 12 predicted proteins | sample TergutLab28metaG_FD_92764 | JGI IMG/M metagenome (GOLD analysis project Ga0131853, IMG submission 92764) | Labiotermes labralis P1 segment gut microbial communities from Petit-Saut dam, French Guiana - Lab288 P1 (version 2) (version 2) | ecosystem: Host-associated > Arthropoda: Insects >...
GAGCACATGTGCTCGAAACATGTAGAGGCATGAAATAAAACTTATTGTGAAACAAATTTTGTGCATCAAGTTGGTTAAATACTGAGATAAATATGCTGAGATGCACGGTCAGCAAAACGTCAACATTTCTAAACTCATACTTTCAGTTTTCTCTCCACAATTTACTCGACTTTCATGGATTCTTACTATCACTTCACGTTACTGTTTACTAATTAGTTTCGTGAAGTAGATGCACGAAGTTGTCTCTCTTACAACGCAGGTAAAATAATAAAGAATTTTATTTTGAATACGAAAAATATTTTTTCATCGGTTCCTGGGTGATCCTGTTTCCCATCGATTTCCACCTCACATTATACAGAGGCACTTGCCCTACATTGATTCCCATCCCATATAATTTCGAGGCTGTTTATGCTTTTGCGAATATCAAAATACAACCTGACTATGTAATACTGTTGTTATTCGTCATACGATTTGTTCCGTAATCACATACTGTAGCTTCAAGGGATATTTATGTTCAAAACCGTTCATGTTTGTTTTACTGCAAGGTTTATTGTGGTACTGTGCTTGGGGTTCATATTTTTATTGATGTGTAATGAGTTATTTACATCAAAAGCTGACGACGTTGGTAGCGGATACATGAAAGAAGAAAAAAATATATGTCGGTGGATTATTCAGTTACTTTACTGTACCTTTTCAGGTATTGCATTCGTCACTAGCCGACAAAGAAACATGGAATCGTTAACGAAAGAAAGAAGGACAAGTTCAAAAAGACTATTACGTTTGTTCTATCACATCTTGACAGATATAAGGAAGATGTAGATTTGCATGTATGAGGAGACAACAAAATGTAATAGTTTATATAATTCGTAATTAAACTTTCTCTACGTACACTACAGTCCTGGGTTCACATTACTTCTCTTTTCATTATATTCATTGTGGTTAGATAGTCTCCATGGTAACAGAAATAATGGCTCTCCTTCAGACCCACAGATGTTTGTAGCAGAATCTGAATGTACCATTACAGAAAGTACTAGTTAATATACTCCATGGAACAGAGTGATTGTTGATAATCCACTAGTTCCTGGCTAGCCATGGAATTCCCCGCATTTGAAACAATCCGAAGTTTCGTTACTGTACTCACGGGAGCCCGCCACTTTTTCCTGCTGGGAGCCAGATCAATCCAATCCACTCCCACTCCACCCACTCTATTTCTTAACGATGATTTTAACATCATCCTTCTAGTGGATTCTTTCCCATACGTTTTCCCACCAAACCCTTTATTCATCTCTCCGTACCTCTATACGTGCTGCATGTCCTGAATATTAGAAAATGACATTAAGCTTTATTGATCAATAGGAATTTTTTTATTAATTATCAGATAAAAGGATGTAAAGTAAGGTGAGAATGTAATTATGATGAGTGGTTGGATAGGAGTTAGGACGGAATCAATCTTATCATATTACAGTTTAATATTAAATAAAATACATTGCAACTGACCAACAACAAAGCACTAAGAATCGTGAATGACGTCATCGTAATTTAGTACATTTAAAAAATTACTGAGAAAATGGCCTGATTAAATCAGGTTATGACCTCTTCCTCCCACGTCTTTCCGAGTTCCTTATTTACAGTCTTACTGGCGTTGCAAATTTTATGTCTGTGACGTGGTACAGAATGTACATTTAATATAGTAGGAGACAAATAAGCAAGATGAGGTCTTCGCATAAAGAGAAACTATGTGATGTGTAAACTTTCTTGTCGGGTGTTCATATCGGATGACAACGCAAATAGTGTAACAGAGCTCTTGAAATTTGAAATGCGGAAACCTACACAAATAATGTGGAAATAAAATTACCGGTATTTTGAAAATATGAGTCTAGAGATTTGGCTGTATTAACATGCTAGACATCGACGACAATGCAGATATCCCCATGCATGCACAAAAGCATCTGCAAGTTCCACACCTCTGCCAGTGTACGGACTGTACACAGCTTTAGCATGTAGTGTCCCCAGAGAGTTGTAAATCTCCAGGAGCTTTCAAACCACAACAAACGACACTAATGACTGCCCCGCTGTCTCTTTGGTAATACTACCGGGTGTCGTCATTGGATAAAGCAACCACAGCGTCCACGTTCTCAAACAGTTCAAAACACTGGATTTCTTAAGCTAGACCCCGTGTGGTCTATGAAGCATCCACGTGTCTTTTACTCGGAAAGCATTACGGTTTGTGCCTTAGGATTACTGCAAGAACTTACTATTTTCCTACTAAACAATTCGTGATAGACTGTATTATTTGGTAGGCTATATCCTAAAATGGTATTCGGAGTAGCGTAGTCGGTATAGCGACTCAGTACGGAATGGAGGGTTCGGGGTTCGAACCCCGGTGGGAGCAATATTTTCCACACCTGTCATGATCGACCCCCTCACTCATCCGTACTCCTGTACATTGGCTGCCGTGGCTGTTTCCCGGGAATAAAGCGGCCGGAGCATGACGTTAACTACATACGCCATCTGGCGCCTAGGTTAGAGGAAGGGTGAAGTTACACATTTACCCTCTCTGTGTGCCTTCGCGGCAAGTTGTAAGATGAGCCATTTCGTTATTATTATATCCGAAGAAACCGGCCGTTAACGGAGAGAATGAATTCACATTAACTCGTAGGTAAACTGGATTTATGTTTCAACACATAAATTTATGACCTTCTATGTTACGGATAATACAGAAATACTGTTTTTATTCCTATAATATAAGTGAAAGGAATTTCATCTCTATGAAACATAAAGTTCAGGAAAGATTCTTTTTCATATTTCTGTCACAACTGAAATAGTGGGACATTCTTCTTTGTCATCATTTTCACGTGGTATTGATTCATATCCTTCAGACGTTAAATTCGGTTAACGCCAAAAATGAATGTTTCGCTAGCCTTCAGAATTTACGATTGTCATGTTTGTTAGATCTTCTTGCTATATCGAGATTATTCCGTAACATTGGCCCTTGTGTTCTGTGTTTATTTTCTATCTGCTAATTGAAATTAAGTAATCTTATTTAGAATACCTCGAACGTTTCAGGGGAGAGATTGTGGCTTCTGAGCAAAGTAAATGCAGTGTTCCATTTGAATTATGAAATTACACGGGGGTACCACGCGGTATACAAACCTGCTTTTGTATTGCAGAGATTTTAGACGCGTTCACAAAGTTGCGAATTGCGTCTATAAGCATCGTCATGTCTTCCGTCTGTCTGTCCGTTCGTCCGCATAGATAACTCGGCTCCCCTATACGGGTTTTCATGAAATTTGATATTTGAGTATTTTTCGAAAATCTGTCTAGAAAATTCAAGTTTCATTAAAATCCGGCAAGAATAACGGGTACTTTACATTACGACCTAGAAACATTTTCGATCACAGTGGGTACCCGTTCATTCCCGGGGGTAACGCGGAAGGAGCGTGACGTTTATCACCCATCCCTGTCTAGTGCCGAGGTTAAAGAAAAAGTAAGGTATACCTTTACCCCCTCTCTGGGCCTTCGTGGCCTGTTCTAGCGTTAACTTTACCTTTTACCTTTATACATTTTTTATCGTATCTAGATCAATTTTCTTAGAATGAGAAGTTTTTGGGACAAGAATTGTAAAAAAGAAATCAAAACGAACAGTTTAAGTTCAGTACTTTTTTTCCGAAAATCGTGCCGTTTGTGAGATAATGTGGAAAAATATTTTAGAGCCAGACAGGCCACAGATGACAATATGGCGCGTGAGCATTGCGTGCTGCGTGCTGCGTGCCTGAGGCTAAAAACAGACTCTCGGAATATGTAATGTTTATTGGTTGTCTACTTCTGCTGTTATTGTTATGTTACTTTATTTTTGTGAAGAACACGCTTAGCTGTTACGTATGTAGAAGTGTCTAATGTTTTCCTAACACTTGTGCTATTGTATTGTAGCGTGTAAAGAGCCGTTCGTACAGCACATCAAATACACCGCTCTACCATTACACAAAAACCGATTGATGCATACTTTTAATGGAAATACCAATAACATACGGAAGTTGGTAGTGTTAAAGCAATTTATGTACACACATCGCTGTTTCTTGAAGGCTTGTTTACTGTATTCTTATAGCAATGTTCATATTATTGCCGATCACACTCGCCGGGCAGTCTAAGGCGTGCATCTGCGGCCACTTGCTTGCCGAGATTGCGGTTTCGAATCGCAATGGAATCATGGATATCTCTCTCATGTGTTTGTTGTGTGGTGTAAAGGTGAGGTCTGTGATTGGGGCTGATTGCTCGTCTAGAGGAGTCCTACCGCATGTGGTTTGAATATGATCGTGAAGCCTCGAGAATGAGGAGGCCCTGGCCCACCGGGGCTGTCGAGCCGTGAAAAGAAAATGGTTATACTCTGAATTTTACTTCATATCCATTACAACGTGTACTTGCTATGGCCATTTAAGCTGTTCAAGAGTATTGCGGTACTGTTTTTTGTGCGATTTAAACAATTTCCTCGCATCTTTATTTGTATTTTGGCTTGTAAACTTTAATTTGTTAATGTGGGTGTTATTCCTTCTTGAAATTCTAGACGCCTTGAAATATTTTGTTACTGACAAGGAAAGAAACCATTTCCATAGCAGTAACGGTGTCTGTGCTTGTCTGAGATGTTATGATTTTGAAATTCTGGCCTGACTCGCCGTCTCACCTTGTTCAATAGATATTGGATCATATATATATATATATATACACACACACACACACACACGAGTATTTCTTATCTAAACCCAAATTGGTAATCTTTGCACATGACACTCGTTTTTAGTGAACCAAAATGAAGTAACGTAAACCAGACAGGAGATCAAACGGAGTACATACAAATATGTAGATGGATTTTATCATGCACTCGTAACGTAGAAGATTTCATATGTCACATGCCAGGAGTTGAATCTCACAGCTGTCAATATCAGCCTGCGAACAGAGATGGCGTGGGTTCGGTGTGGCCGTGGAACAGCAAGAACATCGCAATAACCAAAGCTAACGTAGGGAACATTACCCGGGAATTAAATTACCTCACAGTAATTCCTCCAATTAGTTACTGTCGTTCATAACACTACTAATAAATTACAAATTATACACTTGTAGCAATTACGTTTAGACTATGAATAATGTAAACAAATTAATCATAATAATTCATAGTATGTAAGGAAAGCCTGACTATCGAAACAAGGGTTTTCATTTATTTTGTTAGCTCTTTCAGAAAACTTTATATAATCTATAAAATAAAATAAAATAAAATATTCGCCAAGACGGGCAATGTACGTATAACGTAATATTGAGGTGCGTTCTTGCAACCATTGTTGCAGTGGAATAGCAATAACTTTGGTATCCAACACACAATATGCATGCACCATATTGTCGTCTGTTGCCCGTTTGGCTGTACCACATTTTGCACATTATCTCATAAACGGCGCGACATAAAAAAAAGTTATTGAACACAAAATGTGTGTCTTGATTTTCTGTACAATATTTGATAGAAACATTTCTAATTCTAAGAAGAATTGAGCGAGTTATGACCAAAAATGTGCGTTGGTCTTCTTGTAAAATATCCTGTATTTGTCAGGTATTAATGAAACTTGAATTATCTCTACTTTTGTTTTCGAAATATACTCAAATATCAAATGTCATGAAAATCCGTCCATTGGAAGTCGATTTGTCCCATGCGGACGGTTGGACGGACAGACGGAGAGACAGGCAAGACGAAGCTAATAGTCGCTTTTCACAGTTTTACGGACGCTCTTAAAAATTTGGCGTACAAATAATTATTTTAGTCCTTATTGTGGCTTACGCGGTCTTGCTACCGTGCAGTCTTGATAACTGCGTACAAAACCTTTATAGGAGGAACATGCAGCCTTCTTCTTCCTTTTTCCATTTTAGAACAGTAGTACAAATGCCCATGGAAGAATTTTTCATTTGCTTCAGAAGGGTTTTGTGTTTTCTTGTAACAAGGTTAAAGATTCGTGATACGTAAGACATGCTTAATGATATAAATTTTATTTGCTTTCCCAAAATACGAAATATTTAAACTGAAGTCTCTTGTTAGACTGTAGTTGTCTGAGTTACGATGCAGCCGTGTAATGAAAACCAACTTGATGCACTATTTATTCCCAGTTTATTTCGTCAATTAACCTCTATATGTTTCGGGCATATTTGTAACCCATCATCAGGAGGTATAATGTATATATACAACTAGTGGTACGTGTTGTGCTTTTTAGGTGACTGTCTGTTGACCGGGTTGAGATGTATCGAGATGCACGGCCAACGAAACATAAAATTTACTATGCAACATAATATCTCATTTAGTTAAGTTTCATACACTAATCGACTGACCTCTTTTATCTGCAGATTTTACGCTGCAACGCTCTTGTACCATCGCTGAATCAAGGTAAGATCAAGAAGAATTTTTTAAAATATCTAAGCGCTGTAATTACATATTTTCGTTATGTCATGTGAAAATTACATTATGTATTTGTGTATACTACTTGAACATTATATTTATCGTTCTTAACAGCGTGTGGGGTACGCCGGAGAGGATTATAGGTTATTCGCTTCTCTTTGTTATTTCTAAGTTAACAAACATCTGCGATGACTAATTATGAATCCACTGGGACTATTGTATTGCGCTGTCTGGCCATGAAAGTTTACAGCTATAATGCCACACATATTGCACCTATATACTTATGTATACTATATATCATTTCCTTTTTAGGGGCTTTTACAAAGGTTCGAAAAGGGAATATTAGCTGTAATATGCTTTCTTTTGTGTAATTCCCCGGCGTATGAGTTCTAATAGCCGACGTTTCGGAACACTGTATCGGTTCCATCTTCATAGGCAGGTGAAGATGGAACCGATACAGTGTTCCGAAACGTCGGCTATTAGAACTCAGACGCCGGGGAATTACCCAAAAGAAAATATATTACATATAGAACCCGGCGAAAGCTTAAAATCAGGAATATTAGCTTTTTATTTCTGTCTCTCTATCTGCCTGTTCATCTATCCGTCCACCTCTCTGTCCAAATGCAGCAACTCTACTGCAACTGTTCAGAGTTTTGTCAGTTCTTGTATTGGGAATTTTTACTCATATCTGTGGCGAAAATTAAAATTTGTTTCAAATTAAAAAAAAATAATAGGCGCTTTACATGGATGCCTGCCTAAATTTACGTAGCATTCTAAAATCGCGTTGAAATATTCTTACGTTGAGTGAAGACTCAGAGTTGCCGTAAACTTTTTGTGGCCGTCTGCAGAGTTTCTGAAGTTTAGTAAGGCGTCTGTGGTAGCAGAAAGCTTGAGAAACACTGCGTTAGTGGTTCCTGGTAATAATCTGTTTTCTGTAACGAAAAAAAAAGTGTCAGGTATCTATTGCATGCGTGGTTTCTGCAGTAGTATAGACGCAGTTACAAAATCCATAGTTACCAAACAAAAACCCTTTGAAGTATGGGGGAACGTAATTTAGTGTTTTCAACGAAACTTTAAACAGACGAAACTCCTGTTCACTGCTGCCTGTGGAACCCAAAGTAAATCGAAGTACAGCAGACAGTAAGAGAACGTACACTACGCCTACCTGTATCGACTGCATGCACGACACGCATATGAGATGTGTTGCCTATACAGTAAACCGTGAGGACATCAAGACTCGCGCTTTTTATGTGTAAATAAGTAACATACTCGTATTTTGCTATTTTAAATGCCTTATTTTATTGGCCGCTGTGCATCGGTAAGGAGGGAAAGATATTTTTTTTTTTAATTAGTACCATGTAGCGTTAAGGTGGCCGTGCATCGTGACAAATTCTTATAACAAAACCAACTAGATGCACTTACTTACTTACTCCATGGTGCAGAGTCCTTCTTGAGAAGCTAACTGGTTTGCAGCTAGTCAAGAAATTCTCCGCATTGCACGGAACCCGAAGGTTCATTACCGCACTCACAAGCGTCCGCCACCCGTCCCTATCCTGGGCCAGCCCAATCCAGTCCATATACTCACATCCGACCTCCTGGAGATCCATCCTAATATTATCCACCCAACTACGCCTAGGTCTCCCCAGTGGTCTCTTTCTCTCCGGTTTCACCACCAAAACCCTATACGCTAATTTCTCAAATTTATTTTGGGAATAAACTTTTACATGTTTCGTACAGTTCCTCTGTCCATCATCAGGAGTTTTCCACTGTACACACAGCAATGGTATATGTCATACAGGTTTGCTGACAGCTAGCGAGCAGGATCATGACGGAACGTCGTGATCCTGCTCGCAAGCTGTCAGCACATGTACCATTGCTGTGTGTACAGTTGAAAACTCCTGATGATGAACAGAGGAACTGTACGAAACATGTAGAGTTTTATTACAAAAATAAATTTGAGAAATTAATGCATCTAGTTGGTTTTACTATAAGAAACCTACCATTTACTTTTATAACGTTTTATTATTAGAGTGCTTTGGTAAATTATATTCTTCTTTACTCTTGTCGTAATAGTTATGTGCTGTCTTTCTGTTAGAAATCTCCTTGAAAAATGGCGTTTTTTGTGTTTGGTAGGACACCTTGTATGCAGGATCATCTGAAAGCTAGGCCATTTTCTTAATAGGAATCTGCGAAACGTTGAAAAGAATCGTATATTCATACACCACTAATCTCAGTCTTTTTCATTTTCTTACCCCTACTAACAGTATATGGCCGGTCCCAGTGGCCGCGCGGTCTAAGGCGTGGGTCTGCGGCCGCTAGCCTGCTGAGATTGTGAGTTCGAATACCACCGGGGACATGGACATTTGTCTGTTGTGATTGTTGTGTGTGTTGCCGGGTAGAGGTCTCTGTGACGAGCTTATCACTCGTCCAGAGGATTCCTTCCGACTGTGGTGCCTCGCTCTGTGTGGTGTAGAAACCACGTGAATGAGGAGGCCATGGCCCACTGGGAGCTGTCCCGCCAAAAACAAACGTACAGTATATGAAAAGTACAAAGTACAAAATTACTCACTGTACTGTTACTTCTTTCTCTTTAGGTACTTATCACATTTCCCCTTATATACGCTAAACTGGTCGTTTGAGAGACACAGTCACTATATTTGTCAAACAGTATAAAAATGTTATTTTTTATTATAATCCAAACAGGTACACCTATAATCACTGTATTCGGTTTGATTATCAAAGCACAGGAACGGCATGCACGAGCAATGCAAAATGTTATTTGATCACGAATATAAAATAGTTTTTTACCCCTTTGAATTCCGATATTCATCTACTTTACGTACACCAATCCAGTCCCTACCACGCAGAGGAAACAGTCTGTCACCTTTAGATTACCAAGAGGTCAGTTCTATTTAGGGAAAGGATGGGTATTTGTAATGAGCATCATATGGAGCTTGTACGTACACTCTTTGGATAAAATTCGGAAGTGTTAACCGTTTAGTCGGGCAGTACTGAGGTGTATATTTGACCCTGGGATTTAACCGGTTAAATGAGTGAAGAATGTGTCCATTACATTCAATATTTGTTGTGCATTTTCAGATGAAACTGAATGTCTCTGTGCTTTAGGCCGTCCGGTGCTGGACGTCACACTTCTTTTTAAATCTGATTTCTGCTAACTGCTACTGTTCTTGTACGGTTTTTACTTGTTTCTGGCTACACACAAACTTTGAACGTAGGTGTTCTGCCCTTCACCTGAGAAAAACCAAGTGATCATGACGTAGGCTAGTGACATCCCTGTGACAAGTACAGATAGTTCAAACCACTACATGAACTATGATCGAGGGTTCGTTACTCGGTAACTTGCTGATTTAGCGTACATACTGACTGTACAATGTATTGTTAATTTGGATGTTGGGTGTTTAAAAGCCCTACAGATTCTTTGTTATAAATGAGCACACACAAAACGGTGGATTCTCGTTTATATTACAACTATTTTCTATGACGATATAAGTGCACGAATTTGCATTTATTTGTTTCGGTATGTCGCAGCATATTTCCTAGAACAAAAGGTAAAATTTTTCGAATTTTGGCACTTTTGCCATTTTTTATTCTAACCACTTGAATAACGTATTTTTCACTGATATTGACTTACCGTTAGAACAAATGTGAGTTACATTTTAAGTTTATAAGCCAGTACGGTATAAAGTTCCATCTTATAATATTTTCTTTGTGATTGTATGTATATTGTTGGTTTATAACATTAATGTATAATACTTGAAAGAACATGAATTCCCACTGAACACCGAAAATATATTACTTTTTGTATTTCGTTAAATATTTATTATACTGAAAAATCACTAAAGAGATGGGGCGGGTATTGTGATCTTTATTCATGGCATAACTCAATCTGCTTTGTATGAAGATTTTTTTACAAAGCTGCTAATGCTTAATTTGAACGACGGAAATCTCACTTACGTCTCGTACATGCGAATTTGTGACCGAGTAGCGAATGACAGTCACATTACTATAATATCAAGGTATAAATTTTTCTGTAGGTCTGTAGACCACAGTTTATGACTAATGTGCCTAAGGCAAATCACGAGGTGTAGGTATCTTCAGGATCTATTGCTGCTCCAGGTTTCCCTTGTCTCGGTTTAGTCGTTCAGTAATTACCGCCATCAACCCGAAAGCGGAAGACAATTTTCGCATTTCACCATGTTGTTATTGTACAAAACACACACACACACACACACACACACACACACTAGCACTTTATTTTTGCTGATGGCTGAAAATTAATGTAATGTATATTGTTTGATTGGCATCCTGAGGCACAACTTCGACATCAGTTTGCATTTAAATATGTGAAACCAGCGCCTACTGTCCCTCTAGCACCCTGTTGGTGTTCCTTATATTGCAGCTGGGTTACATTTTTGGAAGATAACCTAACTTACTATTATTTGGAATTATCCGCATAAGCCTGTCGATGCTGCAGTCAGGTAGAAGCAATAACAGTGTCCTCATTGGTGTTCGGCCTTTTGTAAAATTACAAATAGAAATGATATGCATACATTAATAGTAATAATGTTTGTTAATTGGAAGTGCACAATACAAATTTATTCTGTAAACTGTAGATTGTATTTTCTTATAATAAAACCAACTAGATGCACTAATTTCTCAATTTTTGGGGGGAATAAAACTCTACATGTTTCGGACAGTTTCTATGTCCGTCATCAGTTGTTTTGCACTGTACACATAGCAATGGTGTACGTCATACAGGTTTTGCTGACTGCTTGCTAGCAGGATCAGGATCTAACTCGTTCCATCTTGATCCCGCTAGCAAGCAGTCAGCAAAACCAGTATGACATATACCTATTGCTGTGTGTACAGTGCAAAACAACTGATGACGGACAGAGAAACTGTCCGAAACATGTAGAGTTTTATTCCAAACAGAAATTTGAGAAATTAGTGCATCTCATTGGTTTTATTATAAGAATATGTCACGATGCAAGGTCCTCTGAACGTCAAAGTAGATTGTCAAATTTTATTGAATTAAACCGTCTTTGCACAAGTTGTGCAAAGACGGTTTAATTCAATAAAATTTGTCATATGTGCACAGGGGGATGGAAGCAGTCTAATTAAAAAAAAGTAGATTGTATTGTTGGTATTTGAAATGTTTCGAGGCTGCAGTTTTCTCGTTGTACCTTCGTCAGTGTCCGTAAGATTTGTAGGCTAGTTACTGTTCTGAACTGTAAACAGTGGGATAACATGTGGATGTTGGATGGTATAACTTTTAATTCTTTTGATTTTAGGTTTTGGCAGAACTAGAATATAGTCACTAGGAAGGACTGCTGGCTGCATTGTAAGGACACATTGAAGACAGGGTGTATATTTTGTATGTCAAAATAAGAATAACGTTAGGGGTGCACCTATGTTCCAAAACTGCAGGAGGCGCCTGAAAATTCCAGATGCCAGCAGGGTGACATAAAGGAAGTTCCAAAATGGAGATTTACAAATGGAAGGTGCCACTCTAGGGAATTTAGTAGTCACGGCGTCCCGGTGCGTGGGATTTGTAAACGCGTGATATCACGTACGGGTGTTTGTTTGCTTGTTGGAAGCAAGAGAGGAGAATCGTTTTTTAAATTCGATTAATCCTAAACTCTGGATAGACATTCACATCAGGATGTAACGAATTATACCCAACAATTAAATTGTGCGTATAGGAACCTTGAAAGAAATTAGATTTAATACGGTAATAATTTTCGGTATGACATGCACTGATATGCGACAATATTTTCCTTATGTAAGCTACGTTAAAGCATAGTGAAATAGCGAATTCTGATTCGGAGGTCACGTCTGGCGGAACGGTAGTTGCCTCACTATATTCGGGATTTAATTCGGAGGGATGTGTTAGAGTGCATCTATATGTGTATATGCATATTGTTCCAAAGACTGGTCCTTTAAGTACCAAATCCTCTTGTTCTATGTTTATTGGACCGTGCATCATCTTGATAGTTGAATAAAGATAGACCAACTTGATGTTACTTGCTTTATTATTTCATTATTTAATGCTCAACATGTTTCGAATGTTAGTACATCCATCATCTGGATCTTGCGACTTATTTGTTGAGTTATTTCATGGGTTGTATTGCTCTGGTTCGATGTGTGTTGGTGTTACGGTGTGGTTCGGCTGGGGTGGTGTGGTATCTTTAGGCAGCTCCTGAGGATGGATGTACTAATATTCGAAACATGTTGAACATTAAATAATGAAATAAAGCAAGTGACATAAAGTTGGTCTATCTTTATTCAGTCTCCTGTTCTACTTAAATTATTTCAGACATGTATGATGTCGCCTTTTCTTGTCGTTACAGACGAAGTTGAAAGACAAAATTAAGTTTTTTTTGTTCTATTCAGTGCTTCCTGATTTTCGAAACAACTTTAGTTTTTTGGATGGTTCCCAGATTTTGCCCGTGTTTTCTTGTGGTAAATGTAACAGGTAGATGAAAATGAGTATGGAGCATTGGTGGAAAATTGTTGACAATGGAAACCGAAATACTGGGAGAAAAGCTTGGTCTCGTGCCACTTTTCATCCACAGATTGCACATAGAATGGACTGAGATCGAATCTGGGCCTCCGCGGTGAAAGCCCGCGACTAGCCACCTGAGCCGTGGCACTATCAAAATTAACCTGAATTATGTTTTAAGTATTCAGTTCGTACCGCACAGTAAACACGTCCCGTCTCGTTTATATAAACAGTAGTTAATGCTGTATAGGGAAACACTCGCCGTTTGTTCTGACATCCGTACAGAACACAGCAATACAGAATGCGTATTTCTGGAGTGTGGTGGTTCATGTAGTAACCATTTGGCTCTAAAGGGATAAAACCCCAAATTACTCTCACACAGGTCTGTATTTAGCAGATATTTTGTTGGCACATGTTCACGACATTTAATGTTCCATTAGAGCTTATAAGATCGGGTCGGCTCGGTGCACTTACTGTAACGCATGTGTTCACAGCTCTTCGGCCTATTAACGGTGGGTGAAATTGAAGCTCTTGTGACTCCTAAAGTTGTTTTTATATTTGTTGGTTAGAAGTGAAGTACTATTATGACTGCGGAGATGCTGGCATTGCGAGATCATGCGATTTCGAATTGTCGTAATGTTTTAATTTGTCGTAACACTTGGCACTTCAGTGATAATTCGTAAAATCTTGTCCTGAATAATATGGGTAACAAATTTTTCGTTACAAATAACTGATTACTTAGATAGTTTTGCTCTTTGGCACTTATTTTATATGGTGTGGCACTAAGGCAGAAGTTAAATTTTTTTTGAGGAAAATGCTTTTGAGAGTTTAGAGCTAATTGTATTCATTCTTAGTTTAAAGCTGGGTTGCACAAATTTTCCAAAAATCTAGTAGGACCCTTAAAATTCTAACCGCTAGAAGGATTACATGAATGAAGTTCCAAATTAAGGACACCCAAACATTAGGCGCCACTGTAGGAAATTTAGTAGCCACGGCGACATGGCGTAGAGGGTTGTTGCATCCGTGCCAAATGCTTATTCGTAGCATCCAACAAACAGATGGCAAAGTGGATCTGTTGAATATAGAATTAGTGCAGGCACCTCCTAAATTCGTTAAGCTCAGAAGGTAGCGAGGAGGAGAAGAAAAATACGACGAAAGAGAACAGAAAAGCGAAGGATGGGAAGTAGTTGGAGGGAGTAAATAATAATCAGGATGAAATCAATGGAGAAAATAAAGCTGAAAATAATGTGGAGGCAAATAGTAAAAGTAGGAGAAGGCAAAGTGTAAGACGGGAAGAATCAAGAAGAGAAGAATGTGGGTAAGAAAACAACGATGATTAGGGAGAAGACCCGTAAGGAGTAGAAGAACTTAAGGATATATAATTGTTGATTTTTTGTATTCTTTCCATGCCTGAAATTTGCGGATAATTATCCCGAGCAAAATGCAAAATCGCCTTTCCTCGATGACTTACAGATCCATTTTCCAATCTTAATTTTCAGCACCGAGTGTCTTTTAATCTATATGAGACACAAATTCCTTATACTTTGCTTGGTTTTGGACGTCAGAAGCTATGCCTTATCAACATAGCACGTCGCATGCTCGTATAATCCAGTGTAATGTCTTACTTCGGTGGGGGTATTACATTATAAAGTCCTCTAGACACGGCCTGAAATGCTTCTAGTGGAACTTGAGATTCTAGAAAGCGGTTGAGAAGTAGAGAGGGAAGCGATGGGGTAAATTTAATCAGGATGAGCCACAAGACACCCTAGTTGGAGTTTGGTGGAGGTGGTTTCGGATATGGGTGCCATGGAAATATGTGAGTTAATATGTTGGGAGTACTCTCTGCATAAAGGGACTGTCTCTGAAGACAATCTGGATATTGCTCCACGAACCGGTGTCAAGGGAATTGGAGGCGGAGGTTTATGTATGCTGACTTTGTGAAAGGATGATGGATAGGCTGTATTGACTAGTCTCTGAATTATTATCTGTTGGATTCTTGTCAAGTTTTCTGCCTCAAACAGTAGGTGAATTTCAGGTTTTGTCTTCTTCAGTACGTATGAACTGCAAAAGTTGTGGAAATCTGCCTCTGCGTCAGACTTCTCTTGGGTCGTGTGTTATTCTCCGAGGCTTTTAAGCATATATTGATGAAGTTTCCATTCGTTAAAATAAAATCCCTGTAGTGTGTGAATATAAAATATTTATTGAAGGACGAAATTAAATTATATTTTAAGGTAGTAAACTCAAATGATATAATCGGACTATGGAATGTTGATGCTTTCGCTGTAGCGATGATAAAATGTGGTGATCCATACAGTGTCTGCATATAGCACAGTGCATGTTGCATACACGACAACAGTAGGTTCTGGCAACACTGTTTAATTGATGTGGTTCAAATTATGATTGCAGTGTGTTGGTTAAATGATTGATTGTTTGTGTATTGAAAAGTTATCTGGATTACCACTAACATGTGTATTTGTTGTACTGTGTGGGCATTGCGGGTTTTTTTTTTACTTTACATGCCGGACTGCTGGCTAGAAGTCAGTACTAGGAAGGTCCTGCGACCGGCCATCTCGACACAGGTTTTTCTTGGTTTCCCTGTGCTAAGATGGTTCCCAAGATTCCAAGTTGCCACTACATACTTCTCATGTAGTCCTCCCGACTTAAATCTAGTAGTAACCAATTTCATGTTCTGTTTACATGTAAAATTACCACTGCCACCGGTTAACAACCCAATTTCAGTAAATATATTATATTATATCGTATCATATCATACCATACCATATCATATATCATATCATATATATATCATATAATACAATATCATATCATATATCATATCACATTATATTATATTTATTATTTGCGATTATCAGCACTGCGTATATATTAAATCAAAACTTAACGAAGACGTAAAAGAGTATTTAAACTTAATAAGTATGCAGGTCTAATATGCAAGTGATATTTGTTAATTCTCGTTGTTCAGCATCCTTCATTTATTTTATTTCAGAAAGTGGTTAATATATTTTTTTTGTCAAACCAATACTGTGACAGTATGAGGCCTAAAGTGTGTAACGACAATCAGCATGAATGTCAGTCTTCCTTTGACCGCGGTAAATATTGCTAGAAATAAGCGTATTTTATTAATTGTGTCTATTATCTATATATTCAACTTATCGAAAGAAAAATAAAACTTAAAGGTATGTTTGAGATAAAGATATCCCGTTGTATGCAACTTTCAAGTGGTGTTACCGAGGACGTGTGGAATTCCGATTTTATTTTTATGGAAAATGTGGTCTTATATTCGATCGATACGAGTTGCAGTTGAAATCCCGGTAAACAGTTTTAAGGTGAGACAGCCCGTTGTGGTGCGTAAGTAATTTTATAAACAAACTCTCAGTCACATCGGTAAATTTCATTTATTTAATTCCTCGGAAAATTTTAATGTAAACCCTCCAAAACTCCTTACGTTTATTGGACCGTGCATCATCTTGATAGTTGAATAAGGAGAGACCAACTTGACGTCACTTGCTTTTTTATTTCATTATTTAATGCTCAACGTGTTTCGGATGTTACAGGATGCAGGCTGAAGCACTAGTGCTTCAGCCTGCATCCGGATACCACACCACCACAGCCAAACCATAACGTAACACCAACACACATCGTACCAGAGCAATACAACCCATGAAATAACTCAACAAATAAGTCGCAAGCTTCTGAGGATGGCCGAAACATGTTGAGCATTAAATAATGAAATAATAAAGCAAGTGAAGTTGGTCTCTCCATATTCAGCCTCCAAAACTCCTTTTTGTTATCTTCAGAAATATAAATACTGCAAGTGTCCTTATAACTTCACTTCATGTACTGGGTGGAAAGAACGCAAAAAAACTAACGTTTGCTTAAGGTAGGCTTACGTAGGTTATTTAACGTCACTTAGAAACGCTGTACAGTCATGGCTGGATGCCGCGATTCACTTTTTGTTGGTCATAATTGTATGGATCAGTCGTCAGAACCTCATTCATGAAACCATATTGTAGGTCTATCATACGAAGGCGAGGCTGGCTTTATAGTGTAAGAAGTGCATTCTGCTCAGTACACCCGCAGTAACATCTCTAGATCACTAGTTTGTAATTCTGTGGGCTTGAAAATATTTTTGATTTTCTCCGAAATACGGCAAGACAGAAGATGGAACAACTGTCACAAAGAATTTTCGGCCTCATAAATGTGGAGAGATTTACTGTTGCTAAGGTCATCCCTGCATGCAGCGTCACTCTCATTGATTTATCGATTGGAGAACTCCTGGTACCGCCTGAAGGATGCTTGACCGCTCGGCAAATTTTCACATACTCTCTCCTGTATTAAACTGGATTTGTATAAATCTAGTATTTTGCAAAGTGAACTGATTTGCATGGCAGGGTTGGTGCTATTTTATGAAAGCTCCGATGAAACTTCGTGTTCCGTTAGAACAGGAAATTCCTTGAACCTCCATCATGCCTTGAAATTTTTTTTTAAACAAAGAGACTTTCCGGATAATATAAAGTGATTATGAATAATTCCTGTGGGACACTTCATAGCATGATTCCGGTTGAATCCATGTGGGAACAGAGTGCTAAAGTGAATATGTAGACCAGGAAGTAACGGGAAGCTGGAGAAAAGTGCGTAATGAGGAGCTGCGTTACTTTTTTCCGGTACAGTGACACGTGACGGGCCTGCATAATACAGGTATCGTGGTCCTGGTTCTGAAGGTGTAAGAAATTGTTATTTTCCTCAAAATATTCGACCATGCTATGGAACCCACCCAGCACCGGCGGCGCCTGCTTTTGGGGGAAATAGCCGGAACGTGAATCTGACCAGTTTTTCCATGTAGTGCCGAGTTTCATGAGTAGAGCTTTACCTTCACTCCTCCCTACTCCTTAATGACGTCCACAGGAACGAGTGTAATCTACTTTCCAATTATTATTATTATTATTATTATTATAAAGTGATTAATTGTAAGATAGGCGGTACATATAGCACACAAAATACAGTTTAAGTTTAATCGAATAGCTAGAGGGGAAGATACCAACTGGAATATTTCTCCTTCCCTTTGTTCGGACGCTGTTATTTGCGGTTAGACAGAAAGACAGACGTGATTTCACTGACCCGTGGTTTCATACTTCTTCACGCATCTCACTTAAATCATACGTCGAACCCAAGTTGATCTAAAAAATGTATCGTGGCATTTCCTTCATGTCATTCGTAATTTTCTTACCATTAACTCTGAATGTCTCATTCATTGCTTTTCCGTATCAGACACAGAATTTTCATGACGTCATGGCTCGCTTTCAGAGCCTTGTTCGTAAAAATGGGACTCACGGCGGAACGCAAAGTTTAACAAAGGGAGTATGCCGCTCTGTGCATATTTACTTTCGAAGGATTGAAACGTTGTCACCCCTGCTAGTTGATTGTTAGGGTATGGCTGGCCCTCGCGTTGTTCAGTTTTCTTTGAATTGCTGTTGCACACAAAAGCCTGGAAGGCGAATTCTCTCTTTGATGAACACAATTAAGAACACAACACAACTGGCTTGAGACTGAAATTGTACCTAAAGTGATGAAAGAACAGTACGTTCACGTCACCTGCTGCACCAGTCTCTCAGACCTGAAGGTGCGTAATTACTGTACTTAATCATCAAGTAATTATAAACTCCCAACACGTTTTCTTCCCATTCGTTACCTTCATCTACCTTTCTCTTCCTTTTTCTACTTCTACTTTTTTTCTCGCCTTATGTTCTTCTTTTCCTTATGTTTCATTTTGTATTTTCTAAACTTTTTTGCTTCTTGATCCATCCCTTTTGCTTTCCACAGTTTGTTGCATTTTTCTTTCGTTCTTTTCGTATTTACTGTTTCCTTTGCAACATTTTTCCCCTTTCCTAAATTTCTACATTTTTTACTAAGTCGGTGGTACAGTTGATAGTTCACAAATATGTGTTTCAGTCATTCATCACAACATTACGTTCATGAAGAATGAAAGCTACGTTTCCACTGAAAACGATTAGCCATCATCAAGCCTAATTACAATAATATAAATGGTGGTTTAATTTACGATTGTATTTCATAGTTGAATAAAGAGAGACCAACCTGATGTCACTTGCTTTATTATTTCATTATTTAATGCTCAACATGTTTCGGGTGTTAATACATCCATCCTCAGGAGCTTGCGACTTATTTGTTGAGTTATTTCATGGGTTGTATTGCTCTGGTA
>Ga0131853_10008022_pt1 | contig 19188 bp, 10 predicted proteins | sample TergutLab28metaG_FD_92764 | JGI IMG/M metagenome (GOLD analysis project Ga0131853, IMG submission 92764) | Labiotermes labralis P1 segment gut microbial communities from Petit-Saut dam, French Guiana - Lab288 P1 (version 2) (version 2) | ecosystem: Host-associated > Arthropoda: Insects >...
AGTTAATGCGGTACATTGTCCTAGATGGTTTCTATCCATGGGTTCGTGGAGGCTGCATAGCGTGCAGTAGGGGTCAGGGCGGATTCCAGTGCGGTGGAGATGCGCACCCAAGCAATCATGCCCGACGCAAAGTAGATCCACCTCCTAGTGGTGCACCCTGGGCAACGTTCTATGCGGCTAAGTGATCTACAACTCCGGCATAGCGACCTAACTAAGTAATTAGTATTTTTTTAAGTACACGTAAGCAAATTAATTTTCTCAGTTCTTGTAAAATTTTGGTATTTTTTATTTTTGTTATTTTCTTTAACTTCAAAGGAGATTAATATGAGACATCCAGAGGCATAACCTGCACCGCCAGAATATGCAAATCATGGGTGCTTCTCGCTGTACTCTAGCTCATGGAATGAGGGGGGAAAAGTTACTCCTTCTTCTATTACCATTCAGGGATAATGAGTACGATATTTAAAATTTTTATGGTATCTGGTACTCTTTATCAGCATATAATCTCCTCTCCTTTCAATAATGATGCTTAAAAGTCACAGCTACATGCATCTTAAACTTCTTGATTTAATCACACTTTATGTTTGGCTGGCTGCTAGCAGGATCCATGATCCTGCTAGCAGCCAGCCAAACATAAACACATGACACATACCAATCGCTGTATACACAGAAAAGTACCTCCTGATGATGAGAAGTAAACCTGCTCAAAACATGTAGAGGTTAATTATCATAATAAATTGAGAGTAAAATAGTGCACCCTGTTGATTATTATTGCGCATATATATCACGATGCATGGTCCACAAAACATTAAATTTCCTTGTGTGTGTGTGTGTGTGTGTGTGTGTGTGTGTGTGTGTGTGTGCTGGGGGGTTGTAAAAGTTAAAGTTAGTCCTGTGCACAGCATAAATACACATGGGGGTATAAAGTCATAACTCCACTCTTTCGTAATCTTAGCAATACATGGGGCCAGTGCTCTAATTTACATCCCAGCCACTCTTTAACCCAGTAAAAGAACCCACAGCACCCACTGCTTATGAGGCTGGGTATGCCCCAGAGCTGGTCTTGACACTGTAGGAAGAGTACAGCCCTGTTCAGTGTCGAACCACACTTCTCAGTCATCCAGTCTGCAGCCTTTTCACTATAATGACTGTGCTATCCCAGACACTTTGAGGGTGAGTAAGGGAACATACCTTCTTTTTAGGATTGCCAGCAGGAACTGTTGCGAGGTGGTGCACATTATCCGTATATTACAGTGACCAGATATTTTAATGGTCAGTGTTTGACAAGAGGGCAACATAGGTGTCATTTAATAATAGTTCTTAGACTAAAACTGTAGAAAGTATATGAAGTTTAATTTTGTTTTGTGGATTAACATATGCATCAGAAACTTGGACACTAACAAAGAGAGACAGAAAGCAATTGAACATTTTTGAAACGAATGTGTACAGAAGAATTTTAGGCCCAGTATATGACAATAAAAAAGAAAATTGGAGGATATTAAGCACTAAAGAAATTAATGCAACTGTTAAAAAACCTACTATAACAGACAATAAGGTTAAATAGATTACGTTGGTTTGGGCATGTACAGAGAATGGAAGAAAATAGAATTCCCAAAAGGGTATTGTATACGAATTTGGGAACAACAAGACTGAGAGGTAGACCAAGAAATAGCTGGCAAGATGAGGTGAGAGAGGATGGAAAAATAGTTGGTGGAGAAGGGTGGCAGGAAAAAGTACATAACAGAAAGGAATGGAAGAAGATCCTGAGAACGGCAAGGAATCATCACATTCTGCTCATGCCAATGGAGTGAATGATTATATTATTGATGTAATGAATGAATTATTAAATGTCAAAATCCCACTGCCAGTTCCTCTATTTGCATTACATTTACAGCACTCTGACGTCAGTCTATTGGAGCAATGGCTACTCACAGCATGCACATCCAGCATGTCTACTGTGAGGTCATATGAAGTGAGGTGCATGGATTGGAACACCTCACGTAGCGTCATGCTGTGCCCCTTGTTGTTTGTCACCACCTCGTCTGCATGATTCTTCAGTGTCTTCTTGATGAAGCGCAGGAGATGCTTCTGGTTCATACAGGATGCTGCATGAATGTGTGTATCCACCTGTCATCAAAGACAAGCTAATTACGTATGTGTCTCACTGAAACAACTTAAAAGTTGCTGATTTTTCAAAATCCCCAGCACATTCCACATGTACCTAAAACTTTAAGACAAAGACTGCACTAGACTATTACGAAATTAATAATGAAGGTCAATCACGTGAGAAAGTGTATTTCTGTGTGTTCTTTCCAAAACAAACACAATTTTCTAAAAAAGCAAAGTTTAAAGTTTATCTGGAAAACTACATACAAAGATATGAAAATTTAACCACTTCTATGTTAAATAACATAATAAACACACAGACATGATATCATTCTAAAAACAATGAACATCGGATATTCTCTCCATTTTCCTCCCCCACAGTGACATACAGAATTCTGTTAGTATCATCTCAAGGGTTACACCATTTAATGAGGGTTGTTTGACCATGCATCTTCCTCATGAAATAAAGTGAAATGCCAACTTGATGCAACTAAGTAATTTTATTGACGTATTCTTAGCTCGACATGTTTCAGGTACATCTGCCCATCATCAGGAGCATTAGATGTTGAGTTGCAGCATACGGTTTTCTGCACTGTAAAGAATAAGACAATATGAAGTGTGTGTGTGTGTGTGTGTAGTGGCTGTACACCGTGTTATATAGGTGTTTATCAGTGCGGTCTATCCATAGACCACACTGACAAACACCTACATAACACGGCATACAGCCACTACACACAAATTTCATCTCTTATTCTTTACAGTGCAGAAAACCATATGCTGCAACTCAACATCTAATGCTCATGATGATGGGCAGATGTACCTGAAACATGTCGAGCTAAGAATACGTCAATAAATTTACTTAGTTGCATCAAGTTGGCATTTCACTTTATAACATCATTTCATGTCTGCAGTTTATCCACCAATTCTTGGGTGCATAATGCATTACATACTTTTCTGATATTGTAGAAGTCGCGGTGAGGGACGGCCTTCTGTGACGCAAGTTCTCGCAGTTCGTTAAGGAGAACGTGTAACTGAAACTTTGATGACAAGTAACTCAGCCGCCTATAGCAGAATGATTTCCTGCAAACAAACAGTTAAACACAATATATGATATGAGAGCACTTTCAAAAGAAGAGTTGTGACACAGGCAAACTTTATTCAATGACTTCTCACTGACCCCTGATTGTCAGATTCCTCAGTATGTGAGTTCACATTCAGTTAACCTGCAACTGCCAATAAGCTTACCTTTACCCTTTCACATACAATAACATTGCTCTGGACGCAGAATTTCGATCAAATCTGCCATTTACAGACCCTAATAAAATGCACAGAAATAATGTAATTTTAATCCAGACTGAACAAGCTTACAGCATAACTACATTGCTTATAAATATTTTAGAACATAACTGAAGAATAAAAACCAACTAGATGCCACTTATTATTTTATCATACTTCTTATAAGCTCAACATGTTTCGGGCACTACTATGCCCATCATCAGGAGTTCGCGACTATAATGCAGCCTGGGCACCACTCCAGCCTAACCCCACCTAACTTCCAACCTATGGCAAACCAAGAACAAAACGACCAATGTGGTAATCAACATTATAGTCGCAAGCTCCTCATGATGGGCACAGTAGTGCCTGAAACATGTTGAGCCTATAATAAGTACAACAAAATAATAAGTGGCATCAAGTTGGTTTTTATTCTCCAGTTAAGACAAATATGCACGGTCCAACAAACATCAAATTTTAATACATATTCATTACACAGATTTGATAAAAATTTTAGATTTAGTAAAGGGTGAATTACAGTCATTACATTTTCTTTCAAAAACATTCAACAAAGCAACATTTCACACATGTTAAAAATTAAGGAGTGCCCATATCACAGGTGTCTGTAGCATTCTGAAGAAGGCAGCATATGGTACTCACAGTGGGCCATCAGCAATCATGGCACATAGTCTGCTCATGTCTGCCACAAAAGTGTACAGATCAGGATATGGGAAGTTGCATGGTTCATCATTATCCAGTGCCGTTCGGTCCTTATACGCGTGATATACGCCATTCACTGGTCGCAGAAGGTAGCCCTTGTCTGGCATGAACTCGCACTCCCATGGATTCCCCTTACTGGAAGGTGCATGAACTGGGTGATCTGCGGACAAAAATTCAGGTAAAAGGTGATATGACAACTTATACAGCCAGCATCTGGGGAGGACCAGACTGAGGGTACATGTGTAACAGTTTTCTCAAAAACACTGTCCAAACTATTTATGTACCAGTGAAAGACACAAGATTTCTACTTAAAGAGGCATAAAATTTTGTTAAATTTGTAAAGAATTAGGATAAAATAATTAATGAAACTGCACATACACTCTAAGTATGAAACAATTATATGTCTCAGCATGACTTGAGTGCAATTACATCATTAATACAGAATGGCAGATATGATGGATGTACAGCATCATCTAACTCGCCCTGACAGTGTAAGGGGCAAAGTGGCAGAGAAATGTAAAAATGACCTGCATGGTTATTTCAGCACGTTGCATTTAATCGTTTTCAACATTCAGTATATGTTACAACTTACAAACTCCAAATGCATCATGTGATTGAAATAAAAAAGGGAAGAATTAACTAATAATAAGAAATCATTTTAATATTTATATCCAAACCATACAGTTCAATATCTTCAATATCAGCAGTGTAGTAAACTACCTCATCCCATCCATTGACTGCCAACAATACATAATTTGAGCTTCATGTCACTAACTGGTAACAGAGTCACTATGGTATTGAGCAATAAAGTATACACAAACAGCACTATGTCTTGTAACACTAACACAAACAAACCAACTGTGAATCAAATGGTTTGCATGAACTACAAGAACAGGTATGCATCGTCTGTTAATGTTAAGTCACCCCTTTCACTCACAAGCGCTTGTAAGCAGGGAATCATTCAAACCCACTTAATTCAACATAGTTATTTCCAATACAAGTTCTAACTCAGTCTTTTTCAACACAGTTATTTCCAGCACAAATTCTAACTCAGTCATTTCTATGGAAAGTAAATTTTAAAGTTTCCCAAACAATAACTACAGCCTCACATACATACATACATACAACCTTGAAGACCAGATCATAGTACAGGTTTTTGACGATCAGGTGACCGTGCATCGTGAAAAATTCTTACAATGAAACCAACCAGATGCACTAATTTCCCAAATTTATTTTTGGAATAAAACTCTACATGTTTCAGACAGTTCCTCTGTCCATTATCAGGAGTTTTTCACTGTACACACAGCAATGGCATATGTCATAAAGGACAGAACTCAGTTCCATCCTGATCCTGCTCGCAAGCTGTCAACAAACCTGTATGACATATACCATCACTGTGTGTACAGTGAAAAACTCCTGATGATGGACAGAGGAACTGTCCGAAGCATGTAGAGTTTTATTCCAAAAATAAATTTGAGAAATTAGTGTACATAGTTGGTTTTATTATAAGAACATAGCACAGGTACTATGTCACAATATATTAGAAGGCAATACTTCATTTCACACAAAGATACTTGCTGATTTAGTTGAGTTATTGGAAGTAGTACTGTAAACTATATTTATACCAAATGAGAAATATAATCACTATGTCCATGTATTAAATATGACTTCTCTACATTCATTCAACCTGAACACATTTATCCAGCTTCAAAGCAATGCATCCACCACTCCAACATAATAAGCCAACAAAATCACAACCAAGCCAAGAACTTAACATAACACCAGACCGAACAACCACCTGAAGTACAGCCAGGGGGTTTGCACATAAAAGTGATCAGCCACAGAAAGCTGTATCAAGAGAGTGTCACAACTTCCATAATGACAAACAGATTGTAAAAGTGTGTTTTGTAACTTATGATGACAGTACACTATTAAACAGACACATATACAGTATTTTCCTTTTTCCAGTGTCATATTCTTTGATAAAACATGAAAGAAGCTGGCTCCATTTCTGTACAAAATAATAAAATATGATGAAATACACACAAATATATAGATACATAAATACATATAAATACATAGCTCAATGTAACAGCCACAACAGAGTATGCTTCATGTTGTTGAGTTTGTGTGAGATATCTGCAGAAAATTCTAATAGTTTCAAAAGACGTTCATATTCTCTTACCTGATCCCAGAACCAGAGCCAGTTTCCAAAACGTTTTTTAAAAGGAATATATTGGACTGTATCCTTCACCTTATAGGTGAAGGATACAGTCCAATATATGTGTCCATTTACAAATGTTAATAGCAAATCACTCACCATCATGTCACTTTTATGTTCTGCATTTTCCTGCAAAGGTTCATTAAAATGATGAAAAAAAACAGGATGATCATGTGTGTGTGGAAACAAGCAGCAACTTTCAGTTCCATTGCCCATTTCTGTGACACATTATAAATGTGTTTTTTTCAGTTGGTTATGCAGATGTAAGGATCATATGGTGGCAAGACAGCAGACACTGCACACTGTGTTACACATTTTTTTTCCACTTATGTGACAGATTTCAAAAACTGTTATAGGGCCACTGAAGTTAGGTGATATTAAGGTGTTTATAAACATATGGAAGTACCTGCTATACCTGTTTGTAGAGTTCTGACACTACATTGCCTTTCAACTGAGGAAACTGAGCAAAATCTGTTATTCAGGCATGATACCTCACTAAGTCACATTGTAGCCAATCATTTTTAATATAGTTGTTTCTTAGGATTGCTGGCATCAGTTACGGACGGTTCATGGCACGCGTTGTAAGTTAATCTGTCAACGTATATTCAGGACCGTTGGTGATAGGCAGGAGGGGAGAGATTTAAATGAGAAAATGTTAGCAGCGGACAACGGACGGTAGCAGTCCAGTGCGAATTCAGTCGCGTACAAGTGTGGTGTAAGTAGGAGTACAGAGAAGTGTCTGTGTCAGTTTCCTAGAAATGATCTAGTTGTTTAACTGGATATAGCGCTCCATTATTTTATATCAAGAATAAATTGAGTAAATAAAAAAACAAATAAAAGATAAATAATTAAAATTATATGTGATTTGGTGAACCACAACTGTTTCCCAAAAGAGGATCACCTACCAGACTGAGTGCGTCGGGACAACAAAGGGTGATCATGTAGAACATGGTACTGCAGAGGAAGGGAAAATAAATTGTACCCTTACATTTTGAATATGTTGTTGCCAGATGCCAGAGTTACAATGATCCAAGTTTACATGTCAACAGAAATAAAAACAATCCAAGTTGAAATGTAAATATGTAACATTTTCCTTTATGACAAAAACAGTTCGAATGAAACAACACTGGGAAAATGGAAAAATGTGGGGAAAAAACCGAATTATTCCATGAAACTATAACTTAATGTACGGAAATTAAACTCCAGCTTCTCGAGAGTGAAGGCTGTTAGAACCTTGAAGATTCACAGAAAGACTGTTGGAGCAAAGATCATGTGACAGAGACTAATGTGAAGTGGAATGGAGGCCATAACAAATCACGTAATAATTCACAGTTATGGGGTACATGTGAAAGAACAAAATTAAAGGAAAGTCCTTGAAGTTCAGAGCGTAGATTTCAGCAACCAGATTAATATGCTGCTTTCCCAAAAGATGCTATTTTTTTCTTTTGCTTCTTCTTCTGCTGTATGTAATTGGCTGTCATGGCTACAAATTAAATTTAGGCACTTATCTTGAATGCACTCACTACAGACATACATGTACCGAGTGTCTGCAAAAGCTACTTCTACAGCTGCAACAAGAGGCACCTCATTGTAAAAGTAGGAACAATTAACACATGCGAATAAATGACAACTGCATTACATAACAGCACTAAAATAATTACATAAATATTTTCTGAAATGCACATTCCTCCTGCAATAAAACAGAGTTAACAGCGAATAACATCATAACCAAGACTTTCAATACAACACACTGTACACTCTCAATTTCAGCATACGATTGATGTCATATGTACAGCACAGAAACATTAGCAAGCCCACCAGCAACAAGTACACCAAACCCATGTCATTTGTAACAATATACATGTAGTAATAATGAAACTAATAAAATGCACAGAAAATGTGAAGTTGCTACAATATACAGGATGTTTCAGGAGAAATCTGCCATACTTCAGGAGAATATTTCTTAGGTTAACTTACATTGATATAACCAATATAACTATACCTTAAGTTTTAACAGTTACAGGGATACTGATGAGACAAAAATGTTGTCTTCTTGCAGATCTATGCACTGTACCTGTTTAACATGATGCATTAGCCATATACTGCGCAGGTTAAACCTTGAGCTGATAGCCATCACAAGCCATATGGAGGTGGGTGTGCTATGTAAAATACTTGGAACCTTGTAGGACGATTTTTTTACAAAACTAGTGAGAGTTTTTCTTACTTAAGTTTCATTATGTCTGTCACATGTTAATTAGATGTTGAGCGCAGGTGTTAGTATTAGAGCAACTGCTATTTCCCCCAGTTTTTTTAATATGTATTTGGTAATCAATAAATGTATAGCAGTTCTCAATCTTTAAAAATTATCTCCATAACAATTCAATTTTGAATATGGGTATTTTTGGTTATATCAGTATAAACTAACCTAAGGAAATCTGCCAAATTTTGGCAACCTATAGTATATGCACCACTCCATGAAAGCACACGTTGGAACAGAAGCATTTTTGACATTAGCATCAGTCAGTGGGGAGCAGTGAGGTTCACAGTCTAGTTAGTTTACTCCCTGTGGAAAAAGACCCTAGTGCACTGTGCACAGGACCCTGAGTGGATCCCAAAATCATTCTAGACATTACGTTAGACAAAAATTAACAATTACGGGGATAAAATCCAAGCCACTTTATTGAGTGTCAATGGGCTTATGAACATTAAGTCAAGGATAAATAATTCTCTAAAATAACACAAGGAAAGCAATTCTGTCTGGCCCATGCAGACATCAGAATAATCAGTTCTACTGTACGAACAACATGAAGCCCCATTGCTTCAAGGACTTGGGATCATTTAGCTTCCCATAAAGTACAACACAGAAACTACGTTATCCTACTGTAAGAATATCACAGAGCTGCTTAAAAAAAGGCAAAGTGGACCCTGGCTCTGTACAGGCTGTACGGCCCATAGGAGGAGTAGAGGTATAGCTCTACTGTACAGGCACTGAGGCTCTGTACAGGCTGTACAGCCCATAGGAGGAGTAGAGGTATAGCTCTACTGTACAGGCACTGAGGCTCTGTACAGGCTGTATGGCCCATAGGGGGGGTAGAGGTATAGCTCTACTGTACAGGCACTGAGGCCCTGTACAGGCCGCACGGCCAATATGGGGAGTAGAGGTATAGCTCTACTGTACAGGCACTGAGGCTCTGTACAGGCTGTACAGCCCATAGGGGGAGTAGAGGTATAGCTCTACTCTTTCTTAACCACAGCGCTAGAAGGGGATGAAGGGTCATCGTCATGCCCTGGCCACTCATTACCCCCGTGAAATACCCGGGTACCCATTGTACAGGAGGCTACAGAGCTGCGTAGCCTACCCTAAAACTGAGATTGAGCTGGTAACGAACACCAACACCCACTTTAAAATAATACAGGATTGGTTACTGTAAGAGGGAGCTGACTGGGTCAGGTACCCACATAAGAACTAGCTGGAGGCTGATAGCAACAAAATATATTTTCAACCCACATTTTCCTCAGATATGATAAGAATGAATAAACAATCAAACTCGTGTATACATTAGTGTTTTAATAAACAGACACTGAAAAATACAGCACCAAAGGTGTGCAAAGTTGGATTCAGTGAGCCTACATAAAGCCCACAGTTCAAAAATGAAAAATGATTTAACCAATTCCTTCACTGAAAATGGGCTACGTGAATGACACATACAATTATTCATGCCAGCAATACGGCATACAACTCCCAGTGCCTCCATAGACTATGTGGACCTCCTGTACTGTGCATGGTGCACCACAGATCCATTTTTTACTTCCACAAAATTCTGAAGGTTTGAATTATTCTGAAAAGCAAAATGTCATAAGAATTCATAGTAAGATGTAAGTAACACAGTCACAAGCAATAATATGATGGCAATAAGGAACAGGAAGATAGGTGTTATGTCTGTGACCGTAAAGCATGTGATCACCCCTTTGAATAAATGACACTGAAGCACTGCACACAAAAGGACTGTGGCAAAGTCACAGAAGGAGACTTGGAAGTTATTTTTGTGCAGCATTTAACTATAAATTCTCGACGTGTTGACCACTAAGAGTTTACACAGCTTCGTTTTACATTCGCTTTGTTCATACAAAGGACGTTCAAATCTAACCAGTGGCGTACCGAGAGGGGGTTTGGGGGGGTTCAAACCCCCCCAGAAATTCCGAAGGCCTTCCAAAATCGTGCCAAACTCAACCCGATTGTGAAAACTGTTAAAAATTGCTGAATTTAGGATGCCAACACCCCAAGATGTTCAGAAAAAAGGCAGTAAAATTCTAAAACTACTTAGGTTCTCAATTGTTTTACATTAGCAATGACAAATAAATTGGTTGTCATCATAAATAGTCTTAAAGTACCAAAAATTAAGTAAATTTTACTATATGAAATGAATTTTCTTGTACCGAATTACAGCTGCCTCCAGAACCCCTGACTATGGGGCTACCACCCCCAGATCCCCTTTCTCTATGTCCTCTGTCCTCAACTGAATTTGTTGAACCCCCCCAAACAAAATTCCTGGGTACGTCACTGAATCTAATTAACCTTAACTCCAATCCAGTTAACAGTTATTTACAAACAAATCCCATGTGAGCTAGAAGAGTGAGTACACTAGCACTACACCATTGTGTTTCCAACTCTTCACTACAACTAGTGCTGTTTAAATACAGTGTGCACACATGCTGCAGCAATGTGCACCTAAATTGCTTCTACTACAACCAACATTACAAGTGATTCACATTATATCAACTTTAATATCCTGAAATTCTAAGTACAGTAATATTCTGACTGTCCATTATTTTTAATTCAGTAGAGTTATTTCAATAATTTTGATAAAATTCTTTCAGTTCATTGTACTTCAAGCTATTATTTCAATTTTATTTATGTGAATGTAAAATAAATACATATATTGCCCGATTTCATAAGACAAAATTTATTTTTAAAATTTGTGTGGGGATTAATAACAAAGGTAAAAACCTTTGTCCTAAAATATGCTTCTAAACTTGTGTATAGAAGATCCCCAAAAATTCAAAGTTGCTCTAAAGAACTACCTACTGACTCACTCATTCTACATTCTAGTTGAATTTTTCAGTGAACGGAATACTCAACTTATGTTATGCAACATACCATTACATTGTACAAATTTAATCTTTATTGTACATACTATATCCATTGCTATCTACTTATTATTTTGTAATTATTACAGCTTTTAGGTTAATTTAACTAGCTTATAACTGTGTACAGTATTGCCATATTTTAGATTACATATTGTAATCTGGAATTGTAACTATTGTGTGCCTGTTTCCTGTTTAGTTATATTCTGCTTGTATTTTTGCCTGTTTCCTGTTTAGTTATTTTCTGCTTGTATTTTTTACTGTTATTTTATACTATTCTGTCCAATGACTGACTTGGCTTCACAGAGCCAAGTTCTCACTCTTTGACTTTTCCTATATCCATGGATTATTCCTATATATGGTTTTCTTGGAATTAAAATCAAATCAAATCAAATCAAATCTGCACAGGGAACTTGAATTCTTACTGTAACAACAGAATTTATTCATTATGAGAATTGAGGCCTTGATATTTGTGATGATTCAGGCTGTAGTCTACTGGTTCACAACTCCTGTATTTTTTTAAGTGAATGCCAGAGTTTTGGAAGAAAATAATGCCTCCAATTTTATGGCAGAAATTGTTCCACCCTAATGATGAAAACAACATATTCCACCGAAATGGTGGTACCATCCACAAGACTACATCAGCCAGATGACCACAGTAAAATACTGTGCTAAAGGCAACACATTAATTCAATTGGTAAAACTGTATCTTGCCTTTCACCAGGCAAAATATCATATCACACCATATATCATTTGTTTTCCTTCCGTAAATCCATACAGGATTACATAGTCCATATGGATATGGAAATCATCATATTTGTTGGGATTAAGGGGTGATATCAACATGAGTGTGTACAACAGTCACATGGTTATTTAGTATGATAAATACAATAAAATAGGACAATAATTGTTAGTGTAATAAGGATACAAATAGAAATTAAAAGTAAAACTAAAAATAAAAATACAAATAAAAATAAAAATAGTGGGGTAATTTAGAAGAAATTACAGTCACTCTTTAAGTAAGAAATTTCCCTTCATTACAGATTGTGGTTGGATATATACTGACATGTTTATAATACAGACTTGGAAGTAAAGAGAAGAAACATGTATTCCAAAGCCCTCATGTGTCAATTCAGATCATATGTCAAAATTTAACTTGGCGTTCAAAATATTCATCCAGGGAATAAAAGGAATTTTCATGTAAATATTTTTGTAACAATGCTTTAAATTTGTTTGGATTATCAGACTATGCTTTTATGTAAAAGGGAAGCATGTTAAATTAACACCTACACAGTGTACTTCCTTCTGGAATATTTACTGTGTAACCTCAACAGCAAGAGTCAATCTAAATAACAAGCAAATAAATAAATTTTTACATGAAAGACTCATCATAATTTATGTAGACCAAATCTTCTCTGACTCTTCCAATTAGGTGTCAAAGCAATGAAGTCACAGATCTTATATCAGAACTGTCAGTGTTGCATATTCCTCCACCATCCACTACTACCCACTTCTGTCTCAACCAAATATCTATGCTATCCACATCATACCCTACCCAGTACAATATCGTGAATTATATGTCTATGAGTGACTGAAATTTGGAATGTAATTGACCCTTAGGCTGGAGGGGGAGGGGGTCACACCGCTGAAAACAAAATCATAATAGGTCATATCAAGAAGTGGGAAGACAAAGGGCTCTTTACAGTTTACTCTCACACATTCCCCCATAATACAACAGATTTCTTTCGGTCTTGAATGAGTACAAAACATTCAGCAGTTTTTACACAGCAAAAAACAATAATGTTGTTTAGAAATAATGACAATGGCAACTACACACTCTGCTGACAGCTTCCAAGCAGTGAAAAATTTACACTTGCAGAAATGTCTTAAAAATAACTAGTTCTGTGACAACAGTCCCCCGTGAGAACCCCATAACTACTCAGCTACTCAATAAATTCCCCATCATGTATGGAATCCAAAGGGTTCATTACAGTCTTCATGAGAATTGTCATTTGTTCCTAACCTGAGCCATATGAGTACAGTCCATAACTTCCCACCATATACCATTACCATTTACCATTAATAACCATTCTAATATAATTCTCCATCTACACCTATGTCTTCCCAAATGGTCTTCTTCATTCAAGTGTTCCAACCAAAACCCTGTATAAACTCATCACCTCTCACATCTGTGCTACATGCACCACCCATTCATCATCATTAACTTGTCGTCCTAATAATATTGGTTGAAAAACATAAATGCCAAATCTTCTCAATATGTAACCGTCTCCAGCCTCTGGTCACGCTGTTCACAGACATCTGCAATCTATGCTCTTCTCTTAACCCTTTATCTGCTAACATGGAGAATATGGTGAGCTACGAATAATGCTAGCAAAGGGAAGATGGGATTTAACTCGGTGTTTAAAGAGTTAATGAGAACTACAAATTTAAATATCCATACAAAACAGCAGACAAAAGTGTAACTCCATGTCTTTTAATCTTTGTCGTTCAGACAGCCAATTATTAAGTAAATGGTAGCAAGCATTCCCAAACTTTAATCATTTCTTTAATTTATTCAGTAATTTAATTATAATTAGATGCTATTCCAAATATCTGAAACATGGCCACATTTGTTTTAAGAATTTATCATCTATCTTGATATAGATTTGTGTTACATCCCGCTGCTCAATCGTTTACATAAATATTCATAAATACTTCATAATTACTCATTTGTACATTTAGTTAATATTTAGCCACAACAATCATTTAAGCACAGCAGGGCTCAAAAGACTGTCCCAAAAATTCTTGTTAATTGTGCTTAATAAACACACACATATTAAAACATGAGGTATCAGAATTATTTCAACACCTTGGAACATTCACTTTAACTGAATTAGAGATGTTTCACTACAACACTAATAGTGTACCAGCAACGAAAGGTTATAGTGTGTCAGTGCACCTCACCACAAGCCAGTGCTGGTGTATGGTTACCTTTCTCAACAATCTGGCTGCCTGGACTCAAGATGCGGTCCAACTCTGCATCGCTGAGCGAACGCCTCAAACTACACATTTCTTCCTGCTCTGACAAATTGTTCTCGCTCTTCGATTGCTGCAACGTCACATCTCCATGCTTTCTGTCAACTATATCAGGATGCAGCACACATCAATTAACGAGATACAGCCTGTCATTCACCTCATTATTAAAATAAGACAAAACAGAAGCAAAAGCCCAACAGAATGTAGACTCAAAGAACATATAGAATTTCTATCCACACAGTTCCTTGTGATATGGAAACCACACGAAAAATAACTGTAAGACAGAATTTCTATGCTCTGTGAATCTCAATCATTGTCAATAAGAAATGCTTGCTTCCATTTTGTCTTACTGTAACATCTGAAGGAACTTTTTTCCTTCAAGGGAAATGTTGGGCTAAAGTTCTGAAACCCCCATTCAATTGTAAGAGAATATTCATAGGGGTGCTTACGCTTATCTTGTCTTAGTTCAACAACCACAGAGGTTTGTTCTTGAAAAGAAAGTTATCTTTGATGAAAGTCTGAAGTCCCTAGTATCTGATATTCCTTTCTCACAACATAAATATCCTTTAGGTTTTAAACTTTCTGTCACATAAATTCTTTTTTTTTTAGATGTAAATTTTCTTAAATACAAGGGAAAAAGGACTATGCAGTACAAATGCATAGACAGGCCATTAAAATGCATTTGGAAACTGCACAGTCTATCTTCATAATTTTCTGATGTCTCAAGTCCTTTAAATGCAGTTGATTGCTCCAACAGCTGGCAAGGCCCTGTAATGGTCCCACCACTTTCAAAATCACAGTGGGTCAGGGTCTCCTCCTTCCAACCATATATCATCCCTCTCTTGCGTGCGCGCGCACACACACACACACACACACACACACAGAGAACACCTTTTAACAGTAGGTTAAAAAAATGATACAAACCTGGAAATGGACAATTCCAGTCTGCCGCATGCAGCACATCTCTCACTATTGATTTTTATTGGATGCACCTGTTCTGGCTTCCTTACAGCAACTAGCATTTCCAAGAGGCTGAGTTTCAAGGAATAGTGAACCAACAAATTTCATGTAGCTAAATAACAAACTGACTGAAGAATGGTATCACCAACATTACAAAACAGGGTCTTTGCTAAGCACTATGTATGTGTATATATATATATATATATATATATATATATATATATATATATATAAACAAAGAATAATTTCCATCTTTTAGGGAAGACGAAAAATGTAGCGCCACCATCTGAAGAGCAGATCCTGATGTAGGTAAATCCAGAACTCTCACACCTTCATGCTCCATGATCCATTTAATGTAATGTTGCCACTGAAACTCATTCTTCTCAAGAGAACTTTCAGCATGACAGTATTCAACAAAATTCTCCAGACAGTTCTTAATGTTATGCATATGTAATTTCTCATGATTTGATGCATGCATTATGTAAAGGCAAAGGACAAGTTCACCTTAGAACAGGCCATGAAGGCCCTGAAGGGGAGTAGAGTTACAGGTCTACTCTTTATAACCTCAACACTGGATGGGGGTGAGTGGCCAAACCCACGCCCTGGCCGTTTTACCCCGGGGAAAGATCCAGTACTCCTTGTAAACGAGGCTGGGCAGGCACCAGGGTAGTTCAGGATGGGTGCTTAATATCTTGCTCCCACCGGCATTCCATCCCGGGACCGTCACATATACAGGGTTATTCGAAATGATTGTCAGGGTTTTAACAACTTGTCATAAACAATACACTTGAGATAGCAGTATATGTCTTTTTTTATTTAATAGAACAACACTCCAAGTTTTTGTTACATACCTTACAGGTGCTCTATATATGCACTCTTTATGATTCTACAAACATCAACACGATAATTGAGTTCATTCCAAACTGTTCGTAGCATGTCAGCAGTGATGGTTTCAATGGCGGTTCTGATTCGTACCTTCAGTTCCAGGATACTTGCAGGAAGAGGAGGAACATAAACCTGATCCTTAACATAACCCCACAGAAAGAAATCACATGGGGTTGCATCTGAAGAACGAGGTAGAAAGTTGTTAAAACCCCAACAATCATTTCAAATAACCCTGTATTATTTATTTCCCCAGTATGTAATATTCTCCATTTCCCTGTTATTTATGTCTCTTCAATTAATATATTCCACATGGCCCATAGTTCCCTAAATTCCTCAATCCCTGTCTTTTCTAAAAGCAAGACACATAGTTTCATAATCAACAAAGATTGAAGTTATCTCTGTCTGTAATCAAACACCAAGTCATGGAGATCAACAGTGAAATGGAGGTGCAGCCCCGCACAACCTTAATTCATATTAACCTTTTCAAGACTAAGTGTAATCTGCTTTATATAAGGAATCAGTCCGTACCGCGCTGTAAACACTTTCCACCACGGTTATAAAAACCAGTCAGTTAATGATGTATAAAGCAAAGGTCGCTGTCTGTTCTGAGATCCGTACAAAAACACTCAACGCAAAGCGAGCACCATGTAGAATTTTTTAATGTTAAACCTGGTGGTATGTAAAGAAACCGGTAGACTGTAAAAGCTTAAATGAATGTAAGTGACCAGCTTCACTCTCTGACCAATTTATCCCCTTCGCCCGTATCCACTATCGAGTACACTCAATGGATTCTAGAGTTGTTCTGGATATTGTGGCAAAAAGATACATTTCTTCCCTTGACCACAAACCAAACCCTGATTATCCAGCCCATATTCTTCACAAAGGGAGCTATCTCAGCTCCTTCCATAGTCTACAAAACCGATAACAGTTTTATAAATATTCCAATATTTCAACTATGTTTGGAAAGTACATAGAGGACCAGACAATGTTCTGAGCTTGATGACAGCATACATTCTGGGTTCATTCTGCTTTTAGATGGTCCACGCGTACAATTATTTTTTGTGGACAGGGAGAAAAGCACTGCATTAATAATTCAAGCTCTCTTAGCAACACTTATCTTAATTAATAGCCCCATAAAGATGTTCAGGTTCAGCACACTGTAACATACCCTTCTGCTGTTTCCTGACAATGGGTTAAGTCAACTGCCTGATCAGATGGAAACTCCCATGCAGCGACAATGGCTGCAGTAACATGCCAGCTGACTGGGTATATTTAAACACCAGAACAGAGAAACCAGAGTATCTGGAAGATCTGCCCCATTGGTCTCCCCTGCACTTGAAGTTAGACCTTGCAGTGCCCCAACCCTGAGGTAAAGCTCACACACAGCTCATGATGGAGGCACTAGTTATAACACCAGCTGTTTATCTCTGCTAATTGTAAGAAATGCTGGAATCTACTTGCTCATCACAAGAAGCAACCAGGGACAGGACTCCCTTATTTCAAAATGATCAAGATTCTACACTGGACACTACCAGGACATTATTTTATCTGACAACTGTCAGTATTTACTTCCAATCAGCTTGCTTAACTTATGAAACCCAGCAGAACTGCAATGTGCAATAAACAAGGTGTTTTGTGATTTCAAACTTTTGCCACGTTCTGAATGCTGTATTCTATCTTTTGGGTGATTCCACGGCATCTAAATTTTATGTGCACATAATAACACCCAAAAGAAAGAACACAACAACAAGGTTTTTGTCACATGTTACACGTGTCTGTGAGCTGAAAGAAACCAACTCAGTGCAATCTTTAAATACGGGAAATAAAAGCCTAATTTTATCTACAAGATATTAAACTACAAGGACCCTAACTCATAGAAAATTAGAACACCAGTGAGCACCACACTGCTGATGGTATATGAAACTGAACTAAAACTGGATGTAAGTTATCACACAAAACAATGTCCCTTTGCTTCTAAATCCAATACGTTTGGCACCAAATACCAATTTCTGTGTGCTAACAGACATTACTATTTTCATGGCTTACTAGGTGATACTATCAGTAGTTCACAGAACACAGCATTGCATAGTATGACTGGTGAATAATAAATTGAGAATTATGTGGAAGAAATAGTATTGTCTGAATTCCAGGTACCATCATGCCATCTGCCAGGATACCATGAACTAGGGGAAAAGATACAAAGATTCAGAAAGTATAGTCATTCTCCATGAAAAGATTTCAACCTGGAACTGCTTCATACGGGCTCACTGAAAGTTTGAAGAGACTCTACCGTGACTTTTGGCTAGTACATGCAACATGCCACTTCAAGATGACATACGGCATTAACCACTGACAACCATGTTGTCTAGCATTAGGTGTAAAAAGATGAAGAAGATAGAAAATCTGTCTCTGTTCATGCCATGAAGGCAAAAAGGGGGTGGAGAGGTATAGATCAACTCACAATGGCACTAGATGGAGGTGAGTAGTTAACTCCATGCCCTGGCCACTTTACCCCTGGGGAAAAAGTGCCAGTACCCACTGAACAGGAGATTGGATGGGTGCCAGAGCATACCAGAGTGCACAAACAAGAATGTTTACTTCAGATCTTCTCATATGTTAGTACTAATCACCTTCAAATGTTCTTACAAACAAGGATGTGGATAAACCTCATTGGAAATAATGCTATTACCTAATTCCAGGCTTGGAGTCAACACAATATAATCATTAACCTTTTGACGCCTAATGTCAACTATAGTGGTCGTACCGCACCGCTAACCTCTAAAGTTGCATTTTATATATTTATTCAACAAATATAGGTACTGAATATTTTAAACATGGTATAT
>Ga0131853_10008024_pt1 | contig 19186 bp, 13 predicted proteins | sample TergutLab28metaG_FD_92764 | JGI IMG/M metagenome (GOLD analysis project Ga0131853, IMG submission 92764) | Labiotermes labralis P1 segment gut microbial communities from Petit-Saut dam, French Guiana - Lab288 P1 (version 2) (version 2) | ecosystem: Host-associated > Arthropoda: Insects >...
AACAAATACAGACCACACCGTGGTCGGAATGCTTCAGTGAAAGGGATCCCTCAGTAAGTACAGGCTCTTATTTGCCACCGTTCATAAGAATCATGATATCTACAGGATACGGCGGAGCAATTTGGCAGGTACTGAAACAGAAAGAACTCACAAGAACGAAAACAATTCATATTAACTAAATGAAATATACAACAGTGTATTATATACACACTACATGCTTATTAAAAATGATACCACTAAGATGACTTCATGTCTGTGCGCATTCTTGTGCCTTGGAAAGTAAATTCTCCATGGCATCTCCACGGGTATTCCTGCAATTTCTTCACTTGACATTCTGCTCCAATTCGGTCACAACCGGTGGGCCATATTCCCGTTCCGCTAAACTTAGACACAGGTTTAAATTTTCGCCCTTCCAGTAATGCCACAGTTCAAAGATTACGCAAAAGTGACACGATAATTCTCAAGTTTCTCCGGGAGATTTCTTAAAATTTTGAGTGACTAAAAAATAATCGTCTTCTCATCACCTATGAAGCACATGCTTCAAGTTCACCGTATAAAACAATTGCCCTACGACTGTCACCGCAATGGAGCAGGACGCAACAGAAAACATTAGACGGTACTGATGGAGATGATGCGGCTTCACAAGGAAAATCTACGTTCCGCAGTAAAACAATGTATTCTGATTGACTGACAGTCATCTAAGTTACATCATTTTTAAAAGTAAACTTTTAAAAAGCGCTTGCAGACGTAATTCATTTTAATCTTAGTAATTAACCTACTTAGTGCACAAATTCTCGTTTTATAATAAGTTTATTATATGCCTCTACATGTTTCGAGAATTATGTGCTCATCATCAGGAGGTCAAAATTGTATTATACAGCATCTGGTATCGTCACACCTCTAGGTGGCCGTCCCGTGCACGGGACGGCCACCTAGAGGTGTGATGATACCAGATGCTGTATAATACAATTTTGACCTCCTGATGATGAGCACATAGTGTTCGAAATATGTAGAGGCATACAATAAATTTATTGTAAAACAAGAATTTGTGCATTAAGTTTGTTAATTACTAAGATTATACTGAGACGCACGGTCAGCAAAACATCAAAATTTGTAATTAATTTTGTTAAAAAGTGAATGGGTCACTTGTATTCCAAAACTGTCAGTACACTCTGCCGCATCCAATATGTTCGACATAATTTATACAACAGCAGTCAAAGTACTAAATTTTGTGTTAATGCCGACTCCACTTGGAACATGAAGACCTAACGTTGGCCTTCGAAATAACGTCGCACATCAGACTGTGATGGAAGGAAATTCTTGTCTCGAGGCTTAAAAAAATGCAATGCACAATCCTGGGAACATAGTTATAGGCCTATGCTTGCGTGAAATCATACACACACACACATTCTACAAGTTCGGAAATTCAGTAAAGTAGAACGTCATTTCGAGCACAGTTACAAACACACTACAGGTACAATAACTGCGGTACGCCCTCTAAACTGGTATCGCGTAATAACATTGTCGAATGTGGTGTAAGTGAACCCAACTTACGTTCCAAGTTTCAGGTACCCTCAACAAAACACAACTGCAAAGCGCCGAGCCTCTTCGAGAAGACAGATCTGAACCCGGGGACTGAAACTTTCTCACGGGTTCATTTGTGTCCCATCTTGCGGTTTAAAGTGACATGTAAATTGTACCTGTAGTCAGTGAAAACACAGGAGGTCGCATGTGCTGCCACCTTTTGAGTTTGATTACTAAACATTTGGCATCCGCCCTTAGACGCCAGCAAATGCAGTTGCAGAAGGAGGGTGAATTCCCTGTTACTGAAACGACTCGAGGGTGTCTTTTCATCGACCGCTTGAAGGAAGTCGGTCGACCGCGCAGAACAAGCATCGCGGCACGGCGAACTCATCACGTTCCCATTCTTTGGCGGGTACATAAACAGCTGTAATGACCAGAGCAGAAAGTAGTGCTTGCTGTATGTTTTTGTACCTAAAACTGAAACGTGTCCATATGGTAAAGATATGTCGGAGCAGGATACGGTGTATTATGGATGCAACTGAAACTTTCAGAAAAAAATATTGGCTTCCTCAGGACAGAAAAATAAAAATTTCATGTAAAAATTTCAAGTCGTTCTAGGACAATTACACGATATGCCAAAAAGGAGAAAAGGAAAGAGCCAAGAGTAAACCAGGTATATTGTCGTAATTGAAAAATCCATTTTGCTTAGGGCATACGAAGCGATGTAGGAATGAATGGCTCCGGTGCAGAGCGCTATTGTTTCGACACGGCGCACTACTGCGTATGTGGTATGGGGGACAGACGGAGGCGAAAAGGTAAAATAATAAAATAAAATAGTAAAAAAAAAAGAGAAGCAAGAGTAAAAGTCAAATAAAGAGTTTCGTATTAAATTCAGTTCTAGACTGCGCGGGGGCGCACAACAAACCGTAGGTTATTAATTTCTACGCTCTGTGTGCTACGTAAATCAAACAGAAATTACAGGGGGCAGTTAATTACGAAAGTCTGAATTCATTCCTGTGCCCTGAGGAGGATCCAAGGCAGCACGCAAAACTTGCACTTACATCACTCCACCCTCGAGATTTGCCCCGATTTTTTTATTTATTAAAAACTCTGTTTGACCCCAAGGGATGTACGTTAGTACCACCGCTCGGGCCAAGCACTAAGATGTTTTGTCTCTGCACATCTGTTTTAACATGTTATCCTGCTCTCCTTGCAAAGATTTTTCTTATATCTTACTGTGAACTTACTGCTTCTTCCAACAAAAGTGATCGTGTTACAAAGCACAGTCCTGCAGATATTATATTATTTATTGCGCTCATTCAATTCAGAAAAATAAAGTTGTTCATAGTAAGGATATTCTTCGAATCAGTGTCAAGACAAAAATAATTCTGATAACATATGGCTGAATTACTGAAAGCGTATTATGAATTATGGCAGTAAAGTAACTGAAATGGCATAATTAAATGTACAAGCGATTTCAAATAGTTTCCCTAAGATTAATGTATTAATAATAATAAATTAATAAGAATAACAAGATTGTTGTGTTTTGGATGTCATAACATACCGTCAAGATGGAGAAAGCAGGATTCTTCGAAACATTTAACTATATTTATCTACAGTTTATCGTGGTCGTACAATCACAAATTTAAGTTCGTTGATTTTAAAAAATCTTATTAGAAACGCTTGTAGTGGAACAAAAACAGGGATCTCTTCAATGAATGGATGAACTATTTAAAGCTAAGTAAGAAACACTACAATAGCGCAGGATAGGGATGGATGGAGGCCAGCAACTAGGCAGGCGCTTATCCTTCTTGGATAGTGGGGTCACAGACGACGACGACGAGGAACAAGAAGAAGGAGGAGAAGAAGAAGAATAAGGAGGAGGAGGAAGAGGAGGAGGAGGAGGAAGAAGAGGAGGAGGAGGAGGAGGATAAGAAGAAGAAGAAGAAGAAGAAGCAGTATTAAATCTAGACTGAACAGACAGAGAGTACTTCAAGCGTGCAGGCGATTTGCAATACCTTTACTTCGAAATATAAGAATTTATTTATTAAAATATTATTATTGTTGTCCCCTGGGTGTTGTACCCTGCTAATATGAAAGAATCAGGTTCCCACGACCTGCTGCCAATAACCTATGAAACTACACGGCATCATCACCGCACAGAAACCCTAAAATATGAACAATTTAATATAAAAATTACGTTTTTGACCATTTTGTTCATTGCCAGCAGTAGAAACAATACGTAGTAAGCATATATCGAATTTAACTACTCCTAATTAGTCACGAATATTTTTTGACATGTTACGGTCCTTTGCACAATCTTGAACGTTTCCACATTTACCTGGTGCCGGCCCACACAGTACAACTTCCAATTTATCGAATCTGTTGCGATTCAATTTTCATACCAGCCATCACTAACTCCATGCAAAGTTATCTGTTCACTCAATCTACGTCTTATACCGATCATCCTTTGTGTATACAAGAAACAAATAGGTGCATAATGTGTTCTGCGGATCAGTGGGAAGTGAAGTCACTTCGTCAGATCTGTTGCCGAACAAAACACACATTCACACCCTATCTGTTGGCCTACAGCTGTTTGGCGAAGATGAGCCCCTATCTTTCAATAACAACACATCAGCCATCTAGTAAGCCGGACGCACTGCAAACTTGATCAGGCAGTCCACACCTCATTATCGAGTGCTGCCTTGCTCTCATTCAAAAGATTACAGCAATCGACACCTCGATCTCGTTTATATATGTAGGAGAGAAGAAACGCTTCGAATAACTTAGCAACCGGGGCACATCATTACGTACGCAAACTTACAAAAAGAAGGGAGACAGGGCTTCAAAACGGCGACAGTTTTTACCTAATCACGTATATCACAATCACGGCCATGACAACGAGAATACACAATTGAAAGGTACGTGTAATATCATGGTTCAAGTGCCAAGTGCCAAGTTTTCAGTAATACTGAATTCACACTGAATCGTCAACCAAAATAAGGAAGTCGTCGTCTAGGAAGTAACGCCACCGTGTTTCTTACAGAATCATCGACGTTTCGGTTAATATCAGCCACACTGCACGGCATCACATCTCAGGCACGTGAATTTCTCTACAGCCACTCCAGTAGAACATCCGTAATTCGTCCTGAAATTCTGCTAGAAAGAATCTGAGAAAATGGTAGCACTGAATATGAATCAGAGTGCAAGCTAAAGAATCGCGATACCGTTAATGCAACGAAATGTGACAACAGGGCCGAAAAAAAGGTTAGAAACAAAACGAAAAATGCTGTTGTCAACATTCTGAAGTCAATCGCTTCATGGGTGGAGTTGACTTCCAGGGGAGTGGCCGCATATAAAGCACAGGTCTTTGAAACATTTTATTGTGCCAGCAACAAATGATCAAAACGTGGGCACGTGGATACAAGATGGCTGCCTCGAGAGATATGAAAGCAATCTATCTGGCAAACTGAACCTGTCTGAAGGTGCCTCGCAGTGTTTTTGGCCTATCCACACGTTCCACTGGTTACACTCCGCTTGCTTTACCAATGAAACGTTCTGCAGCGGCATTCGATGTGCATATGTGGCTGCTAACACTTTACCAATATACACGCTACTACCGCAAAAAATAACCAGACAGTTGCAAAGACAGAGGCACAGAAGGATAATTACGTACTTCCGATCGATTAGGTCTAGCCTGTTTAACACTTTCAGACACGGCGTTCGTCTAAATAAGATTTATAAATCTTCAATTCCTACCTCACAGAGAAAACAGTCCCTTTCCCTGCAAAGATCAATTGGTACTTACTGTGAGATTTACACACAGCATAAAAATACAGTACGTAAACAATGAAGAGTTTCTTAATATCAGAGTAGGTGATGAGCACAATTACCACTTGGCTTTAAATGTTACCTTATGATCCGCATGTTTCAGTTATGTACAGTAAATGATTACAGGATCATGAAGCCTGATTATTACGTCATGAATTTCCACACACATTGTTATAACTGAGAGGTTGCAGGTGGCGCAAGTTTTCGCCAGAACTTATATTCACAGTTAGAAAACATTTTACATCCACTAATGTTATACGTAAAACGTCAAACGGGACGCAAGAACAGTTCATGAATAATGAATATGCAAGTACTGGGTAGGACACAGTCACAGTATGTTTTAAACCATGAAAATTCTGTCCTTCTATTCATCTGTAGATACTGGAAAAAAACACGACAATCCGAACAGATTCTACGTGGATACCCCCATACAGCAACGTATTTGGGTGCCTGACTAACACAGGCCTGTATGAGTTCTGAAACCGCTCTTTCATGTCTGCTGTAGTGAATAACCCAAAGATTTATCGGTAAAGTGATAGCTACTGACTACCCACAATTCTTGTGCTCCTTAAATTATCTCTTGCAACAAGGAGCAAGCAGAAACGCGACAAGATTACTCAGTTTATGTATTATGTAACATTTACCTCAACAAAAGCAGCAACAATACAGATGGATAGAGAACAGGACTAAAGAACACCGGAGGGCTCTTAATACACTTCGCGAACAACTGTCAAGGAGCAGAAATTGAAGTCAATTCAAATGTCGCGGTGCGAAGTTGACAAACACTGGACTAGTGAGCAAGCATTTACTGCCCACTTTGATACAGTCCCACGTATTAGGCTGCCTAGAGGATGAGGCAGGGCTCTGACGAGGGATTAATCACACGTGTCCGGAGGCAAGGAAAATTACTTCTGCCCTAAAGGTTCACTTGTAAATTAATCAGACACATCGCCCCCCCCCTCCCGCAACCATGCTACTTCTCAATCGCCCTAAGGCAATAATGCAATCCTAGTTGTAAGATGACACAAAAACTTGACCTTCCTTTTTTAAATTAAAAACTGGTCATCTAAGAAAATGAAACTTAACAGCTTTGCCCAGCAACTGCCTATATTTATTTACAAATCCCAGAATGCCTCCTACAGAGAGGATACCTGTATCCTAACCTTTAATATTAATGTCTTCCCTGTACAGATACACAATTATGTACAAAGACTATACACTTTAATACGTTGCTCCTACATGCAGATTGCTTTACATTGCTACATTTCTTTTCTCCGTGTGGTCTGCCGCAGCCATTTTAGTCGGCTGATAGAGTTCGCGCGATAAAAGCAGCAGAAAATGATAAAGGTAAAAGAGCCGACTACACACTGGTCCAGGGTACAGAGAAAATTAAATGTAACAAAATTGTATTCCTTTAAAAATGTTTTGTAGTTGGTGCAAATACGGTATCTACGAAGACGGTGGTTTGCTGGGAAGTGCTGAGGCACAGCTTGTTTTTCGTAGTTCTGCAACCGCGCACCGCGGCTTCATATCCCAGAGAACAGCTGCCCGTGAATAATTTCGTATGTGCATAGCATTATTATTATTATTATTATTATTATTATTGGAACTGGGTCGGGGTTAGTTACCGGCCTCTCGCCGCGGAAGCCCTGGTCCGATCGCAGACCGGCCTATGTGGAAAATGTGGCGGACAAAGTGGCCCTGAGAAAGATCCCCCCCCCCCAGTACTTCCAATGTTCTGTCAGTATCATTCTACCGATGACAGAAACTCTTGTTTCATCCGTATACTACAAGCACAACATAAATTAAGCAAACAACACAGTCCATAAATAAAACACCTCTCTCTCCTCTCTCTATTAATAATACTGTCAGTAATCCAAGTCCTATTGTTATTAAGTATAACACTATTTATGTAATTCCTTGCTATTTTAGCAATGCTGAATACAATGTTCATCCTCGCAATAAAACACATTTATTTCTGTCTGCGTAAACCGATTTTGATCATAGAGTAGTGCTCGCGAATGCAGGGACACCCCTGACTGAAGCAAGTGATGGTTGGCGCCAGTCGCGGCCGCTTGCCCAACAACCCCTGGGGGCAAGAGGACACGTATATTATAGTCCGCTTGAAGCTAGGAACGTCGCGGAAGGAACCAGTAAAACCCCGCGAGCGACACAAAGCTGCAGTAGACAGTCTGTGTGTCCAAGGCACTAAAGTTAACACACACGGCTACAGGGATCGTAGGAGTCTGCGGGATATAAATGGGATGAATTAGCTGTTGTGGTAAAAGAAACAGAGAATATTTACCGCTTTACTGGTTGCAGCAGCAAACTGCGAAGAACTGTGAGTGAAGGTGCATGTAAGTGAAGAAATAGCCCGACGAGACAGGCAAATACCAGGATGAAGAGACGGTCGAACAGGAGCTTCATACTTTGCACTCTCTAACGAAGCAATCTCATTTTCATGGTTAACACTGTCGCTAATTTAGCACCGAGCAGGCAATGACTGCAAATGATAAACTTAAGAAAAATATCGGGTACATGTTTTGCTTAAGGCCAGGTGGACAATAAGGCCACTAGAATTTATCACGGTAATTCAATGATACGGCAAATGGTAAGGTGAACCGTACACTCGAAATTGATAGGCCTACTACTACTTGTTCCCCATATTTAGTAATTATGTTCTTTGAATCTGAAGGTGCATGTCGACACTATTCTCTAATGATCAGCCAGTCAGTCTAAAATACACGTGTCTCTAACACCTTGCCACGTGGCATCCCGTTATCCTAACAGTAAAATATTTACAATTAAAGCACAGCATCCAACACAACTTCCGCGAGCGCTCGGTGGTGCAGTTGGTTGCGGCACTTCGACAATCCAAAGGGTCTCGGGCTCGATTCTCAATGGGGTCACTGGAATTTTTGACATAAAGCTTCCGGCCGTACTATGGCCCTCGGGTCGACTCAGCCTCTAATAGAAATGAGTACCAGGAACACTTTATTGGGGGCGGGGGGGGGGTTATGGCGGCGGGTACCTAGGGCTGGCCTTACCATCTCCATGTGGCGACTAATCTTGAAATCTGGGAGCCTCAACCTCCTGGAACCCTCAGGGCCTCTGCAGGGTTTGCCTTTTGCTTTCCAACCAACACAGCTTGATGTGATGGGAAAAAATAAATGTTCCTCTTTTCCACAACAACGCTGCATATTGCGCCCCTTTGTGGGGCACCATCAGGCTATTCATAAAAAAAAAACAGGAAAAGAGGATTTTATGCAATTACTTATAATTTTCATTTTTGTTTTCCCCGTGTGAGATCGCCTACCTTACATTGTTATCACAAAGTAAGTTTAATTGTACTAAATTATATTGTTGCTAACAGCATTTATAAAATATTGTGGTCATTATTTTTTATTTTCTCACATACGCCAGTTAATTCGGTCACTTTGTGCGAAGATCGACTGGAGTAACCACGACGGGCAAAGACGGTATAAAAATGCAGAAAGTACAATAGGTGTAAAAGTGAAGTCCGCCACTCCAGCAGAGACAAGAAGATGCTGGAGCATACATGTTCAGAGAGAGACAGATGAAGGACTACCGCAAATACCAACGCGGTGAGCAGCTCCAGCAACACAACCACAAGGACCTCCAATGAAAAGCTAGCCTTAAGGAGTAGAAGTGACAGTAAGTAACAGACGAAATGAGCGGCATTTGGGTACCGGAAGAAGCTACAGTCGTCGTCCCAACCGAAATATTTGGTGGGCTGAATGGATGGGTATAAACAGGATGTGACGGGGTAAACTACATTTGTCTTGATGATGATGATGACCCTGTGGTAGACTATGCGAACAGGAAAATGCGGAAAGTATCGTGCCTACCAACTCTGAAGGATCGTCGTCAATTGAAAGTGTGGATGAGCGAGCTGTTTTACTTCACTGCACTATCTCAGCTGTATACTGGGCAGAAATACAAATAGAAGGTTCAGTGCGAACAACGATCGAAAGAGAATAAAGGCTTTAGGCCTATTTTTAAGCAATGGATAATATATCAATCATCTGTCTGAAGAAACACTAAGATAAATTACCCACACATCCCACGTAAGGCAACCGCCGCTTTGTGGTGTTATCACCCTCTTGCCTTATGCGTAAGCCGACGGTAAGACAGACAGTTATCAATCAGGAAAGCCAACCGAACATATAAAAATTTTGACTTTTAATACGAACTCGGTAGTTACGCTTCATACAACTATACAGGGTGTATCTAAAGTGGTTGGGGAGAAGTTCAAAAAGTTAAATCCTCACACCACAATAAAGAAAACGGTTCATATAAACATATGTTTGAAAATGCGTGTTTTAAAGTTTAATGGAACGGTTACATTCAACAATAAATACTACGAAATATTTTACTTACAACTGACATAATACATTTACAATAAACGTTTCCAATTTAGTAACGCTTGAGTTCTTATCGTGCATCAAGTCGTAATTCACAACAACTGCTCGAAATGTCCTCCATCTGAATCAAAGCACGCATGGACATGTCTAATCATGGAATGTTGCACCTTTTTCGAAGACTCTGGGGAGGCTGCGAATTGTTTGACAAATAAAAAAAAAACCGCGATGAATGAAGTGTCACCCCATTTCCAATTGGACCCGAATACACGTACACGTACAACTCCCAAGTGTGCCCGTATCCTGGGGATATCCAACCAAAACTCTGCGGGTGTTTCTCACATCTTCCACATGTTATTCACAGGGGAGTGCCAAAACTGTTTAAACGGCCGTGGACGCCGATCAATGAAAAAGCGAACTTTCTTGCGCATTGAATTGAGTCCAAAATATTTCGCAGGCTCTAAAAATTGTCTCAATAGCTCAATATTCCTACAGGTACTATGATCACCCCTGATCAATATAAAAATTAGAAAAACAACTAGCGTAAAGTAATTCCTTGTTTTAAACCACTGTAAATGTTTAAACAACCAAGATACGAATTGTATGTTCAATGGTCCATACATCGCGCAATATGTGTCAAAAATTATTCAACAATATAAAACAATAGACAGTTTATTTACATCAGCAAACTGCTCTACATGTTTTGGGTGGCATCTCCACCCATCATGAGGAGCTCATATCACTGTATCTACAGTATCTGGCATTACTGAGACCGTTACTGCTACCTGTAGTGAGCGTGACGTTCACAACAGGTAGCAGTAACGGTCTCAATAATGCCACATACTGTAGATACAGTGATATGAGTTCCTCATGATGGGTGGGGATACCACCCGAAACATGTAGAGCAGTTTGCAGATATAAATAAACTGTCTATTGTTGCATATTGTTGAATAATTGTTGACACAAAGCAAGATACGTTATGCAGTTAGTTGCATCCATTTATGGAACTTCAACGAAACACATTTTATTTAACCGAGTACTTTCATCTAACAAGAAAAAAGCAGTGAACAGTAACAGTGGCCAGGAGCTAGTCGATCCAGTCCAGCAGGGCACTTCATCATGATGCGACAGTCCTGCCGCGACATGCACATAATTCGCCTGGTTGCAGCTGCAGTTCGCGATTTATTCACTTCGCTACAAAATAGCCTACATGGTCGTTTGATGTGAAAATTTGGTTTATTTCCAATCTGACGCAGTTTACGGCGACATAATTATATGCGAGTAATGAAGTAGAGGGCATTACTAACGCTTGGCGGTGCAAATGGGTTAGCCCACCTAACACATGACGGTATGTACCTCAGTAGCTGATCAACTTTGTTCCCATGCTTGACATTTAGGAAATTAGTTTTAAATTAAATGAATTTCATCCACTAAACGGTGATGTATAAACTGCGAACACTATAATATCCGAAAGCCACGATGTGATATACGCACATGAGAAATGAGAAATGCAAACGCAAGTCATAAATGTAAATAGCTACTCAGGTCAGTATTTTACCCCACTTCGTGCTGGTAAAGGGTGATAACCATCCTCTCCGAAACGTCGGGAAACCAGTCAAAGCAGACTTAAAAAAAAAAGTGACAGCAAAGCGTCGTGATACGCTGAAGGTGTGGGCTCGGTCGGTAGTACCAACAAACCAGACGCGCAACTTTTCAAGCACGAGCGACACTACTGACATGCTTCATACTTTGTGTCACGATGCTCTACAAGAACATGACACGCGTGCTGACATTATTTGTGAAATATAAAACAACAACATGCTAATCACGCGGAGTCTGTACTCGGCTTTCGATCTGATGACGATAAATAATGAAGATCGTATGAGAGGTAGGGACGTGGAATTTGGTGTGGCAGTAGAACATAAACATTTTTACAAATACCGTAAAAGAGCCTACTTTAATGAAAATTAAATATTAAGAAGGAGCTGTACTTCTAGCTCATGACTGACACGTGTAGTGTAGACGGAATATTGCGTCAGAAGATATTAGGCAGACAGACAAATCGATAATTTTGTCTCTATACCCCTAACCATTAACGATACCTACTAGTCTCACCACGTACTTAAACGGAGGTGCTAAAAAAAGAGTATATTTTGTAATTTCTTTCCATACATACACAAGAGCATCCAAAACTTAATTCACACACACCAGCCTGTCTATCTCGCCCCGCATCTCGGAAATCAATTATGAAAAGAAGACAGGTGTGAATAAGAAAAGTGTTGTCGTGGAAATAATTTTGCTGGGACGAGCCCAAGGTTATTTTTTTCCATTAGCTTTTCTTACAAGTACTGTTAGACCTGTAGCGTCAAACAACACTGTTGTAACAACCACGGAGTTAAATTGTTAAATTTAACATCGGGTCTTCCGTTCCAATTAGATCAACTATAGTGTTGGCATTACTGACTTTCCTCCGTAAAGAGGAAAGGCAGATGTCATAATTATAAAGGCATGAAAGACAAAACTTCTTCCTCAAACTGCGATGCAGATTCTTCTTATTCTTGCCCCTATTGTATTCTCCGCTAAATATGGGATGCCCAATTCCACAGTTCTTATAGAAGCACGTCAAAAGAAAACAGAAAACAAAATCATTATTTACTGGTCACTGCAAGTTCAATGCAGATGGAGCAGTAGTGTTTAAAGAAACGTAATGCGCATTTAGAGGATCTTTGCCACAGGATGCTTACGTCTTCAAAATGGCTGACCGCTTTGACAGGTCACACTGCAACAAATTAAAATCGGATGTTCCTCGTTAACACAAAACGGGCGCTCAAAATATGGTTATCGCATGCGTGTGAAGTTAAATGCTAACAATTTTAAAGACGAAGTGATAAACCTTGTACTTCACAGCAGGATTATAAGGATAAAATAATTCTAACTAAGTTTATCATCGCCACTCTACCTGGCGTCTTTACGACTGTCGGCGGTCAATTACAGTGCGTTCTCTGTGCATTACGACAACTAAGTAACATTTTTTGGCGATCCCTACCTTGTGGGAAAAATAAATTCACCTGTCTGCTACTAGTTTTTTGGCGTTCCCGAGGAAATGACTCGGCCAAGTATCAGGAACTTACCTGAAACAAAAGGGAACTTTCACAAACTTTCTGAACAACAACAACAACATAAATAAGATCCCTAAAATAACATACGTTTAGCTCCCTTCCCCAACACACATGCATGTCAGTAAATAGACAACTAAATTAACTTTTATACCATGGAATAGGCTGGAAGGCACCGAGTCTATATTCAGAAACAAAAATGTTAGTTACTGCATTTTGAAGAGAGCGGGAACGCGGCTGCACAGTCGGTGAGGCACTGCGCCACAAGCCAGAATATCTCGGGTTCGATTCCCAGTGGAGTCACTGGGATTTTTCATTGGCATTCTTCCGGCCGCACTATGACCCTGGGATCGACTCAGCCTCTAACAGAAATGAGCAGCAGAAATATTTCCTGGGGGGTTTAAAGGCAGCCGGTGCTCACGGCTGACATTACCACCTCCGTGTGCCGATTAAACATCTGTAAGGCTCAACCTGCTAGAACCATCAGGGTCTGCACAAGGATTGCTGTTTTGTTTTTAATTTTAAGACTAGATAACACCTGTTTTATTTTCCACAAAATGCCATTTCATTCCATAGCCTTAACTTTTTATTAACGAAACAATATTCAGGTTTTCATAAAGCATGCGTTAAAATTTAAATACCCACCCCCTTTACTGAAGGTTAAAAGGTTGTTTTAGGTTTCTGTGACCGTGCATCGTGAGCAAACTGTGAAGTGAGAGAGAAAACCAACAAGATACAACAGTTAGATGTTTATTATCAATACTTTCTCAACATGTTTCGGGCATCATTATGCCCATCTTCACGAGAACAAGACGTGTGTTACTGCGTTGTAGGGTGCTCGCACCCCACAACGCAGCGCCCCACAACCGCTACCAACCACATCCAGCAGAACCAGCGCAGCACACCACGTGCAGTAACACACGTCTTGTTCTCGTGAAGATGGGCATAATGATGCCCGAAACATGTTGAGAAAGTATTGATAATAAACATCTAACTGTTGCTTCTTGTTGGTTTTCTCTCTCACTTCACAATTTAAAAAGTTGTGTTTGCAGGTTACGCACTATCACAGTTACTCTCCTAACAGCACTAACACACTTAGCTGTATAACTGTACGCATAATGTGTTACTTTACCTGCCCTACTCTAAGGAACAATCATTACGTTAACAGCATTTATAAGTGGTTTCTGAAATGGCGAGTAATACGAGGCATAGCGCTAACGAAAACAGAAATTTTATCTTAACAATTCGTCAGAGAGAGAGATTCCCGCGTTACTAGACGGCTAGGTTACAAACACGCCTTCTGTCAAAATGTTGTGTCCACGATTCACAGTAATATTTGCATTTACAACATTGTGAATCGCATAACAATTGTGTGCATCTGTTGGTTGAAAATGTACAAACTGAATTATAATGTGCAGAATGGAAAATATAAAATTTCACAAAAAAATTATTTTTCATATTTTCGTAAAAAATGTAACATGGCCAGGTGTTGGTCTACTGAATGTGCCAAGTTTTTTCTGTATCGTGTGAAATTGTGTTAGGTGGGATACAACGAACTGCTGTTTCATGAGTGATAGATTCAGGTTCAAACAAATCCAGTGTTCATTGCAGGTGAAGGTTTCTTTACCAGCGATATAAGCGGCCAGAGAATGAAGCTGACCTTTCATCGGCACTCAGTACTTCCATGTCCTAACTTCGCGGAACTTCAGCTTTACAACAAACAATCTTCACGCAGGAAAAGTCAGTTCTTCTTAGAATGTCTTGAAGGTGAGTCTGGGTGCAGAACTGAAGGAGGGAGCCTCGAGAAGTCACGCCTCATATTGAAACCGGGGCACCAGAATTACTGGCCCGTGAAGCAATGCATTCTTTTTAAACATTACTCTAATTCAAAAGAGTGCCGAAAAATATTTTGGACTGGAAAAGTAACACAAGTCTAAGAACACTATTTTCAGACTCGCGCTTTAGTAAATTCGTAATTAGCAATTTCTTTCAGGCACAACTCATTAAGGCTACTTGCCTGTTGCGCGGAATACCAGTTCGAACAGGAAGTTTATAAAAATAAGCCAACGGACAGGCAGACAGCTTTATTTTGACATTATGCACGGCACATGGGTAGCGGGGGGCACGCAGTGGCGCAGTCGATTGAGGCACTGCACTACAAGCCTGAAGGTCGCGGTTCCATTCACGATGCTGTCAATGAAATTTTTCACCCTCTAACAGAAAAGAATACGGGGTATACTTCCCGCGGAGATCGCCCTCATGTGACAATTGTCTTGAAATCTGCAAGCCTCTGCCTCCTGGAACCCGCAGGGTCTGTACATTGGTTGCTTTTATATGGGTAGCAGATGGTACACATCAGACCTCAACGTAGTCATCATTGGCATTTAGGCGTATCTTCCATCGCGGCGTAGAATAAATCGGTGCTACATGTCTGTCGCTAGGACGGAAGAGCTTGTTCCACGTAGGCGTATGTTGCAATTCGTTTACCAGATACGTAATTTTTAGGGGGCCCATGAGCCCCATACTACCATCCGTACTTGTGCCTGGTTACGGCCCTGCGGATGGAAGGTTGTGAACCACTCTCCCTACAGTCCCGATCTCATGCCCAGAGCTTTCCATCTCATTGGAAAAGATACGGAAGGAAGGGGTCGTGGACCGATAGTTACACTTTTCTGGAGTTTGCCTGGAAGGGCTAAGGAAAACGAAGAAATGCCTCGCAAGATAGAGGACCAGCACAAGATTTCAATTCGAAATGTCCGGAATGCGAAGCGTTGCAGCTTCAGCTGTAATGCTTTACACACCTGCACGGTAAGGTGTTTATGGACGGAAGAAACACTGCCATAACATCTGTGGGCGTAAGACAAGACACGCAGTACCTCCGAGATCTGGGCTTCCAGACGAACACATACTTACCAACATTAAAAATGAAGGGAGATTTCAGATTCTCATAGCGCCGTTGAAGGTTCAGTTCTTCTCGGATGTACGCCGTGTCATCTGATGAAACGTCAAAACAATTTCGGAGGAGCGATGTGTCTCCATCTTCTGAGAAACGCAACCCCAGAACATAAAAGTGAAGAGTGGCATTTCTTGAACTGATTGACGCAGAAGATGGAATTACCACCTTCCTTCGTAACGTCGGTTATTTTTACTAGTCACAAAGGTGTAACGTGCCAGAAGACTTGAACATTCACGAAGCTGATCACGAAAAAGAGATAATAGGAGGCTAAGTCTTCTGCTCCCGGCAACCCTAAGTAAATGTTTCCTGGTTTTCCCCACCGTCTCTGGACCAATGTAGGAATGTCAACGACGGTTTCTTTATAAGTCGTATTTAAAAATTTGTTCATAATAGTCCCACTCGACGCTACGGAACTAGGATAGCCTAGTCAGTATATTGACTAAGATTCTTGCTGGACGATCCGGTGTTCGAAACCCAGCAGAGGAAATATTTTTATCTTCTCCAAAACATCCACACCGGCTTTAGGAACGACCCGGCCTCAGTTTTAACGGGTACCCGGGTTTTTTCCGGGGGTAAAACAGCCGATGCGTGAAGCTGACCACTCAGCACCGATAAATCTCGAGTTTAAGAATGAGTGGAGCTGTACGGTACATGCCTGTACAAGGAAGGCTTCAGTTTTTTTTTTGCCTCATTTGACATAGTATTACATGGGGAAATCAGAACATTCGGTAAAAGGACTAAGAAACACAGAACAGAATGCGAGTGCGTGGAAGGGATTTAGGTGAATCAGGAAAGCTTTAAGGTTTCACCTCTTATGGACAATGCAATAAGACTACACTATTCCTAAAAATATGAGTATGCTGGCAAGCTGAAAGAATGTGCACCACGAACACAATTGAGATTTTTTTTATAACTGCCAGAAAAATGTCTAAACTGGCGTTACATTGTTTAACTATCTGGTACAGATACAATGGTCTCGTTATCTTTTGTGAAGATTTGGATTTCCGGTTTGTCTGTCATTCACCAGCAACATAGCGGAGGGATTATCTGTAGAGAATTCGCTTACATTGTGCTGTGTTTGTAATATTTGGACAAGTAAAGATCACTCCGCGTGCCGCAGCGGGCAAGCCGCTGGGCTCATCGCCCCGGGCGAGCGTGTGCTACAGTGCACGCCACCCGGTTTGGTCTGTGCCTAGCCAGGGGCGCTGAGTGCCCTCTAGGAGCGACCTTCCATCCCAAACCAAATGTTGCGTGAACCGAGCAGAAAAGCCAAACCGTGCGATATACGTGTCACTTATAGAGAGAAAACCCCCAATGATTTCATCTAAATTACCTTGTTCAATGAAACAAAATCTCGATATTTTATTTCGAGTTATTTAAACCCTTTAGGCCTTATGGGTGCGTTCGAAAGTATAAACCTGGTCAGTGACTTGATCGCGTTCAGTAATACCATAGTATTTCAGCTGATGACAGTGGCCGGTCTAGTACCTCTCAAACTCTGAGAGATTCAGGATCTGAAACCCACTTGAGGCTAGAATACATTACTGCCTCTCTCTGTTGATCACTGTCACGCCTTGCAATGGTCGATTCCCCAAGAGGTCCTACCAAATGTCCAAATGATTCATTAATTTTGAGTCCGTTGTGATAAATGAAAAGAACTATAATTATCTAAAGCAACGATTCTGCCCCGCAGGCATCCTGCGTCCCACCGCTCACTCAAAACACACTGCAGACCCGACACATCAACAGAGCATCGCTTTTTCTAAAAAAGTGTGTGTTTTAAGATTATGTTCAGTACAGAAAGGTAAATATCTCCCTGTGAAAGCCATGAAAGCATACGGATGAATAAAAATATAGGTCCAGTCATTCTCAGCCTCGGCACTAGCTCGAGGTTGGTCAGGTTCAGGTTCCTGCCGCATTACCCCTCCCCCTTCGCCTGAAAGAAGTACACCCGCCACTCATTCACTAAAAGAGTTGGTGACCAACATATGCGGTTTGAACGGTTTGGGGAAGAGAAATCTCTTAGCCCTGCCGGAAATACAGCAGAAATTCCTGGATCGTCCAGCCTATAGCTTTGAACACCATATTAATCACTTATTGAAGTTCTTGTCAATGTCTCGCGTCCTACGCGGACGGCCATCAAACAAACCCAATGCGACGCTTCCCACTGGTTGAGAAAACACTGCTGTATAGCAGCACCCTCTTTTGGTTCGCTCTAAGACCCTCGCCCTTTTGGCATGTTGCTCAGTTTAGACTTGTAGTTTGTTGCCGACGTTTCGGGACAGTGTATTGTTATACACGCACAGTCACAATCATTGCACGCAGTATCTTCCTGGTGATGTCTCATCGCCACCACTGCCACAACGATCAACTCTGGATCATAATATGCCTTCTAGATCACAGAGGTAAACCGGCCGGGGCGTGCATGAAAATGACCACTACTTCACCTGGGTATTAGTGTGCTGAATCCATTTCTGGGAGAATTCATATAACGCACTTTCCTCAATCACCGTGTACTTTCCATGCACTCCTGTAAGTTTATCCAATTTGCAGTGTAGTATATCACCGTGTGTTTTTCTCTGAGTCATAATAACAATTTACTGCAGCTGATTCTTTAACATCAAACCCAGTTCCCCAAATATTCGTTTTGAAGGACACACAACAGAGCAGCCGCCTGATAAACACACGACTTTGTTCTATATATTTGCGGCGCTAAAAACGCTGAGATTTAAAATAAAGTGTAAGATATGCCTAACCATTCTCTAATAACGGGAACTAAATTAATATAATGGTCAACAGAAAATTTAAGTGTATAAGATTGTGATTACATGAAAGAAAAAATATCTTATTTAAACGCGCTACCAGTGTCAACCTGCGCTTGATACGACTCCACAGTAACTACGACTAACGACTACAGTTTAAAACAACTGATATACCGACGTGCAAAATTTCAGTCTGCCGGCAGAAATCGTTATTACGTATTTATACTTCGGGGTACATATAATTCAATTTTATTATAATAAAAAAAGAATTATCAATTTTTAGTCTTCAGTAATTTAAATGCTTCGGGCATGGGTCTGTTCCAAACTGTAAACTAAACAACTTTCTGAAGTACGACAGCACTAACGGCCGAAACAGAACGCAGCCTATTGTGATCACAGTACCAGACCTGCTTCAGGTTCTGTAGGCCACAGTGACGGCTGTCGTTAGCACCGAGGAAAATAACATCCAACTGCTCATTCCTTTATTCGAAGTGCTGTCCATACGATGAACAGACAAGATTCAGGACTAAAGAAATACCACCCCAACCAATCAAGGGAAATATTTCGTCTGTAGTCTAGAGTGGTATATGTAGTATAATAATAATAATAATAATA
>Ga0131853_10008027_pt1 | contig 19184 bp, 14 predicted proteins | sample TergutLab28metaG_FD_92764 | JGI IMG/M metagenome (GOLD analysis project Ga0131853, IMG submission 92764) | Labiotermes labralis P1 segment gut microbial communities from Petit-Saut dam, French Guiana - Lab288 P1 (version 2) (version 2) | ecosystem: Host-associated > Arthropoda: Insects >...
CGGAAGGCCAAGGCACGGGCTACAGCGGAGACCGCCCACGCAGACCGGAAGGCCAAGGCACAGGCTACAGCGGAGACCGCCCGCGCAGACCGGAAGGGCAGGGCACGGGCTATAGCGGAGACCGCCCACGCAGACCGGAAGGGCAAGGCACAGGCTACAGCGGAGACCGCCCGCGCAGACCGGAAGGCCAAGGCACGGGCTACAGCGGAGACCGCCCACGCAGACCGGAAGGCCAAGGCACAGGCTACGGCGGAGACCGCCCGCGCAGACCGGAAGGGCAGGGCACAGGCTACAGCGGAGACCGCCCGCGCAGACCGGAAGGCCAAGGCACAGGCTACGGCGGAGACCGCCCGCGCAGACCGGAAGGGCAGGGCACAGGCTTCGGCGCGGCACGCAGGCCGGACGCCGCCGCCGCAAGCCGCCCGGACTCCAGGACGCCGCGCGGCAAGGGTAAGCCCGGCGAACAGGGCGCGAAGCCCGGAGCGGGCAAGCCAGGAATGGGCGGAAAGCCGGACAGCAAGCCGGCGTCCCGCGGGCGCGGCAAGGATACGCGCGGCGACGCAAAACCTTACCGCAAGCAGGATCAGGCCACGGTGTCCCAGCTTATCAGCGCAAGCACCAAGAAGAAGAAGAAGCGTATAGCCAAGGTTGACGAAATTGCCGCAATGGAACAGGTGGCCGTGTTGGAAGCCGATGAAATGGTGGTGCGTTTACCCAAGTCTGTGAGCGTGAAGGATCTTGCCGGCTTGCTCGACAAGACCACTGCGGAGATCATTAAGAAGCTGATGAAGGTCGGCATCATGGCCAACATTAATCAGGAAGTGGACTACTACACCGCGTCGAAAATCGCGGAGGACTTCGACTTGATCGCCGAGAAGCTGGACGAGGAAGACGTGCTGGAAATGGCCTTCGCAAGCGACGTTGACGATCCGGAGGATCTTGTGGAGCGTTCGCCTGTGGTTGTCGTAATGGGGCATGTGGACCACGGCAAGACATCTCTGCTGGACCGCATCCGCAATTCATCGGTGGTCACGGGGGAAGCCGGCGGCATCACACAGCACATCGGCGCGTACACGGTTGCAATCAACAACAAGACCATCAGCTTCCTGGACACACCGGGCCACGAAGCCTTCACGGCAATGCGTATGCGCGGGGCGCAGGTGACGGATATCGCCATACTTGTGGTGGCCGCCGACGACGGCGTTATGCCGCAGACCATCGAGGCCATTAACCACGCAAAGGCCGCCGGCGTAGACATAATCGTAGCGATCAACAAGATAGACCGCGTGAGCGCGAACCCGGACCGCGTGAAGCAGGAGCTGACTGAATACGGCTTGGTGGCGGAGGAATGGGGCGGCAGCACCATATGCGTGCCGGTATCGGCCATTAACGGAACGGGCATCGACACCCTGCTGGAGATGATCACGCTGACGGCCGAGATGAAGGAGCTTCGCGCAAACCCCAAGGGGCGCGCGCGCGGCACAGTTATCGAGGCACAGCTGGACAAGGGGCGCGGCCCTGTGGCCACGGTGCTGGTGCAAAACGGCACGCTTAATGTGGGCGACCCGGTAGTTGTGGGCGCGACATTCGGCAAGATCCGCGCAATGGTTGACGACAAGGGCAAGAAGGTCAAGACAGCGGGGCCAAGCACGCCCGTGGAAGTCCTTGGGCTGTCCGGCGTGCCTTCGGCCGGGGACGCGTTCTACGCCGCCGACAACGAAAAGCAGGCGCGGCAGTATGCCGAATCAGTCACGGCCAAGAGCCGCGAGGACATGATCAAGCAAACGCCCAACAAGGTGTCGCTTAACGACCTGTTCAACCAGATCAAGGAAGGTTCCGTCAAGGATCTTAACATCGTGGTGAAGGCCGACGTGCAAGGCTCTGTGGAGGCCGTGAAGAACAGCCTGGAGCGTTTGTCCAACGACGAAGTGCGCATACGCACCATCCACGGCGGCGTGGGCGCGGTTACGGAGACGGACGTAATGCTGGCCTCCACCTCCAACGCGATCATCATCGGCTTCAACGTCCGCCCGGACGCGCCGGCGCGTGCCGTAGCGGATGCAGAGAAGGTGGACATCCGCCTCTACCGCATTATCTACCAAGCTATCGAAGATATCACGGCGGCCATGAAGGGCTTGCTGGAACCTGTCTACGCCGAGAAGATCGTGGGCAACGCGGAGATACGCCAGATCTTCAAGGCCTCCGGCATCGGCAATATCGCGGGCTGCTACGTTACAAACGGCAAGATCATGCGCAGCGCGCAGATACGCGTTGTGCGCGACGGCATAGTTGTGTACGACGGCACGCTGAGCTCCTTCAAACGCTTCCAGGACGATGTGCGCGAAGTCGCCAGCAACTTTGAGTGCGCAATGACGTTCAACAAATTCGGCGACATCAGGGAAGGCGACAAGGTAGAAGCTTACATCATGGAAGAAATTCCGCGCTAATCAGAGGTGTTTACGCATGAAGTCCTCATCACCGAGGCTGCAAAAGATAAATGACGAACTGCGCAAGGAAGCCGCCGAGATCATACGCTCCGAGCTGAAAGACCCGCGCGTGGGCGCGATGACCACGGTGACAAGCGCGCAGACCACCAGCGACCTCAAGCAGTGCAAGATCTTTGTGAGCATCCTGGGCGACGCGCAGGCCAAGAAGGCGGCCATGGCCGGCCTGAAGAACTCCGCGCCCTACATGCGCAAGATGCTGGCCAAACGCGTGAACCTGCGCAACACGCCGGAGATAACCTTTGTGCTGGATGAATCGCTGGAATACGGCATGAAGATGGATAGGCTCTTCAAGGATATGGCGGGGGAGCAGCATGAGTAACATTTGCGAGACCGAAGCAAACTTGCGCAAGGCCATTAACGAAGCGTCAACAATCGCCATAGCCGGCCATACGCGCCCGGACGGCGACGCTATCGGCGCGTGCCTTGCCTTGGCGGCCGCTCTTTGCCGCTTGGGCAAGGACGTGAAGGTGCTGCTGGAGGACTACGACAGACGCTACGGCATCATCCCCGGCAGGCAGTTTGTCTACCGCGGAGACTACGGCCTTCTCGCTCCCGATCTGTTTATCGCGCTGGACTGCTCCACGCCCGACAGGTTGGGCAAGGCTCTGGAGGTTATGGGGCGCGCAAAGAACACGGCCATGCTGGATCACCACCAGGGCAACACCATCCGGGCCGACTATTGGATCGCCGACCCCGCGGCTCCGGCCACAGCCCTTATGGTCTACAACTTCATCAGCACGATGGTGGAGGTGGACGCGGAGATGGGCGCGGCGATCTACGCGGGGCTGGTGTATGACACAGGGGGCTTTCGTCACAGCAGCACCACGCCCGAAGTGCTTGACACGGCGGCGGCTCTCATGCGCTTGGGCATCGACTTCTCGCGGATCTACAGGGTGCTGATGGTGGAGAAACCGCGGGAGAAAACGCCGCTCCTGGCCCGCGCCCTTTCGCGTATAACCTACGCGGAGCCGGACATCGCCCATACCTATATTGATCTGGCGGACAAAGCGGAACTCGGCGGAGACTATCCGGACAGCGTGGCGGACTATCTCGTGAACATACGCGGCGTGAACACCGCCGTATACGCGGTGCAAAAGGAGGACGCAACGGAATTCAGCCTCCGTTCGCGTTGTGTTAACGTGGGGGAGATCGCGTCAAGCCTTGGCGGCGGAGGCCACAAGGCCGCAGCCGGCTTTCGAACGCCGGACGCGCCCGCGGAGGCTATCGCGAAGTTTGTGGGCATCGCGCAGCGGAGTATGGCAGATGGGTAATCTTACAGGATTCTTGAATGTGTACAAGGAAGCGGGTTATACGTCCCACGATGTTGTGGCGGTTGTGCGCAAGATCCTGCGCGAAGCGGGGCAAACGTCCGGCCGCAAGTTCAAGGTTGGCCACACCGGCACGCTTGACCCCGCCGCGGAGGGCGTGCTGCCCATATGCCTTGGTAAGGCGACACGTCTGGCGGACTACGCGGGCGCGGGGCAGAAACGGTACACCGCCGTGCTAAAGCTCGGGCAGACAAGCGACACGCTGGACGACACGGGGCAGATCCTTTCGCGGACGGAAGTTACGGCGGGGCGGGATGAGATATCCGCCGTTGTTGCCTCCTTTGTCGGCGAGATAGAGCAGGTTCCGCCGATGTACTCGGCGGTGAAGGTCGGCGGGCGCAGGCTGTACGACATCGCAAGGAGCGGGCAGACCGTGGAACGCGCCGCCCGCCGCGTGATAGTCAGCCGCATCAGCATCGAAGAGTTCCACGACGACGTTACACTCACCATGGACGTAACATGTTCGCGCGGTACGTACATACGCACTCTCTGCCACGATATCGGCCGGCGGCTCGGCTGCGGCGCGGTGATGGGCAGTCTGGTGCGCACCGCCGCCGGCATGTTCGGCATCGACACGGCAATACGCCTGGGCGAACTTCGCCGGGCCGCCGAAGAAGGAAGCTTGCCCGGCCTGATACTCCCGGCGGACACATGCTTGCCGTTTGAAAGCGTAACTGTAAACGAGGCCGCCACGCCGCTGATGCTCTGCGGAGGCAGGATCCCCCTGACGGCTCTGCAAGCCGGCGGGGCAAGCCCGGAGATCGGCCAACTCGTATTCGCGAAAACCTTCGACGGGCAGACGGCCGGCCTGTTCGAATGTGTGTATGACGGGCCGGAGCAAATGCAACACGAAGGAGCAGCAGTTCTGAAGCCGCTTATAGTACTGGCGGATGCGGACAGAGGATGATATGAGACATATACGATCCAACAATATAGATGACATTAACACAGGGCGCGGATGTGCCGTGATGCTGGGCAACTTTGACGGTATGCACATGGGGCATCTCGCGTTGTACGCGGCCTTGGAGGAAGTTGCGCAGGCGCAGGGGCTGGAGAAGGTTGTGCTGTCCTTCGACCCGCACCCCATGATCTACAAGGGTGTGACGGGCTTCGGCCTGCTGCTCAGCGGCGGTGAAAAAGCCCGCATACTCCGCGAGCTTGGCGCGGACGCGTTTATCGAATATCCGTTTGACCACAATTTGCGCAATACGCCGCCGGAGGAGTTTATCATGTCGGTGGTGGCCAGCCGCTTGGGCGCGAAGGTTGTCGTAGTGGGCGACGACTACCGCTTCGGCAAGGATCGCTCCGGCAGTGCCGCGCAGATACAGAAATTGGGCGCGGTACACGGCTTTGACGTTCGTATTGCGGAGCCGGTTATGTACGGGGGCGAGAGGGTCTGCTCGAGCCTGGTGCGCGCGTGTGTTCTTGCCCACGACATGCCTAAGTGTTACGCGCTGATGACGCGCCCCTACCAGATATCGGGCGTGGTGGAACACGGCAGGAAGCTGGGGCGGCGTTTGGGCTTCCCCACGATCAATATTTCGCCGCCGCGCGAAAAGGTTCTGCCGCCCTACGGCGTCTACCTGACAAGCGCGACAATCCTTTCGCCGGAAGGCCAGCACAGCTATGAAGGCATCACCAACATCGGCACAAACCCAACGGTATCGGAGGGCGAAACAGCCGTAAAGTGCGAAACATTCCTCTACGACTTCAACGAAAAGGTCTACGGCCGCGAGGCCGTGATCAGCTTCTACCAGAATATCCGGGGCGAGCGCAAGTTCCCCGACGAACACGTTATGACGCGGCAGGTAAACATCGACATCGAAACGGGGAGAGAGCTATGGAAAAAATTAGAGTTGCTGTAGCGGGCCGCGGAAACGTGGGCAAGCAGGCTATAGAGGCAGTGCTGGCCGCTCCCGACATGGAGCTGGCCGGAGTTGTGAGCAGACGCGCCGGCGCGGCCAACGAAGGCGCGTACAAAACCGTGGGCGACATAGCGGAACTGGGCAAGGTGGATGTTGTGATGGTCTGTTCGCCCACGCGGGCGGTGGAGGCCGAAGCGTCCAAGTACCTTGCCATGGGTATCAGCACCGTGGACAGCTTCGACATACACTCGCAGATCGTGGGCCTTCGCGCCAAGCTTATGGGCATCGCCAAGGCTAACGGCGCGGTGGCCGTGGTGGCGGCCGGCTGGGATCCGGGCAGTGACTCGGTCGTGCGCGCCCTCATGGAGGCCATGGCTCCGGGCGGAATCACCTACACAGACTTTGGCCCGGGCATGAGCATGGGGCATTCCGTCGCCGCGCGCGCCATAAACGGCGTGGCGGACGCGCTCTCGATCACGATACCGCTGGGCACCGGGGTACACCGCCGCCTTGTATACGTGCAGCTGCAAGACGGGGCGGACTTCGACACAGTGGCCGCCGCCGTCAAGGCCGACCCCTACTTTGCCTATGACGAAACACGGGTTACTTGCGTTGACGATGTGAAGGTTTTGATGGACGTGGGTCACGGCGTAAGCATGAGCCGCAAGGGCGTTTCAGGCGCGACACACAACCAGATGCTGCAGTTTAACATGCGCATCAACAATCCCGCGCTGACGTCACAGATCATGGTATCCTGCGCCAGAGCCTGCAAGCGTATGGCTCCCGGGGCGTACACCATGATCGAAATCCCCGTGATAGACTTGCTCCCGGGGGAACGGGAAGGGCATATCGACAGGCTTGTATAACTTAGAGAGAGATAAAGCTAACTCTACGTCACACTGCTGTGAGGTGCATATGATGACGCGTGAGGGAAGAATGGTGTTTGACAGTGCCGGCGGGAACTTGGCAGACTGCGACGACCGGAGTTTGAGTTTGTTCGGGCTTTCGGAGAAGGAGCGGCTGTGCGAGCGGTTTTCCGCGCTGATGCCCAAGTATCAGCCGGACGGGGTTGTCTCCTTCGAAACATTTTCAGAATATGTGGCGGACGCGTTTCGCGGCAAGCCGCAGAGTTTTGAATGGGTTTTTAAACGCGACGGCGGAGAGCTTATGCAGGCGGATGTAGTCTTGGAGCTTTCGCGCGGCGTGGTCACATGCACGTTTGCTCCGCGCTATAACACGCAGGGGGAACAGTACGTCGACAGCCTCCAGACCATCATCGACAATATGCCGATGGTCTGCGAAGTATGGCGCAACGGTGAAACCCTGATAGACTGCAGCTATGCCGCCGTGGAAACATACGGCTTTTCCGGCAAGTGGGAGTACATGGAGAGGTTTTACGAGCTTTCGCCGGAATTCCAGCCCTGCGGCGAGCGTTCGCTGGAGCTTATCGTCCGCTACGTCAACCGGGCGCGTATGGACGGCCGTTTCACCTTCCAGTGGATGCACCGGATGCCGGGCGGCGAGCAGATTCCCTGCGACGTAACGGCCGTCAGCTGCCGGTGGAAGGGCGAACCCGCCGTAATAACCTTCGTACATGACATGCGGGACTTTCACAGGTATAAAGCGGCGAAGGACAGCGCGAGGCAGTGGCTGCAGGATCTGCTGGACTCCTCCCCGCTAACTTGCTCGATCTTCGATGAAACGGGCAAGTGTCTTGGCACTAACGAGGAGCTTGTGACAGTATTCGGTCTGCGCGACAAGCAACAGTTTATCGACGAATTTACGAAGCTTACGCCGGAGTACCAGCCCGATGGCATGCTTTCATTGGAGAGGCAGATCCAAGCGATAGAAGAGACGTTCAGAGAAGGTAAGAGCTATCTGAATTGGATGCATCAAACGATTGACGGCAGGCCATTACCTTTTGAAATATATCTCAAGCGTATCGAGTTTGAGGGCAAGTATATAGTGATGTCTCACGGGCGGGACATGCGCAAGCAGCACGAGATGACGGAGATGCTGCAGCAGGCCTTGGATCAGGCGGAACACGCAAGTGTTGCCAAGAGCAGGTTCCTCTCCAACATGAGCCATGAGATCCGCACACCCATGAACGCCATAATAGGTATGCTGACCATCGGCAAGATGGCAAAGGATCTGCACGGCAAGGACTATGCCTTCGAGAAGATCGAAGACGCCTCGAACCACTTGCTGAACCTGATCAACGATGTCTTGGAGATGTCAAAGATAGAAGCGGGCAAGCTGGAGCTGTACAACCAGTCGTTCCACTTCCGCAAGATGGTTGACAACGTTGTGGGAATGCTTAGCCTGCGCATCGGCGAGAAGGAACAGGAACTCAAGCTTAGCGTCGACGAGAGCCTGCCTGAGTACATTGTGGGCGACGAGCTTCGCCTCACACAGGTTATGACGAACCTGCTGTCCAACGCCATAAAGTTCACTCCCGAACACGGGATGATAACGCTGACCGTTCGCCGCGAGATCATCAACGGCCGGCCCGGCAACATCATGCGCGTGGAGGTGATCGACACCGGTATCGGGATATCGAAGGAGCAGCAGATGCGGCTGTTCAACGCGTTTGAACAGGCGGAAACCGGCACATCCCGCAAGTTTGGCGGCACGGGCCTGGGGCTGGTGATATCCAAGCGCATCGTAGAAGCAATGGGGGGGCAGATATACATAGACTCTGACATGGACAAGGGTTCGACATTCTCGTTCACGCTGACGGTTACGGCCGGGGAACAGACACAGGTGCAGGCGGCAAGTGTTAATGCCGAAGATATTGTGTCCTTCGCCGGATACCGCATCCTGCTTGTTGAGGACATGGCCATCAACCGTGAGATAGCCGTATCAATGCTGGAGCCTACAGACCTCAACATCGTCTGCGCGGAGGACGGCGTAAAGGCCGTGCGAATGTTCGTGAGAGACCCGCAGCGTTACGACCTTATCCTGATGGACGTGCAAATGCCCGAAATGGACGGGCTGGCCGCCACACGCCACATCCGCGAACTGGACAACGAATGGGCAAGGAGTATACCCATCATCGCCATGACGGCCAACGTGTTCCGGGAAGATGTCCAGCAGTGTATCCAAGCCGGCATGGACGACCACCTGGGCAAACCGCTGAGCCTCCGGCAATTGCTGGACAAGCTCGGCAAGTATCTCAAAAAACGCGATAAAAATTAATCGTAATACTGTTGCAAAAAATTCATAGCCGGTGTATAATGTGGGTATATTAAAAAAGAGGGCGCGACAACGCCCTCTCCGCAAACCGTTAGCGGGTTTAGCCGGACCCCAAAATTAGTTTTAACTTTAGGATCGCAATAAGCCGTGACCATGCCTTGGGCGGCTTATTTGTTTGTGTGTTTCACTGCAACATATATCCCGGCTAGTGTAACGACGATGGAGACTATCGTAACTATAGTGGAAACTACGTTCAGCATTGGCCTTCCCCCTTTCGGGGATCCAGCCGCAACACCGCCCACGGTCTGCATGGTGAAGATTATACCATTAATGTTTGCGTAATACAAGCACCGGCTTGTGCCGTTGGCGTAAGAGTTCTGTAGATTAAGGGTTTGCGGCGCGCTTGGCGGCGGTTACGACGTGCCGCACAAGGACGGATGTTGTGACGGTGCCCACGCCGCCGGGAACGGGGGTTATCGCGCCGGCGATCGGCTCCGCCCGGGCGAAGTTTACGTCGCCGCAGAGGCCGCCTTCTTCGTTGGTGTTGATGCCCACGTCGATGATGGTCTGGCCGGGCGAAAGATAGCTTGCGTCCACTACACCTGCGCGGCCGGCCGCAACTATGAGGACGTCGGCCTCGCGGCAGACCGCCGGCATGTCGGCGGTGCGGGTGTGGCACACCGTTACGGTGGCATGCTTGCCCAGCAGCATTACGGCGGCGGGTTTGCCCACAACAAGGCTGCGCCCGACGACCACGGCCTTCTTGCCCAACACGTCGATGCCGTAGTGATCCAGAATTTCCATACATGCCTTGGGCGTGCATGGCGGGAAGCCCGCGTCGGTTCCGGCGAAAACGCCGGCCATGGAGCCGGAGGTTATGCCGTCCACGTCCTTGGCGGGCGAGATGGCTTCGCAGACCGCGGCTTCGTTAATGTGCTTGGGAAGCGGGCGGAACAAAAGTATGCCGTGTACGCCGCTGTCGCTGTTTAAAGCCTCTATCTGCCGAAGCAGCGCGTCCTGACCGACATCGGCGGGCAGTACGGCGTTTTTCACGGCCACGCCCACTTTTTCGCAGCGTTTTGTCGCGCCTTGTTCGTATGCGATGTCGTCCGGGCGTTCGCCCACGCGCAGTATCGCGAGGGTCGGCGTGATGCCCCGTGCTTTTAGAGCCAGGGCATCGGCCGCGGTGCTTTCGTTAATGGCCGCCGCTACCGGCGCGCCCTTTAATAACTCTGCCATGGTGCCTCCTAGTCTTATCTAAATCGTGCGGCCACGCCGGCGAAGATTTCGTCCGCCAGAGCTGTGTAGGTGTCCAGCATCCTGTGCGCGTTGTCGTTGAGCCGCCCGGCGTATTCGCGATCCTTCATGGACTTCGTGTTGATGAACACGTTCAGGCTTGCGGCTTGCAGGGCGGCCTTGCAGCACACCACGCCGCAGCCAACGTCGGATATGGCGATGGCCGTGCCTTTTTCGCCGAAGGCGCGGTGCAGGTCGATAGCTTCGCAGCACTTCTCCATAATTTGTATCGGCACGGCCGAAGCGGTGCGCAGAGCGTCCTCCATGATGCGCGCCTTCTCGGCCTTTTCTTCGTCGGTGCCCGACGGCAGACCGTATGCGCGTGACAACGGCTCGAAGGCCAATGCGTCGGCCGCCACAAGAGCCAGCAGCTCCGTCTGGAGCGTGTCTGCCTTGGCCTTCAGCGCGATGATCTCGTCCTGTACATCGGCATACTTCTTCTTGCCCAAGGTGAGGCTGCCCACCATGTTACCCAGAGCCATACCAACCGCGCCGACAAGAGCCGCCGCGCCGCCGCCCCCGGGGGTCGGTTCCTTGGATGCCAGCACGTCTACAAACTCCGTGCAGTTAAGAGCGATATGATCCATTGTTGCCTCCCTTATCGAAACAAGGGGGAGCAAGCTCCCCCCGTGTAATCGTTTGTCTGCAGATTAGAACAAGCCTGTGATCTTGCCGGACGCGTCGATGTCGATACGTTCGGAGGAGGGCACCTTGGGCAGGCCGGGCATTGTCATGATGTCGCCGGCCAAGGCCACGATAAAGCCCGCGCCCGCCGATACCTTGAGGTTGCGCACGGTTATGCGGAAGTCCTTCGGGGCGCACGCGAGGGCTTGGTTGTCTGTGAAGCTGTACTGCGTTTTGGCCATGCAGATGGGCAGATTGCCGAAGCCGAGGGCTGTCAGCTGATCGGCCTGCTTCTTGGCGGCCGGGGTCAGGTCCACGCCTTCACCGCGGTACACCTTTGTTACGATGGAGTTAAGCTTGCCTTCGATGCTTTCGTCAAGGCCATAGGTATAGGTGTGGGCGGATGGCTGTTCGCAGAGGCGCACAACCTCTTCGGCCAGCTTCGCGCCGCCTTCGCCGCCCTTGCCCCACACTTCGGAGAGCACAACGTTCACGCCAAGAGCCGCGCACTTTTTGGCGACAAGAGCCAGTTCCTCCTCCGTGTCTGTGGGGAAGCGGTTGAGGGCGACTACGGCGGGGATGCCGTATACCTTGGTCACGTTTTCGACGTGGCGCAGAAGGTTCGGCAGACCGGTCTCGAGGGCTTCGAGGTTCTTGCTGTTAAGGTCGGCCTTGGGGACGCCGCCGTGGTGCTTCAGCGCGCGCACTGTGGCCACAACAACAGCCGCCGCCGGGCGAAGGTTCGCGCTGCGGCACTTGATGTCGAGGAACTTCTCGGCACCAAGATCCGCGCCGAAGCCGGCTTCGGTTACGGCATAGTCGCCCAGCTTGAGAGCCATACGCGTGGCGATTATGGAGTTGCAGCCGTGAGCGATGTTCGCGAAGGGGCCGCCGTGGATGAACGCGGGTGTGCCTTCGAGGGTCTGCACAAGGTTCGGCTTGAGGGCGTTCTTGAGCAATGCGGCCATTGCGCCCTGGGCGTTTAGCTGACCTGCCGTAACGGGCTTTTCGTCGCGGGTATAGCCGACGATCATGCGGGCCAGGCGGTTCTTGAGGTCGTTGATATCGGCGGAAAGGCACAGCACCGCCATTACTTCCGATGCAACGGTGATGTCGAAGCCGTCCTCACGCGGTACGCCGTTTACGCGGCCGCCAAGGCCGTCGGTGATAAAGCGCAGCTGGCGATCGTTCATGTCTACGCAACGCTTCCAGGTTATGCGGCGGGTGTCGATGTTTAGGTCGTTGCCTTGGAAGATGTGGTTGTCCAGCAGAGCCGCGAGCAGGTTGTTGGCCGCGCCTATGGCGTGGAAGTCTCCCGTGAAGTGAAGGTTGATGTCCTCCATCGGCACTACCTGGGAATATCCGCCGCCGGCCGCGCCGCCCTTTACGCCGAACACGGGGCCAAGCGAAGGTTCGCGCAGAGCCACGACCGACTTCTTGCCGATCTTGCGCAGGCCGTCGGACACGCCCACGGTGGTGGTTGTCTTGCCTTCGCCGGCCGGGGTCGGTGTGATGGCCGTCACCAGCACCAGCTTGCCGTCGGGCTTGCCGGCCATGTCTGTAAGCAGGCTATAGTCAACCTTGGCCATGTGGTTGCCATAGAATTCGATGTACTTTTCGTCCACGCCGGCGGTCCTTGCTATCTCGCTGATATGGCGCATGGGGGTGGCTTGGGCGATCTCGATGTCTGTCTTCATAACAGTTCCTTTCCGATGGTTGATTTGTTCTTGCGAAGGTTGCTAAGCTCTAGTATAATGCCTTAAACGCCCAAAAGTCAATATAACAATACGACAAATTGTGCGAAATATGCATAGAGGAAAATCGAGATGTCGATGGACGAATATGTAATGGTGGTGGAGGCGCGGCCGCTTATGGACAAGTTTGGGATATACCGCGGCCTGGACGCGCTTGGCGGCGAAGTTGCGGACTACATACTGGCAACTCACAGCTTCATGCCGCGGCGGCTTGCCGAAGCCGACCCCGCGTACAAGCAGATAATCCCCTACGTGACGGTGCGCTGTGAGGGTCTGTGGCTGGTGTTTCGGCGCAAGGCCGCGCAGACAGAGCAAAGACTGCACAACAAGCACTCGCTGGGGCTGGGCGGGCATATAACGCGGGAGGCGGACACCGCGCCGAACCCGATCCTAGCCGGTCTGCACAGGGAGCTGGCGGAAGAAATCACGCTGGAACACGGCGAACCGCGATACCTGGGCGTGCTGAACGACGACACAAACGACGTGGGGCGCGTGCATCTGGGCTTGCTCTACGAAGTGCGCGCAAAGTCCCGGAGCTTCGCCATGCCGGAGGCCGACAAGATGGACGCGCGGTGGATGGACGCCGGCGGGGTGAGAGCCTGTTTCGACACGATGGAAACATGGTCGCAGTTTGTTATCGAGCAGCTAGTCATAGACCTTGCCTAGCTTGGTGAGAGATTCCTTGATACGCTTCTCGATGCCGTTGTTCGTCGGGCGGTAGTAGAGCTTGCCGGCAAGCTCCTTCGGAAGGTACAACGCCGGCACATAACCGCCCGGGTGGTCGTGGGGATAGTCGTATGCCGTGCTGCCCAAACTCGTGCGGGGGTCGCGCAGGTTGGACGGGATCGCGGAGATGCGGGTGCCGCGCACGTCCTCCATGGCCGCGTCCACTGCGAGGTAGGCGGCGTTGCTCTTGGGTGCGCAAGCCACGTAGATAGCGGCCTGCGAAAGCACTATGCGGCACTCCGGCATACCGATGTTGGCGACAGCCCGCGCCGCCGCGTCCGCCACAAGCAGGGCGTGGGGGTCGGCGTTGCCCACGTCCTCCGAAGCCGCAATGACGATGCGCCGCGCTATAAACTCGGGAGACTCCCCGGCGTAGAGCATTCGCGCAAGATAGTACACCGCCGCGTCCGGGTCGGAGCCGCGCATACTCTTGATGAAGGCGGATATCGTGTCGTAGTGGTTGTCTCCGTTGGTGTCGTAGCTGATGGCGCGGCGTTGTATGCACTCCTGCGCCGTGCCCAGGTCGATGGTGATTACGCCGTCCGCGCCGGGCGCGGTTGTGGCGGCTGCAAGCTCGATGGCGTTCAGGGCGGCGCGGGCGTCTCCGTTTGCCATATCCGCCAGAAAGTCCAGCGCGTCGTCGTGTATGCACAGGTCCGGGATCCCCAGGCCTCTGTGCGTGTCATTCACCGCAGAGGTGATGATCCTGCGGATGTCGGCCTTGCCCAGCGGCAGCAAACCGTAGACCAGTGAGCGCGACAGCAGAGCCTTGTTGACCTCGAAGTAGGGGTTCTCCGTTGTTGCGCCGATAAGGATCAGTGTGCCGTCCTCCACATGCGGAAGCAGCGCGTCCTGCTGTGCCTTGTTGAAGCGGTGGATCTCGTCTATGAACAGGATCGTGCGCTTGCCGGAGGAGCCAAGGCGGTGTTTCGCGTCGTCCACCGTGGCCTTGATGTCCTTCACGCCCGACGTGGTTGCGTTCAGCGTGACGAAGATGCTCCGGGTGCTTGCCGCGATCAGGCGCGCAAGGGTGGTCTTGCCGCTTCCCGGCGGGCCGTGGAACACCATGCTGGAGAGCCTGTCCGCCAAAATGGCGCGGCGCAGGAGCTTGCCTTCGCCCACGATATGCTCCTGCCCCACGAAGCCGTCCAGATCCTTGGGGCGCATACGCGCGGCAAGGGGGGCTTCCTTCTCCAGCCGTTGGCCGCGCTGATACTCAAATATGTCCACCTGTGGCCTCCTGTCTGCGTTATAGCAAATTTGTGTATAAGGTGCCGTGCAAAATGTTATACTAACTAGTAGGAATTGCCAGCTCTATGGCTGTTCCGTTTTTAAACCGGAACAGCCATACGAAATAATCTTGCAGACATGCTTTACAAACGCCGCGGATATGTGCTATAATACGACAATGATATGATTGGCGCGGATTTGTAGTTTTTTTCGGAAAGGAGGCCAAGAGTGTTTAGTGTGGGAGATAAGGTCGTGTACCCGATGCACGGCGCGGGCATCATCGAAGAACTGGAACATCTGGAGATAGACGGCAGCAGCCAGATGTACTACGTGATGATGATACCCACGGGCAACCTAAAGATTCGGGTGGCCGCGCAAAAGGCCGAGGGTATCGGCATCAGGGAGATCTACAGCAAGGACGAAGTGCTGGATCGGGTGAGTTCCGTGCAGGGTGTGCCGTCGAACATGCCGGAGAACTGGAACCAGCGTTACAAGGAGAATCTGGAGAAGATCAAGACAGGCAACCTGGACGAAGTTGCACTGGTGTTCCGCAACCTTCTGCACAGGGAGCGGGAGCGCGGGCTGTCCTCCGTGGAAAAGAAGATGCTGCAGACGGCCAAGCAGATAATCCTCTCCGAGATAGTGCTTTCGCAAAACCTGGAGAAGGCGCAGGCCGAACAGCTCCTGGTGAATATCGTGCAATAGACAAAACCTCCGAAGTGATCGCGGAGGTTTTGTTTTGCAGTTCGACACTAAACAGGATATTACGCCGTTTTCTTGTTGAAGTATCTTGTAAGCCGGGACTTCTTGCGCGACGCGTTGTTCTTGTGGATAATGCCCTTTGTCTGAGCCTTATCTATTGCAGATATCGCTTCAAGCAACGCGGCCTTTGCGAGGTCTTTGTCGCCGGATTCAATCGCCACAACAAATTTCTTTATCGCCGTCTTTGTCTGCGACTTGATGATTCTGTTGCGCAGAGTCTTTTTAGCGATAACCTTGATGCGCTTTTTTGCGGACTTAATATTAGCCAAGATTTGCACCTCCCCGATATAGTTTGTGCCAGTGTAGGTTCAACGTAGGTATTGTACCCCATGCCGGGCGCGAAGTCAACACAAAATTTGTTTGAATAGTTGCGAATGGTGTGCTATAATTAAGCGTTAGAGTTTGTTCAATAGTGTTATAGTATGCCTTGCAGAGGAATGGATTATGAGCCACTTACTTAGGATCGGCCGGATACAGTCGCTTTCAACGGACGACAAGGTGTTTCGCCGCGGCCAACAATATTACAACGACGGGAACGTCGCGGACATGCGCATAGAAGAGCGGGACGAGGACGGCGGCAACGTTGTGTTTGCGAAGGTGGAGGGTTCGGCGGGGCGCGTATACAGCGTCAGCCTGATGTTCGGACGGCAGGGCATGTTGCAGAGTTACGGCTGCAACTGCGACGCGGCATCCATTTGGAAGGGCGCGTGCAAGCACGTGGTTGCGGCAATGCTGATGCTGCAAAACCGCAGCTCCGCGAAGATCGAGCAAGTTTACTCGGACCGCATAAAGACCGCGATCATCAACCACTTTAAGGCGAAGCTTGTCTCGAGCATAGATTCCGACTTTGCGCGGATACACGACAGCGGACATAAGAGGGCGAGCCTTGTGCCGACCATGCACGTGGAGAGCGGCAGGCACGGCGCGGAACGCTGCAGCCTAAGCTTCGGCGTGGGATACTCGCGCCTGTATGTCGTGCGCAATGTAAAGGCGCTTGTGATGCATGTCCGAAGCGGCGCGGAGGTGCGCTACGGCAAGGGCTTACAGTTCAAGCACGATCTGCACGCCTTCGACGAAGACTCCGCAAAGCTACTGGGCGCGCTAACAAGGTTCTACGACTCGATCAACGAGCTGGAGAAGATCAACAGATATGCGCACCGGCTGGTGGAACACGGGCCGGAGAACCGCTTTGTAATGCCGGCGTGGTTCGTGGACGAGTTTTTCGGCATTTACGGAGAGAGCGGCTTCCATGTTTGTTTCCCGGGGCTTAGGGACGCGGAGTTTGTGGCCATGCCTATAGATGCGCAGGGAGTTATAGGCTTCGAGGTGACTGACACGGGCGAGGAGCTTTCGCTGAAACAGGTTGCGGACAAGTGCGCCGTGCTGGAAGGCGAACGCGCCGACTACGTTCTGACGGGCAAGGGTTTCGCCAGGATGAGCAAGAGCGCGTCGGCGGACTTTACGTCCCTGCGCGGCAGCATGGTGAAGCTTCACACAAACAGCCTGTTGCTGCGCGACGCACAGGCGGATCACTTCCGCGCGTATGTGGTTCCGCAGCTTCGGCGTACCGGCCTTATTGTAAATGACGCGATGTCTTCGGGGGAGGAGCAAACGGCGGCCTATGCCGTAACGCCCGGGGTGTGCCGCGCCAAGTTTTATCTGGACGCGCCGGGCAAGGGCGAGAGTATAACCTTCCGCGCAGAGTTTGAGGCGGCGGACGGCACGGTGACGAAGCTGCCAGGCGAGAACCCCCCGGCCACTTCGGCATCCTTGGCCGCGGAGGAATCTTCGATAGAAGGTTATGAACAGCTGTGGACACGGGCGTTTCTGCGCAACTACGGCTTTCTCGAAGATCCTTCGGCGGCGCACTACAGCCTGTACGCGGATGAACAGATGTTCAACTTTTATTTAAGCGGAGTGCAGACGGCCGCGGCGATGGGGGATGTCTACGCCACGGACGCGTTTCGCCGGCGGGAGATCCAACGCCCGTCGAAACCCGCGCCGCACGTGCGTATCAACGGCGGCCTGCTGGAGATTGACCTGCAGCTTGAGGGCTACAGCATCAAGGAGCTGGCGGAGGCCGTGGCGTCATACAAGCTGGCCAAGAAGTATCACAGACTGCGCAGCGGCCGCTTCATAGACCTTGGCGACGAAAATGTGGGCATGGCGGTGAAGCTGCTGGCCGGCGCGGACGTTTCGAAGAAGGACGCGGAGCGCGGCAAGGTCGTCGCGCCGCTGTACCGCGTGCTGGAGATGGACGAGGAGCTGGGCGGCGCGGATGTTGTGCGGGATGAAGCAATCGACACGCTTATCGCGGATATGCGCAGCTTCGGCAATGCCGACGCGGGCGCGGCCCTGCCGGTTCCGCCCTCTCTCGACACCACCATGCGCGAATATCAAAAGACCGGCCTGCGCTGGCTCAGCACCTTGGCGCGTTACGGCTTCGGCGGCATCTTGGCGGACGAAATGGGTCTGGGCAAGACCTTGCAGATGATATCCATGCTGCTTGCGCATAAACGTGAACACGGAGGGATACGCGCCCTTGTAGTCGCGCCAACCTCCCTGATCTATAACTGGGAACACGAGATCCACAAGTTCGCGCCGGAGCTTTCGGCCGTGGTGATAGCGGGCACTCCGCAGCGGCGCAAGGAGCTGATCGCGGAACACGATAACAGCAACGTGATGATCACCACCTACGACACCCTAAAGCGCGACATAGACACCTACGCATACACAAATTTTGACTATATAGTGGCCGACGAAGCGCAGTACATGAAGAACCCGGCCACGCAGAACTCCTCGGCCGTAAAGGCCGTGAACGGCAGGGTGCGCTTCGCCCTCACGGGTACGCCCATCGAGAACTCTGTGTCAGAGCTGTGGTCCATCTTCGACTTTGTAATGCCGGGCTTCCTGTACAGCCAGACGAAGTTCAACAAGGTCTATGCCGGCCCGATAACCAAGGACGCCGACGAATCCGCCGGGGCTCGGCTGCGCGGGCAGGTCGCCCCGTTTATCCTGCGCCGCAGGAAGGCCGATGTTTTGTCGGAGCTTCCCGAAAAGGTGGAGACCGTGCAGTATTCCATCATGACGGAGCAGCAACGTCTGCTTTACAACGCGAAGCTTCTCGAGGCGCAGGGCGTGTTCGAGAGCGCGGTAGCCGGAGGAAGCTTCGAGACAAGCAAGCTCGACATTCTGTCGCACATTACGCGCTTGCGTCAGATCTGTGCGCATCCGTCCCTGTTTATCGAGAACTACGGCGGCGGCAGCGGCAAGCTGTCGGACCTTATGGAGACCATACAGCAGACTATCGACAACGGCCACCGCATCCTCCTGTTCTCCCAGTTTGCGTCCATGCTGAAGCTGATACGCGAAGCTCTCACGCGTGAGGGCATAAGCTTCTTCTATCTGGACGGCGCGACGGAGGCCACTCTGCGCAAGACCATGGCGGACAGGTTCAACGGCGGCGACAAGAGCATCTTCCTGATATCCCTGCGCGCGGGCGGTCTTGGGCTGAACCTGACGGGCGCGGATATCGTGCTGCACTACGACCAATGGTGGAACCCCGCCGTTATGAACCAGGCTTCGGACCGCGCACACCGCCTTGGCCAGACGCGCACCGTGCAGGTAATCAACCTCATCATGAAGGATTCCATCGAGGAAAAGATTCTCAAGCTGCAAGAGCGCAAGAAAGCCCTAACCGACATGGTGGTCAGCGAGGGCGCGAACTTCATAAACAAGCTTAGTATCGAGGATGTGCGGGAGTTATTCAAGGCTTAGGGCGTGTTTGAAAACCCGCTTCTGGCGGATTTTTGAGCACAATTTTTCGTCGGGCTAGGAAGCGCCGACGCCGCGAACCCTTGTGGTTCGCAAGGAGAAGCTGACGACGCACGGCGGAAA
>Ga0131853_10008028_pt1 | contig 19183 bp, 14 predicted proteins | sample TergutLab28metaG_FD_92764 | JGI IMG/M metagenome (GOLD analysis project Ga0131853, IMG submission 92764) | Labiotermes labralis P1 segment gut microbial communities from Petit-Saut dam, French Guiana - Lab288 P1 (version 2) (version 2) | ecosystem: Host-associated > Arthropoda: Insects >...
ACACACTGTAGGCTACATTGTGTCAATATATCACAGACAACAGTTTTATACTCACACACTGTAGGCTACATTGTGTCAATATATCACAGACAACAGTTTTATACTCACACACTGTAGGCTACAAGGTGTCAGTTTATTACAGTCAACAGTTTTATGCTCAAACTCTGGTGCCCGCATTTTGTCAGTTTATCACAGACACGAGATTTATTCTGAAGTACCGTTGGTTACAGAGTGTCAGTATATCACAGGCACATTTTTATCTTCACACACTGTAGGTTATATTGTGTCAGTATATAAGAGGCAACATATTTATCCTAGCACACTGTAGTTTACACCGGGTCAGTATATCGCAGACAACAGTTTTAATCTCACAAAATGTAGGCTACACTGTGTCAGTATATGACAGAAAACAGGTTTACCTTCAAAAACTGTAGGTTCTATTGCGTCAGTATATCAGAGACAACAGTTTATCGTCACATACTTTTGGCTATATTGTTTCAGTATTTAGAGACAACAGTTTTATCCCAATACACATTTGGATTCACTGTGTGTGTATATCAAAGACAACAATTTTTCCTCAAACAGTGTTGGTAATACCGTGTCTGTACATCACAGTCAACAGTTTTATTCTCACACACCGAAGGCAACATTGTGTCAATATATCAGAGACAACATTCTTATCCACATACATTGTTGGCTGCACTGTTTCAATATAACAAGGACAACACACTGTGGCAACAATGTGCAAGTATATCAGAGACAAGAGTTAAATCCTCAAAAACGTTTTGCTTCACTGTGTCAGTATATTAGAGGTAACAAATTTATCCTAACCACTGTTGGTTACAATGTGTCAATATATCAGTGACGACTGATTTATTCTCAGACCATGTTGTCCGCGCTGTGTCAATATATCAGAAACAAAACTTTTCTCCTCACCCATTTTTGGTTACAATTTTTCAGTATATGAGAGACAACAATTTTATTCTCACTGACTTTTGGTTACACTCTATCATTATATCAGAGACAACAGTATATTCCTCAAACATTGGTGATTAAAATATTGTTGGCTGCCCGTTGTAAGTACATCAGAGACAACGATTTTTTCCTCACACACTGTTAGTTTCACTGTGGCAGTATAGGAGAGACAAACGTTTCATTCTCACACACTTTTGTTTATATTTTGTCAGTATATCAGCAACAAAAGTTTTATCCTCACGCACTTTTGGCTGCACACTGATAATATATAAGATAGAACAGATTTATCCTCACACAATATTGTTTAAATTGTTTCAGTATATCAGAGGCAAAAATTATATCCTCACATACACTTGGCTACACTGTCTGAGAATATATTATGTAACAGTTTTTCCTCAATCACTGTTGGATAACTCTCTCAGTATATCAAAAACAATCGTTTTATTCTCACACACAGTTTGTTACAATGTGACATATATCAGAAAGTAGATTTTTTTTCGTACTCAATTTTGGTTACACAGTGTCAGTTTATCAGAGACAACACCTTCATCTTCACCCACTGTTCATTACACTGTGTCAGTACATCAGAGAAAAGAGAATTTTACTCACCCACTTTTGGTTACACTGTGTCAGTGTATCAGATCCAAAATTTTTATTATCATCCTCATTTGCCTTCATTGTGTCTGTAAAAGGGGCAGAACAATTTTATCCGCACCAGCTGTTTGTTACATTGTGTAAGTATATAAGAGACAACAGTTTTATCCTCAAACACTTTTCGTTGCAAAGTGTCTGTATATTGGAGACAACAGTTATATCCACACACACTTTTGCTTACACTGTATCAGTATATCAGAGAAAATACTTTTATCTTCACAATAATTTAGTTGCATTGTGTCAGTGTATTATACACAACAATTGTATCCTCACCACTCTTGATTACACGGTGTAAGGATATTAGAGATAAATATTTATCCTCAAACACTCCTGACTGAAATGTTTCTCATTATAAGACGAACATATTTTTCCTCACACGACGTTTGTTACACTGTGTAAGTATATCAGACGCAACATTTTTATCCTCACCCACTCTTGGTTAAAATGTCTCAGTGTATCAGGGACAACATTTTCTTTCTCACCCACTGTTGATTTCACTGTGTCATTATGTCAGAGACAACAGTTTTACCTCACCCACTGTTGGTTACATGTGTCAGTATTTCACAGACAAAATTATTATCCTTACACCTTGTTGGCTGCACTGTTTCGGTGTATCATAAACAACAGTTTTACCCTCAAACACTCTTCGTTAAAATCTGTCAGGATATCACAGATAACAATTTTAGTTGAAACATTGTTGACGGCACTGTTTCGGTATATCAGAGGCAACAGTTCTATTCTCACACACTGTTGGCCGCACTGTGTCAGTATGTAATAGACAACACATATATCCTCAGCCACTCTGGGTTACACTTTGTCAGGATATAAAGAACAACATTTCTACATTAACACACTTTTAGTTACACTCTGTCCGTATATCATACAAAACACTTTTATCATCACACACTGATCGTTACACTCAGTCAATCCATCAATTTATTTCACTTTCCAAAAGATCCATTTAAAAAGCTATTGCCACTTGTAGATGGAAATATTCAGAATATATAATACAGGTTACAAACAACATGATTAAAAATAGATAATAATATTATGTAAAAGGATCAAATACTATAGGGTGTATTTGTTTATAGTAAGTAAAATTAATACAGTGTAGTGAAGATTGTAAGTATAGGCCAAATTATAGTAGAAGAGCATAGTTTTTAAATACGTAACTACTCCTTATAGAAAATTTTATAATTCACTAATTAAATAAAAGGTGTGCTTAAGTAAAAACTTCTTCAAGAGAGTTTCAAATTTTGTTTTATTATCAAACTCAACCTTTATATAAGGGGGGAGACTATTGTATAATTTTACACCCATGTAAAATTCTCCTGACTGATACTTTTGTAATTTTGCCAGAGAGAAACGAAAGTTATTGGTCTGTCTTGTACCATGTTGATATACCTCGTTTTTTATGGTAAAATGTTTTTTGTTTTTCATAACAAAACGAAGGATAGAAAATATATATAGAGAGTGAAGTGGAAGAATATTTAAATGGCTGAACAATTTCCTACATGAGTCTCTACTCGTACTTCCTGTCACGATTCTAATTACTCTCTTTTGAATCCTAAACAATCTGGCACTTTGTGCTGAATTTACGCAGAACATTAATCCGTAAAAGATTATTGAATGGAACTGGGAACAATATATTGCTTTCAGCGTCTGCTGAGACATGAGCGGTTTTATTGATCTAATGGCGGAACATGCAGAGCTTAATTTGTGTAAAATATATTCTATATGAGATTTCGAAGTTAATATATTGTTTATATTTATCCCAAAGAATTTTAAATCACTCAGTTTAGTAATGTAGTTATTTTCATAAATAATGTTAATATCTGAGCGTGCTAAATTTTTACTAAGAAATTGAGTGAAATAAGTAATTTTTTATGTTTAAGGAGAGAATTTTTTTTTATACCATTCCGATATTTGCTTAAAGGTTTGCGTAGGATCTTCCTGGGGTTCATTTTCATCCTGTCTAGCAATCACTATGCTTGTATCATCAGCAAATATTATTGTGGTAACATTTTGCATAATAACATTTGGTAGAGAATTGATATAGAATATGAACAAACGTGGGCCCAGAATTGAACCCTGTGGTACACCATGTTCTACCGTCATCCACTTTCAGTCCAATTTAGCAACTAAAAATGGGTTATTAAGTCGGACTCTTTGGAATCTCTTTTCTAAATAAGATTCTATTAAAAGTTTAGATTTTCCGTGTTATGCCATATACAGGAAGTTTATTTACCAACAGTGAATTGTTAATTGAGTCAAAAGCTTTTTCTAGGTCGAAAAATATGCTGCCCACCATCATTTTAATATTTAATGCTTTTAAAATTTCATGTGTTAAGTTGAATATTGCATTATCAGTGATAAGTTTCTTCTTAAACAAATTGCTGGGGATTTAACAACCTATTATTATTTAAGCGATCTATTAGTCTGTTATACAGTGCTTTGTCTATCACTTTCGAGAATGCTGTTAATAATGATATTGGTCTATAATTGGATAGGGATGTTCTGTCACCTCTCCTAAATAATGGTTTTATAATTGATATTTTAACCGCTCTGGAAAAATTCCTGTCGAGATGGTTTTATTACAAATGTGGTTTATTGGGGAACATATATAATTGACATTTATTTTTACTAATTTTGTATTAATTTCATCATACACTGACGAATTTTTTGTTTAAAGAGATTTAATTTTCCGCGTTATTCCTTTGTGGAAAAAGATTTAAAAACCAGGGGAGGAGCAGGGGTTTCCTTACCTTGTTTAAGATTACTATATGTAGGAAGTTTGTCACATTCCACATTGTCTGGTTTATCTCTATTTGATTCATAGTTGTTTGAGGAGGAAAAATATGTATTTAGTGCATTTGCAATAATTGGTTGGTTAGTTACCTGTGTTCCGTCAATGATTAGCTTTTGTATACCCTGCATAGATTGTTGTTTTTTAATAATTCTTTTATTATATTCCAAGTAGTCTTGGTTTTATTATTTGATTTAGAAATTCTTCTTCTTTTTTGCTTCCCTAATAACTTTTTTCAATATTTTACAGTATGCTTTATAATATTGTTTTAATGCTGAATTATTGCTATTTCTAGTTAACGAGAATAACTCTCTCTTTCTTTTACAGGAGGTTCTAATTCCTAAAGTTATCCAATTATTATTATACTTATTACTTCCAGTTTTTAAAGAGGAAACCATGAGTAAAATATTCTTAAATAAGTGTTTAAAAATGAGTTAAACATAAGGTTCACATCTGTAGCGTCAACAACACTATCGCAAGTTTCGTTGTTTAAGATGTAGATAAAATCAGAAATTGTGTGCTTGTGTATTTTCCTTATGAGTTTTGTTTTGTCTTGATGGATCTCTATTGGGAGTTTGAATACTAAAATTTGCGCATCATGATCTGACATGTCGTTTGGAAATGGAGTTACCGAGAAATCCTTGGAGCGAGATATATCCATAAAAAAGTTGTCTATAGTAGATGCTGATTTATTACTAATTCTGGTTGGGATATTTACAGTATATTTTACATTATACATCAGTAATAAATTGTTGACTTGTCGTTTTTGTACATTTTCAGCCAAGTAATTAATATTTATATCTCCGCATATAAAAATGTGCAAAGCAATTGTATATAAAAATTTGAGTACTTTGCCTAAATTTTGCAGAAAATATTTAAAATTACCCGTAGGAGACATACATAATGTTATTATACAGATGTTTATGGAAATTGTAGTTAGCTTAATTGCACAGGCTTCAAAATTTTTTCTTTACAATATTCACTAAGATCAATATTGGTAAATTTTAGGTTATTATATACATACATGATTACTTCACCTTTCTCATGCAGTGCTCTGCAAAATTGCGCTCCAACAGTATAACCTTCTACATTTATATGGCTATATTCTAATATACTCAGGTGATGCTCCTTAAGACATATGATATGAGGTAGTTCAGGGTAGAGATAGCAGAGTAGTTCCTGATATTTTCTTCTTAAGCTCGTAATATTCTGGTGGTAAACTTTAAAGGGGACTTCTTTTACCTTCTTTTGCTCGGTAATCCGCAGAGCTCTACCCTTCACATCCATAAAAATTCTGGATTCCTTCGCGTTGGGCAATATCTTCGATGATATGTTGGGGAAGGTAAGTTTTTTTACTTCTTTTATTACATTTATATCGTGAATTCCTATAGTAGCTTCTTGCAGAGGGGGATCTTTCCAAGGAATTGGGATTGAAATGGAGGACTTGCTTTCCTTATTGAAAAACTGTTTAAAAACCAAAGCTAAATTTTGAGAAACCATTTTTTCTCTTCAGATTTTAAATGTAGCCCATGTGACGTGAAATTATATCTGTCTAGGGTTAAATCCAGTATTTTCACTTTTGACTGTATCTTCATAAATTTTTTACTTGCCTATTAAATGTATTTACCTCATTATTCACACATGACTCTGGTATCAAATCATATCTGTGAGGAGAATTTATTAGCGCTATATTTAGGTCTTTTTTTGTATCCACAAATTTAGACACTGATTTCATGGCTTCTCTCTTATTATTTTTCTGTATGTCGTTTGCCGCTCCCCATACAACTATGAGATCGTCACTTTTATAGGGTTTATATTTAATTTCTTGCTGTATTCACTATTTCGTTCATGCTTGCACCCGGTTTCACAAAGCTGGTGCTTTAAAGTCAGTACTAAGATTGTCTTGCAATAAATCTGCACAGTTTCTTGCATGGCTATCACCGCTTATTAGGACTTTTTGTGTAGTTTCACTTGAACTTGAACATTCTATAGGCTGTGGTAACCTCTTCTTTTTTTGGATGTGTTTTGCTATTGTCCGTACGGGTTTTTTTTGTTTTTGTGTTAAACTTGGGAATTCTTTATACTATTCAAATGTTCCATTTTCTATTGTTGGAATTTCAGACACAATATTTTTAATCTCACACATTGTTGGTTAGAATGTGACAATTTATGAGACGCAATATTTTTTCCTCACCCACTGTTGGTTACAAGGTGTCAGTATATCGGAGACTAGAGTTTTATTCTCACACACTGTAGGATAAATTGTGTCAGTTTATCAGAGAAAACAGCTTCATTCTCACACATTTTTGGACGCACTGTCAATATATCAGAAAAAAAATTTCTCACACACTGTTGGTTACAATGTGTCAGTATAACAGACAGAACAGTTTTATCCTCACACACTGTTGGATAAAATGTGTCAATGTATAGGGGAAAACATTTTTATACTTACCCACTGTTTTTCACACTCTGTCAGTGTATAAGAGAGAACAGTTTTATTCTCATCCTGTTGGCTGCATTATGTCAGTATATCAGACAGAAATGTTTTTTATAACCCACTTTTGTTTATCCTGTTTCTGTATATCAGACAATAGTTTTATCCTCACGAACTTTAAGCGAAACTATGTCAGTATATTTGAGAATACATTTCTAACCTGAACCATTTTTTGTTACACTGTGTCAGTATAAAAGAGAAAAGAATTTTGTCCCCACAAACTGTCGGTGGCCCTGTGTCTGAATATCAGACACAACAGTTTTATCCTCTCCCAATGTTTTTTAATAAGTGTCACTATAACACAGACAACATTTCTATTTTAAACAATTTTGATTACATTGTGTCAGTATATCAGAAACAAAGATTTTTTCGTCACACACTTTTGGCAGTATTGTGTCAGTACATCACATACAACAGAATTATCCTCACACAGTGTTGGTTACACTGTTTCAATATTTCAGAGACAAACTTTTTCTTTTCAAAAAATGTTGGTTACATTGTGTCAGTATATTAGGCCCAACAATTTTCTCCTTCCCTTCTGTTGGTTACACTGTGTCAATAGAAAGACACAACACTTTTATTCTCACACACACTTGGTTACACTGTGGCAGTATGTCAGAGAAAACAGTTTTGTTCCCATTCACTGTTGCCAGCACTGTGTCTATATCATGAACAAACATTTTATACTCATGCACTCTTATTTAGACTGTGTCAGTATATCAGGAAAACATTTTCTTAATCACTCAATCCTTGTTACACTGTGAGTGTATATCACAGAAAAATGTTCCATTCTCACACACTGTTGTTTACATTCTGTCAGTATATTTGAATCAAAAATTTTATCCTCACTCACTCTTGTTTAGAAAGTGTCAGTACATCAGAGACGTCAGTTTTTTCCTAAACCTCTGTTGGTTACACTGCGTCAGTGTATCACAAACAAAAATTTTATTCTCATCCACTCTTGGTCACATAATTTCAGTATATTAGGCACAACATTCATACACTGTAGCACCGTTCTTAACCTCTGTACATTTATTAGATAAAACACTTTTATTCTTAACCACTGTTGGATAAAATATATCAGTTTATCAGAGACAACAGCTTTTTCGTTACACGCCGTTGGTTACAATGTTTCAGTATTTGAGAGGCAAAAGTTTTATTCTCCCAACCTGTTGATAACATTGCGTCAGTTTATCAGACACTACAGTTTTACCTCACGTATTGTTGGGTACAATGTGTTAATATATCACAGGCAACAGATTTATCCTCAAACATTCTAGGCTGTATTATGTCAGTATATCAGAGAAAAAGTTTTAACTCACTCACTCTTGGTTACAATGCGTCAGTAAATCACGGACAACAGTTTAGTTCTCATACACTGTAGGCTACATTATTTCAGTATAACACATGCAAAAGTTGTTTTCTCAAACACTGTAGCCTACACTGATTCAGTATATCAGAGGCAACAGATTTATCCTCATACACGTTTGGTTACACTCTGTCAGAATAGCAGGCCCATCGGTTTTATTCTTAACCTCTGTTGGTTACACTGTTTCATTATGTAAGGGTCAACATTTTTGTCCCCACAATCCGTTCGTTACATTATGTCAGTATAACAGATAAAAAAATATTATTCTCACAGACTGTTTTTTACACTGTTAAAGCATATCACACACAACAAATTAATTCTCACCCGTTGTTGGTTTCACTGTGTCAGTATATCAATGACAAATTTATATCCCGACCCACCGTTTGCACAATATTTCAGTATATCAGTGACTGCAGTTTTATTCTCAGCCACTGTTGTTTACATTGTGACTGTATATCAGGGACAACAGATATATTCTCACACATTGTTTTTACAGATTTTCAGTATATCAGATTCAAGAGTTTTGAGCTCACACACTCTCGTTTACACTGTGACAATATATCAGACACAACACATTTAACCTCACCAACTCTTAGTGTGTGTGTGTGTCAGTATATCGGAAAAAATGTTTATCTTTACACATTGTTGGTTAGACTTTGTCAGTATATTAATGACACCAGTACTATCCTCACCCATTATTGGTAAGAGAGTTTCAGTATATCAGAGGCAAAATATTAATTCTCAACCGGTTTTCGTTACTAAATTTCAGTATATCAGAGATATCAATTTTGTCCCCACACACTTTCGTCTGCACTGGTTCAGAATATCAGTCATAAGAGTTTTATCCTGAAACACTCCGGGTTACATTGCGTCAGTATAACAAACACAAAGTTTTTTGTTCTCACCCACCGTTAAATAGAGTGTGTAAGTTTCTCAGACCAAACAATTTTATCCTCGACCATTTTTGTTTAAACTGTGTCAGTATATCAGAGAATATTTTTATCTTCACCCATTGTTGGTTACACTCTGTGAGTATAATAGGAATTAATTTTTTTTCCTCACCCAATCTTGGTTAAAATCTGTTAATATATTAGGCACAATTGTTTTACCCTCATTCACTGTAGGTAAAACCCTGATGGTTACAATTGGTCAGGATATAAGGCACAACATTATTTCCCACACAATTTTGGCTACATATATGTCAGTATTTAAGACACTACAATTTTTTCCTCACAAACTGTTGGATACATATTTTCAGTGTACTGAAATCAACATTTCTATCGTCACTCACCGTTGGTTACCATGTGTCAGTATAACAGAGAAAACAATTTTATCCTCAAACACTTTTGGTTACATTTTTTACGTATAACATAGACAACAACTTTATCCACACTCAATTTTGGTAACAGAGTGTATGTATAGAAGACACATCAGTTTTAACCTCACCCACTCTTCTTTACACGGAGTCATTATATCAAGTACTACAGTTTTACACTCACACTCTTTTGGCTGCATTATATCAGTGTATGAGTAAAAAAATTTCATCCTAAAACAATGTGTGATAGGTTGCGTCTATATCAAAGACAAAAGAGTTTTAACCTCATCCACTTATGGTTACACTATGTCAGTATATCAGACACAACAGTTTAACAATCACCCACTGTTATTACACTGTGTCAGTATAACGGAAACAAAAGTTTCTATCATACACTGTTGGTTACAATGTTTCAGAATATGAGAGACTACAGTTTTTCTCAGATACTGCTGGTTACAATATGTCGGTGTATCAGAAACAACAGGTTTATCCTCACCTACTTTTGCTAACATTTGTCAGTATATAAGACACAACAGTTTGTACTTCACCCAATGTTGGTTACACTGAGTAATTATATCAGACAACATTTTTATCCTCATAGACTGTTTGTTACTATGTGTCTGTATATTAGAGACAAAATTATTTTTCTCAAAACCCGTTGTATACATTTTGTCAGTATATAAGACACAACAATTATGTTCTTACACACTGTGGGTTACAATTTATCAATTTATATGACGGAGCAGATTTATCATAACACACTGTTATTAACACTGTGTCAGTGTATCATAGAGTAGAGATTTATTCTAACACAATGTTGGTTACATTGCTTTTGCATATAAGATAGAGCACTTTTGTCCACACTCTCTGTTGTCTACATTTTGTCAGTGTATCAGACACAACAGTTTTAACCTCACTCACTTTTAGTTACTTTGTGTCACTATATCAGACACAAGAATTGTATACTATAACAATACTACTTACCCTGTGTCAGTTTATCTGACACAACAGTCTTACCCTCACACCAACCTTTTTACAATGTGTCCGTATATTAGATTCAAGATTATTATCCTCACCCACCGTTGGTTACACACTGTCAGTATAACAGAGAAAACAATTGTATCCTCACACACTTTTGTTTACACTGTGTCAGTATATCAGGGACAAAAGTTATATCCTCATCCACTGTTGGTTACAATGTAACTCTATATCACACACAACGATTTTATCCTCACCCAATCTTGGTTACAATGTGTCAGTATGTCCGATGAAAATTTTTACCCTCACACATTGTTGTTAATTTTGTGTAATTATATCGGAGAAAACGGTCTTATCCTCACAAAATATTGGTTACAATTTGTCAGTTTATAAGTAATAACACCTTTTGTTTACATTGTGTCAGTATATCAGAGAAAACAGTTTCATTCTCAGACACTGTTAATTACAATGTGCCATTATATAAGAGACAACAGTTTTATCCTCACCAACTGTTGGTTAAAATCTGTCAGTATATCAGAGACAACACTTCTATTCCCACACACTGTTGGTTACACTGTTTCTGTATATCAGACACAACCATTTTGTCCTCAAAGAGTGTTGGTTACAGTGTGTCATTGTTTCTGTGTCAAGATAATTTTCCCCACAAACAATTGTTTACAATGTTTCTGAATATCAGGGCAACATTTTTTCCTGCCCCACTGTTTGTTACACAGTTTCAGTATATCAGACACAAAACTTTATCCTGACACACTCTTCGTTACACTGTGTCATTTTATCGGAGACAACAGTATTATCATCAACTACTGATGGTTATTCCTTGTCGGGTTTTCAGAGACAACAAATGTATTTTCTCCCACTGTTGGTTACACTGTGTCAGGGCATAAGAGACAACCTTTTTTTCGCCACATATACCTATGCCTGCATTTTGTCAGTATAGCTGTCACAACATACTCATCCTCACCCACTCTGGTTTACACAATTTAAGTATATCGTACGTAACATTTTTATCTTTAACCACTGTTGGTTACACCCTTTAAATATAAATCAGAGGCAAGGTTTTATTCTCACACACTTTTGGCTAAACTGTAATAGTATATCACAGACCACAGATTTGTCCCCACACACTTGTATCGGCACTGTGACAGTATATCAGACACAACAATTATATCATCAAACACTGTTGGTTAAATTGTGATAGTATATGAGACAAAACATATTTATCCTAACCCACTGTTTGTTACATTCTCTCAGTAAATCAGAGGCAAAAGATTTTACCCTCAACTAATCTGGTTTACACTGTGTCAGTATACCAGACACAATATTTTTTTATCCACATTCACTGTTTTTTAAACTGTGTCAGTAAAACACAGGGAATAGATTTATCCTCAAACACTTTTGGTTAATTTTATCAATATTTTGAAGACAACGAATTCATAGAGAAACAATTTTGCTTATATTGTGTCAGTATACAAAAGACAAAACTTTCCCCACACACTATTGGCAACACCGTGTCAGTATATCAGACACAACACTTTAATCCTGACACAATGTTGGTTAAAATATATCAGCATTTGAGAGAAAACAAATTTTCTTCACTGAATTTTTGTTACATTGTACCTTTATATCAGAGACAAAACTTTTATCCTCACCCACTGTTGGTTACAATCTTTCAGTTTATTAGAGGCAATATTTTATACTCACACATTTTTGGTCACATTGTGTTAGTATACCAGAGGCCACAGATTTGTCCCCACACACTTTTGGCTGCACTGTGTCATTATGTCATACACAACAGTTATATCCTCACCCACCTTTGGTTAAAATGTGTTAGTATATCAGACAGGAGAGTTTTTATGTAACCCACTCTTTGTTAAAACTTGTCAGTATATCAGAGACAATAGTTGTTATCCTCAAATACTGTGGTTTACACTGTGTCAGTAAAGCACAGACAATAATTTTATCCTCAAACACTTTTGGTTAAACTATTTCAATATTTCAGAGACAAAGTTTTCATACTGAGACACTGTTCATTACACTCTACCAGTATATGAAAGACAATATTTTCCTCACACACTTTTCGCTACAACGTGTCAGTATATCAGACACAACACCTTTACCCTCACCCAATATTGGTTACAATATTTCAGTATTTCAGAGGCAACAATTTTTTCCTCACACACGTTTCGTTACATTGTTTCTGTATGTCAGAGTCAACAGTTTTATCCTCACCCACTCTTGGCTACACTGTGTTAGTATATCACTGACAACAATTTTATGTACACATACTGTTAGCTGCACTGTGTCAGTATATCAGTCACAGAAGCTTTATCCTCGCCCGGTGTGTGTTACAAAGCGTCAGTATTTTCGGGAACAATATTTTTATCTTCATGCACTGTTGTTTCATTGTTTCTTTGCATAAGAGAGAACAGATTTTTCCTAACCCACTGATGGTTAGAGAGTGTCAGTGTATCGGGGACAATAGTTTCATCCTCACATCCTTCTGGATACAAATTTTCAGTATATCAGACACAAGAATTTTATCCTCACTCACTGTTATACACACTGCGTCTGTGTATCAAAGACAACAAATTTATCCTCAAATGGTGTTGGCTGCACTGTGACAGTATATCATACACAACAGTTTTATCCTAGCCACTTTGGTTTACACCGTGTCAGAATACAAGACACTAAAAATTTCCTTACCCACTTTTGATTACAAAATTTCAGTACATCGGAGACAGCAGTTTTATAATCTAACACTGTTGGTTACATTGTGTCAATGTATCAGACACATCAGATTTATCCTAACCCACTAGTGTTTACATGGTGTCAGCGTATCAGGGACCATAGTTTTTTCCTCAAACACTCTTGGTTAATCTGTGAGAGTATACCAGACACAACATTTTTTCTAACCCAATTTTGTTTATCTTTTGTCAATATGTCAGAGACAGCAATTTCATCCGCACACCGTTTTGGTTACATCGTGTCAGTATGTCAGAGACAACAATTTTAGCTCAAGAACCTTTGGTAACCCTGTGACGGTATATCAGAGAAAAGTGAAATATACTCAAACACTGATGGCTGCACATTTGCAGTATATCACTGACAACTTTTTAACCTCAACTACTCTTGGTTGAATATGTCATGATATCAGAGACAACAATTTCACCTCACACACTGTTAGCTCTAGTGTGTCAGTATAACAGATACAACAGTTTTATCCTCACACGCTCTTGGCCTCATTGTGTAAGTATGTAAGAGGCAAAAATTCATTTTGCAGACACTGTTTTTTTTTTTACAAGTTTTCAGTTTATCGGGGATAACAGTTTTATCTTAAACCACTTTTGGTGCAATGTGTCAGTATATCAGACACAAAAATTTTATCCTCCTCCACTGTTAGTTACCCTGTGACATAGTAGAAAAAAAAACTTTTGTTCTCACCCACTGTTGCTTAAAATGTGTCTGTGTATAAGACACAACATTCTTATTCTCAATCACTATTGGATAAAAGTTGTAAGTAAAAGAGAGAAAAAATTTATTAGCTTTCAGTGCTGCATTCACCCACTGATAGTAACATTGTGTCATTAAAACACAGACAGTTGTTTTACCCTCTAACACTGTTGGTTAAAAAGTGTCAATATATCAGAAGCAACACTTCTATACGGATCCAATTTTTTTTAAAAATATGTCATAATGAAAGCGACAAAACATTTTCCAACACACTTTTGGCTGCACAGTGTCAGTATATCAGACACAACACTTTTATATTCCCCCATTGCTGGTGACACTGTTTCAGTATATCACAGAGAAGCAGTTTTATCCTCATACACTTTTTGTTAAAATTTTTCAGTATATCAGAGAAAAACAGTTGTGCCCTAACCCACTGTTGCTTACACTGTGTCGGTATATAAAATACAACAATTTTGTCCCCAAACACTGTTGGCTGCACTATGTCAGTATATCAGGAACACAATTTTTTCCTCACTCATTGTTGTTGACACTGTTTTAGTATATCAGAGTCAACAGTTTTAACCTCAGCCACTGTTGTTTACACTGTGTCAGTTTATCAGAGTCAACAGTTCTTTCCTCATATACTGTTGGCTGCATTGTGTCATTATATCAGACACAACACTTTTATCCTCGCCCGCTGTGGGTTACAGATTGTGAGTATAGCGATCACTACCGTTTTATCCTCAACCACTCTTGGTAACAATGGGTCATGATATCAGAAAAAAGTGTGTTATCATCACCGACTTTTGGTTAAAATGTTCCAGTTTATAAGCCAGAACATATTTACCCAATCCCACTGTTGGTTACACAGTATCAGTACATCAGATTAAATAATATTATCCTTTCACACTGTTGGTTACTTTTTATCAGTATATAAGATATAACGTTTCTAACTTCACTCACTGTTGGTTACATTGCTTCAGTATATAAGAGACAACAGTTTTATCCTCAAACCCTGTTGGATCCATTTTGTATGTATATCAGACACAACAATTTTATTCTCACCCTCTGTTGTTTTACAGTTTCAGTATGACAGGGACAAAAGCTTTATCCTCACCCAACTTTGGTTACAATGTGTCAGTATGCCAGAGACAACAGTTTTACCTCACCCAATTTTGGTTACAATGTGTCAGTGTATCACATAAAAAGTGTAATCCTCATAAACGTTTGGAGGCACATTTTCATTATAGCACAGAAAAATTTTTATCCTCAAGCACTGTTAGGTGTAAATTACCATGAATTTCAGAGGCAACAGTTTTATCCTCACTCAGTCTTGGATACACTGTGTGTGTATATCAGAGACAAAAATTTATCCTTACAAAGTGTTGGTTAATTTTTTAGTACAGCAGAAACAATATTTTTTCCTAACACACTTTTGGCAGCATTGTATAATTATATCAGTGACTTTTTTTTTATCCTCACACAGTTTTGACTACAGTTTTTTATTATAAGAGACACACCATATTTTTCCTCACAAATATATGGTTAAAATTTGACATTGTGTTAGACTACAGTTTTACCTCACCCACTTTGGTGACACGGTGTCAGAATGTCAGAGACAACAGTTTTACCCTGACGCACTGTTGGTTAAAATGTGTCAGTATATCAGGGAAAAATTTTTATCCTAACACATTGCTGTCTGCATTGATTCATTTTATCATAAACAACAGGTTTAAACTCACACACTGTTGGTTACAGTCTGTATATCAGTGACAACAATTTTATTCTCACCCATTGTTAGTTATATTTTGTCAGTATTTAAGAGACAAATTTTTGTATTGATATACTTTCGTTTACACTGTGTCAGTATATCGAGTACATCACAGAAAATAGTTTATCCTCACACAATATTGTGAAATTGTGTTAGAATACCAGAGGCAACAGTTTTATTCTCACCCACTGTGTGTTACAATGTGTCATTACATAAGGGTCAACAATTTTGTCCCCAAACACTTTTGCCTGCACTGTGTCAGTGTATTATGGACAAAATTTTATAATCACCCATTGTTGTTAAAATGTGTCAATATATCTGAGACAAGGTTTTTATCCTCACACACTGTTGGTTAATCTGTTTCTGTATGTAGGTGTAACATTTAGTCCACACACACTGTTGGTTACATAATGTCAGTATATCAGAGAAAACTGTTTTATCCTCACAGACTGTTGTTAAAAATATATCAGTATATCAGAACCAATATTTTATCCTCACCCACTGTTGGTTACACTGTGTCAGTATATCAAAAACCAATTTATATCCTGACCCACTGTTGTTTACATTATTTCAGTATATCAGAGGCTAAAGTTTTATCCACAAACACTTTTGCATACATTTTATCATTAATCAGAGGCATCAGTTCTATCCTCAAACATTTTTGGTTACACTGTGTCTTTATATCAGGCACAAAATTTTAACCTAAACTCACTAATGTTTACAATGGATCAGTATATCTGAGAAAACACTTATATCGTCACCCACTGTTGGTTATACCGTGTCATTATACTAGGAGCAAAATTTTTATTCTGACCAACTGTCGTTTAAATTATGTCAGGATATCGGAGGTAACAGTTCATGCCTCACACAATGCTGGTTACAATATTACATTATATCATAGACAACACTTCTATCCTTTCTCATTTCGGTTACACGGTTTCAGTATAGCAGAGAAAATAATTTTGTCATCATCAACTGTTCTTTACACTGTGTCAGTGTATCACAGACAAATATTTACCCTCACAAGTTTTGTTTAAATTGTGTCAGTGTATCAGAGACAAAAGAATTATCCTGAACCACTGTTGGTAACGATGTGTCATTATACCAGACACAACAGTTTTATCCTCTCCCTTCTGTCTGCCCTGTATCAATATATGAGAAGAAAATTTTTTCCTCACACCACTGTTGGTTACAAGATGTCAGGTTCTAACAGGCAACATTTTTATCCTCATACCCTTTTGGCCTCATGATTTCAGTAAATCAGAGGCTACAATTTCATCCTCACCACTCTTGGTTAACCTGTGTTAGTTTATCTGACACAACAGTTTTTATCCTCACCCACTCAAGTTTACAGTGTGTTAGTACAAAAGGAACAAAAATTTTTCCTCACCCACTCTTGGTTAAAATGTGTCAGAGACAAATTTTTATCCTCAAACACTGTTGGATACCAGAGAGAACATTTCCCTCCTCAATCACTGTAGGATTCACCATGTCAGTATAACACAGAAAACAAATTTATCCTCACCCACTCTTCGTTAAAATGTTTCATTGTATCAGGGACAACAGTTCTTTCCTCAACCACTGTAGGTTACATTGTGACAGTATATCGGAGAAAATATTTTTAACCTGAACCACTTTTGGTTTCACTGTGTCAGTATACTGGAGACAAGAAATTTATACTCACACATAATTGGTTACATTTTTTCGGAATATCAAAGACAAAATTCTTGTCCTCAATTTGTTTTGTTTAAATTGTGTCAGGATATCAGGGACAACAGATTATCTTCATCCACTGTTTATTACATTATGTCAGTAAACAAGAGACAATAGATCTATCCTCAACCACTCTTGATTACATTGCATCAGTGTATAAGAAACAACAGTTTTTTCCCCACACTCTGTTGGTTACACTGAGTCAATATATCAGAGCCAATAATTTGGTTTTCATACACTGTTTACACCAATGTTTCAGTATATCAGAAACAACAGTTTCTTCTCACCCACTGCTGGTTACACTGTGTCCGTATATCAAAAACAATTTTTTTATCCTCAAACACTTTTGGTTACACTGAATCAGTATGTAAGGCACAACATTTTTTCCCCACATTTTTGCCTGCATTGTGTCGGTATATCAGGCACAACATTTTCATTCCTACCCAATAATGATTAGAATGAATCAGTACATCACAGTCAAAATTTTATCCTCTCACATTTTTGTTAAAATGTGTCAGTTTATCAAAGACAACAGTTTAATCCGAACTCACATTTAGTTACTTATGTGTCAGTAGAAAAGGGACAACCCTCTTGAACCCAAACCTTGTTTGTTATTGTGTGCCAATCTAAGAGAGAATAAACTATTTTACTCAGCCAATTTTGGTTACAAATTTTCAGAATATAAGAGACAACAGTTTTGTCCACACAGACACACCGTTGGTTACAATGTCTCAGTGTATCTGAGAAAGTATTTTCTTCTCAGCTACTGTTCTTTACACTGTCTTAGTACATAAGACACGAAATTTTTGTCCCCACACACTGTTGTTTTATATGTGTCAGTTTATCAGAGACAACATTTGTTTTCCTGAGCCACTGTTTGTTACAATGTGTCACAATATCAAGGACAACAATTTTATCCTAACACACGATCGTCAGCAATGCGCCGATATATAAGACACAACACATTCTTTCCTCACTCACTCTTCTATTCCCTGTGTCATTGTATCAGGAACTACAGTTCTATCCACACCTACTGTTGTTTACGCTATTTCAGTATATCAGAAACAACATTTATATCATCAGCCAAAGTTTTCATACATTGGCAGTATTTAAAAAAGATTTTTTTCCCCACACACTGTTGGTTACCATGTGTCAGTATAAAAGTGCAAACATTTTTGTCCCAAAAGTTTGTTGCCTGCAAAGTGTCAGTTATAAGACACAGTAGCTTTATCCTTACCCACCATGGAATACATTCTTTCATTATATCAGGCACAAGAATATATCCCCACTCACTTTGGTTACAAACTCCCACTCTATCAGAGAAAAAATATTAGTATCACACAGTGTTGGTTACACTCTGTTAGTATATCAAAGAGAACAGTTTATTCTTGAAAACTCTTTGTTTCATTGTGTCCGTATATCAGAGACAACAGTTTTAAACTAACCCACTGTTGGTTACCCGCCTTTAGTATATCAGAGACAAGAGTTTTTTCTAACCCACTGTTGGTACACAACGTCAGTATATCAGAGACAACAGTTTTATACTAACCCACTGTTGGTTACACACCGTCAGTATATCAGAGACAACAGTTTTATACTAACCCACTGTTGGTTACACACCGTCAGTATATCAGAGA
>Ga0131853_10008029_pt1 | contig 19178 bp, 10 predicted proteins | sample TergutLab28metaG_FD_92764 | JGI IMG/M metagenome (GOLD analysis project Ga0131853, IMG submission 92764) | Labiotermes labralis P1 segment gut microbial communities from Petit-Saut dam, French Guiana - Lab288 P1 (version 2) (version 2) | ecosystem: Host-associated > Arthropoda: Insects >...
CTGGGAGATTTGGGTTGAAAGTCCATAATGAGGTGTTTCACCTTCTTGTGAATCACAAATCCTGTTCCTAATTTATGTTCCTTGTTATCACAACTGTAGAAAATAATCCAATTTTTCTTTTCTGTTGTTCCCGACCCAATCCATCTCATCTCCTGTACACAGGTTATATCCACATAATACTTTTCAAGTTGGTCCAATAACATCTGTAATGATTTTGATCTGTACAGGGATAAAACATTTCATGAACCAATTCTCAGGTCCTTAAATCGCTTCATAGGTTGTTGTATTTCTGACAGTCCAGCCATTGCTTCTTTGGATTTCGTAACAATATTTATTCCGGAGCAGGTTGTCAGCCTTACATCCAACCCCCAGCAATCCTGGAGGACCAATTGGATTGCTTCTTAGTCGGGGTCTTCGTCACGGACCAATCTGGCATGGGAGGTCCTACCAGTAGCTACGCTACCACCAGCATAGCCCCGTGACTCATTAGACCACACAAGCTCCACCACCATTATCAAGGTCTTGCAATCCCTAGGTGGGGAGTATGTATATATATATATATATATAGTATTACAAGCATGAGATGGGCGGGCATGTAGTGTGTATGGGGGACAGGAGAGATGTATACAGGGTTTTGGCAGGGAAACCTGAGGGAAAGAGACCACTTGGGAGTCCCAGGCATAGATGGGATGATAATATTAAGACAGACCTTCAGGAAGTGAGATATGGGGTCATGGACTGGATAGTGCTCGCTCAGGATAGAGACAGGTGGCGCGCACTTGTGAATGTGATAATGAACCTTCGGGTTCCATAAAATGCGGGGAATTTCTTGACTAGCTCAAATCCGGTTAGCTTCTCAAGAAGGACTGTGCTGTGTGGAGTGAGTAAATAAGTAAGTAGGTATATCAATGTGTAAGAAACCCACTGAGGGAATTTAGACCGTCTAATGAAACCCCAGGGAATTGCTAAATACGTAGCTGGGAGAATAACATTGATAAAACTGTCTACTGCTGTGTTATTGATATCTACACACCAGCAGTTGTAATTTGAAAGAAAACTGCATAACAAGCTGTTGTCTCCTAACGCATATTTATGGTAGCAATCCTAGTGATGACATAGAATTATGTAAATCCGAATGAATATCAATGACAATAAAGGGATGGCAGGAATCGGGCTCAACACCTATGTCAGCAAAGAATGCGCTTACACGATTGAAATTACTAAAAACTAGTTCAAGAGAGTTTTCAGTCGCTAAGCACCGAGTAAGACCCAAAAGGCAAGTTGTGGTGTAAACTGTATCACTATTTAATTTCGAATGAAAACTACAGTGTCAAAGAGGCAAACCTCTCCCCCAATCAAAATTAGGAGCACTGAAATTCCCAATCAAAAGAACACTGTGGTTTTTAGTGTCAAGATTTTTCTCCAAAGAACAAAAATGTTTAGTAATAACATCCGATTTGTTACCGGTGGGCATACAGTGATAACCAATAAGTAAACTCTGGATGAAACAGCTATTAGAACAGCACCAGCTCTAGGTTTAGTACTAGTGACCCTATCAGAACGGAAGATGGTGAAAAAATCTGGAAATAGTTTGTGATCAAAGTTAATGCCATTTAAACATGCCTCAGTTTAACAAATGGTCTGATGATCCACAGAATATACATTGTCAGGCAGTTCAGTTTGTTTGGTCCTACTAAGACCTCGAATATTTTGGTAAAATATTTAGGAACTAGTTTTAGTTTGAGTATTAGATGTGGAAAAATCACACATTTGCTTCACATCAGTTAACCTTTAAGGATGTGGTTTAGCGTCTCTGCCCATCTGCCTCATCTATCAGTGGAAAAAGGCCAGATGTAGGAGCGGCCAGACTACTTGGTCACACAAGGTGACAGGGATCTAGATGTAACGCGTGAATCCGAATTAAAAATTTGGTCTGGGCGCGTCCATAAAACGGTGTGACTAAACACCCATCAGGACATATGCCTGTGTTGTGGGTGTGAGGAAAGTCATCTTCAGTAACAGAAAAGTGAAAGGAGGCATATGTAGTAGGTGATGTTAAGTTTTGTACAAACAATCGACAAAAGCTTCAGTGCTGTTTTAGGGAGTTCTGAACGTCAAGCACTGCCACTTTCGGGGAAAAACGTGAAGCAATCAAAGCTTTAGTTTTGATCCCTTTGGAAATAATAGGAATGGACGAGGAATTTCGCACCCCATTCATGAATCATGAAAGGGTGTTCACTCTTGCATACATGCCAGGGATCCTTTGTCATCTATAGAATCCATTACAAGAGCCCAAATAGTCTGCATATGACAATAAAAAATTGCAGTCTAATGCAACGTGTAATACACACACACACACGTCACTCCTGTAAAACCACAATGAGGAGGGACAATCCATTTGGATTATAGAAATAATACTACAAAAGCTGTTTACGAACTTAATATTTCAAAATGAGATGGATGACACACAATCACAAGGTGAGGTAGCATAAAGTGGGAAACCACGAGAAAGTAAAATGTGAACAACACGTTAATTTTAAAATTTCATCCCGGATTGTGTATTATTTAGATACAGATTAATCTGCTTCCAAACTGTACAGAGTTTGGAGCCAGATTAATCTGTTTTATACTTTTATATTTTAACCTTTCAATTGTACTGGCAATCAGAACATTAACATAATATAGCACTGTTATAGTAATACTACCGATCTAATAGTGATCACCTTTACAAACTTTTTGTTATCCCAAAATGTGCACTATTACTTTATGTACCTCAGATATGGCTCAATGATTAGCCTGATGATGACTCCTTGAGTTGAAACATGTCGCTACATGTATAATTGATTAAATAAAATATAGTTGTGTTTTGACTGGAATATATTTTAAATAAATAAGTGAAAACACATCGGGTTGGCTACTATTAAAAAAAAAGAGCATGAATACCTTTGTGATGAATGATGGGTGGCAATAGTTTTTGTGCATTTTTCAGGTATTGATTTGTGTTTTTGAACATACTGTACATCCACTGTCTTGTAACGGCACTTCACAGGAAGGCTGGGAATTGCAAGTCAGCTAATTCGCCCAGCAACCAGGTTTGAGTGAGCTGCGCTATTTGCGCTAAGCTTTCAAGGAATGGGAAGATCACGATCAAGGTCTCTGATCATTGTGTGATGAGGGTGGGGCCCTCATACATATTATTTATCCCTTGGTTACTAGTGAAAAGGGGTCTTTATGTTTCCTGGCGCTTGACGAGTAGCAACACTGCAGAGATCACCTCAGGGGCTCGCCGCAGAGAGTTTTGGTTTAACAAGTGTAGTGTTTTGTGTGACTGTCCACATTTTTAACAGGTAAGCTAATGTGGAAATGAGATATTGTGATTGCGGATTGCTTAGTAGCAGCGTGGACTAGACTAATTTAGGCCAGGTTGAGACATTATACGAGTAACTTGTGAATTGTTAGAACTGCAATTATTTTAAGCGCCATCCCTGTGAATTGTTGTACCGTACACTAGGAATTGTAACTACTGTGGAGTGCAGTTTAGAAGTGTTATTTGTTATTTAGTTTAATTATTAGGCAGTTGGCAAGTGTCAGCTTCAGACCTATACGTAGTAGTGAATAAAGCCAGCTGATGTTGAAAAGCATGTAGTTTAACTACAGACTGTTGTACTAGCGCATTCCAGCCTGTCGATAAAGTAGATCCCATATCCTTCCCTCTATGTTACGCCCTGGCGAGCTTAGCTAGGGAAATGCTATGTATAATTTATCGGTGGCAGCATCACACTGCCAAAAATCAAAGTAGGACTAGCTAACTAGCCACTACACCTTGTAATGCAAATTGCAAAACAATATTTTGTGAAATTAAGGGCTGACTAATTAAATAATTGTTAGTCAATTAGCAGTTGACATTGTGTTTGTAGACAAACTTGGCCCCTACAGGTAGCATAATTAGACAAAGAATGTGAAGTTCAAATGTTGTAAACTGTAAGAACAATCCTGTCTACCTGTTTGCAAAGAATAGCAGAACTAAATATGACAATCTGGACACAACTGGATAACAATGAGTGGTTATTTGTTGCCCCCAAGCCTGAAAGTGTTAACTGTGTTGTGTTCAAAACACGAGCCATCTGATGTCACCTTAATTGGTACAGAGATACTGAAACTAAATAACCTATGTAGGGTTATGAATGTAAAATCCTTATCCAAGCTCCATTAACAGTAGCCACAAACAACATTTATAAAGACATTATTCCTCATTTGGCCTTTGGATTTGACTGTTGTGAAGCTCGAGGAAAGAATTTTAGTTTAAATAACATACTTTTAGATTTACCTTCGAACAATGTAATTCATCGTTTAGATGACTAAAAGGTAGCCAATTACAAGGTGGAAGAAGAAGACTGACTGATTGCAGAATAAGATGGGACATTAAAGACATTCAAACATGGATTATCATCTCTCGTTTTTGTCCTAAGTTGGAATGGTTTCTATGACCCTAACTTGTTTTATTCTGTTTTACTGTTATTGCAAGTGTTGCCTTAAGCTTTGTCCAAAGTTTTCAAGGTGGTGGAAAGAAAATAATCCATGTACAACATTAGTCTTTAAACCAAAAATTGTAAATTTGATACATTCTTCTAAGGAAAGTTTAAAATATCCCAATGTTAGAGCCAGTATGAAAGGTTGAAACTCACAGAACGAACCTATAGAAATAACAGAGTTGGTATCACTAAATCCTACTTCAAAGCAGACGTTGCCATCTGGCAAGCAGTAGTTCCTTGAAAAAGAAAATGCACAATTACATCATGTACAAAACAAGATCTAAAATACAGGTTAGTAGTTAAAGAGACAAGAAACATAAATATGTATCAATTGTATGTGCCAGACTCCCAAATACTAATTTAGATCATATATAAATAAATTTAACTTTTTTGAAGTTCAAACTATTCATCCAAAGAATAAAAGGAATTTTCATATAAACATTTCTGTAAAATTTAAATTTCTTGGGATTATCAGACTCAATTTTAACTTACAACAAAAGCATACTAAACACCTTAAGACCTACACAGTACACTCCCTTCCGGCATTTACTCAAATTCACAGAAGGTTGGTGAAAATTAGCATGCTATCTAGTGTCAATGTGATATATCTCAGAATTAACCAGAAACTGATTCCTATTTCTTATCATAAACAAAAGAAGAGAAAGAATGTATTGGGAAGGGAGTGGTAAGATTTCTAAATTGTAAGACAGTTATCTACAAGTCACTACTTCCACACCAGATCATGATTCTAATAATCTTCTTTTGCAACCTGAAAATCTTTATATTGTCTGTGGAGTGCTCCCAGAACATTAAACCACAAGTCATTAGAGTGGAAGGAGGAATAGTAAATCTTTTTCAGAGTATTTAGTGATACATATGGTTTGACTGACCGCATAGCATAACAAGCTGAGCTTAGTTTAGACTTAGTACATTCGATGTGTGTTTTCCAAGAAAAAGTAAAACTTTTTTTTGATAATCCTGCTGTTTATGAGATAATGTGGAAAAATTTTGTAGAGCCAGGCAGGTCACAGATGACACATTCACACTGCATGTTGAATATGCCTAAAGCTACAAACACACACTCAGAATACATGTGACTAATTGTTTTTCTGCTGCACCGATGGTTACACAGAAGCGTCTCAATGTTATATGTACATTGCACCTCTTGTTTATTAACACAATTTTTTTTTTGTTACCGGTCCATTTCTTTTAGCTTCTGTGATTTGAATTTATTCTAAAGGGGAGCTTTTAGAGTGTGTTTTACCTCTGGGGGGAAGTTACTGTTGGGTGGAGGAAGATAGTCTTTGTGGAGAGACTAGAAGCATTTACAAAGAGAGAGGGACAGACAGTCCATTTTACCATAATGGTATCTTGCTGGTGTCTTCGTGTATGGCATAGAAGATAGATGGAATTTGAGTTTATTTCGATTGAGAAAAAAGTACAGATTGAAGGAGTAAGTTGCAGTGCCACATTCACAAAGTACATGTATGATACGCCCGTTACAGAACTGATAGTAATGAAGTGCAATGAAACTAACTGAGTATTATTTGCGCACATCGAATCAATTTACTGAGAAAGGTGTAGAATCGTTGAGTGGCCCTGAGTTTAGGGTTTCTTAAGCCACCACACTGAGTTTGTTGTGCCAGAAACTAACAATGAATGGGTATAGCTGAACAAAACTAACGCAATGACTGACATTGAGGTGAATGAGCAAGATATGCGTCAGTTAACTACTTTGTGGCTTTCAAATTCAGATTATTTGTTAACTCAACCGAAAACTCTGTGAATTCCAAATTATGAAACAATAAATTCTAGATATTAACTGAGATTCCTTTCACTGCATGGAGGCTTTGAGACAAAATAACAGGTATGCTTATGTAAAAACAATAACAATTCTCAACGTAAGACCAAAACTGTTATTTTACCGCATGCAGCCACTTCTCCAGAGAGGGAAGCAATGTTGTCTATAGCCTGTGCTTTACAACTGTGGTTTAAATTTTGATAACTGCGTCCCAGTACTGTGATTTCAGGCTCCACACTAACGAAAGCAAATGTTAGGGCCCATTTGCATAGATATAAATGCTTAAAATTACAATTTAAAATGAAACCAGTAAATAAAGGCACATGCAATCTTTGTACAACTGAAATACAGTGAAATATATAAACTACGATAAGGCCAATGAGTTTATAACAAAAAGACACAAGCCCCCAGTCATTTTTCTTCCTTCCTTCAGTCACCACTGTTACTTTCTTACCTACTCCATGGAACAGAGCCCTTCTGGAGGAGCAAATCAGTTCTCAGCTAGTGAAGAAATTCCCTGCATTTTATGGAACCCCGAAGGTTCATTACCGCCTTCATAAGTACCTGCCAACTGTCCCTAACCCGAGCAACATCGCTCCAGTCCATGCCCTCATATCACACTTCCTAAAGATTCATCTTAATATTATGCTTCCATCTATACCTAGGTCTTCTAACTAGTCTCTTTCCCTCAGTTTTCCACACGAAATTCCTGTATACACCTCTACTCTGTCCATATGTGCCACATGCCTGCCCACCTCATTATTCTCGATTTGACCACCCGAACAATATTGGGTGAGGAGTACAGATCATTACGCTCCTCGTTATGTAGTTTTCTCCACTCCCCTGTTAGCTCGTCCCTCTTAGGCCCAAGTATTCTCCTCAACACCCTATTCTCAAACACACTCAGCCTGTGTAGCACCTTCAATGTGAGTGACCAAGTTTCACACTCATACAAAACAGCAGGCAAAAAAATTATAGTTCTGTATAATTTAAACCTTGGTAAACCTTATTGCGAACATTAAACATAGGTTCTGCTGTGTCTCCGGTGAAGTATAATTATATAATACACAATTATACAAGTTTCTGGCAAAAAGTGAAGCTGTTTTTTTTTAAACACAGAAACTCAAATGCAGGATTTGGGTAAGGAGTTCTTTGTAAACACCTGAAGTAAAGATTTAACACTGAATATGTTTTCTGTGCAATAATTATAATTTCCACACTAGTTAACAGTGTTGAAATAAAAATATTCTTATTATATTTCACTTTTCAGAGATGAAGTGGCGATGGTGACTCTGGTTCCACTACCACAAACTAAACGCATACAAATTCACTAAAACAAACTGAAAGCAACCCTGCATTCCAATCAAGTTTACATGTGACAATCACAAACAATAAGTTGACTTAAATTTCAACATGTCAGAATCTACAGAATGCGTACCACATGATCAAATTAATTCTCATATTCTTGTGTGACAAAGATGTAAACTGGTTCTATTATGAACTATGTCTAAGACTTATTAAATGACAATTTAAAATATACGTAACTGTCTCATGAATGCTTTCACATTACACATTTCATACAGGTGGTTCTAAAGCTATACACTCTTTCAGCTCAACAAATGTAAAACATTTCTAAAGCAAAACTGGGTACTTTGGAAGGAATTGCACAGTTCCTAACCAGCCTGAATGGGTACATAGATGGTGCCTTAAAAGCCAGTTACATGGTATTACAAAGTTCCTGCAACAACCTGATTTCAAGGCTGGTAATAAATTATCTTGTATACAAAAAATGCCCAAGTAATGTCAGTTCATAAAACATTCCACAGTTACTGTATTTCAAAAGTGGGGGGGGGAAGAAAAAAAAACTTTTTGATTCTACTTGTTCATTATTGGCTAAACACTGTGTACCACCATTACAAAACACCTAGTTCACTGCTTTATAATGTAAGTATGAACAACTGTGACCTGATGACCATTATATGAGAAAAACAAGAGATTTCGTGTAACTTTATGCTTGACTATATGTAACTTACAACATAAATAAATAATATTATATGCAGTAACAAACTGGTGAGAAAACATCTGCCTTCAATAGGCATTGAGTATTGTGTTGCAACACATGAATATTGTGTTAAATGTAGTTGCAAAATAATGAGAGACATTTCTTTCAAGTCACAACACTCTGGCATTCCAGTCACACACAGTTATCATGTGCTTCACATCAATACTTGCAGTGTGATGCCATTCACACATTTCACACGTGCACCCATACACATGACAGAGTGCCAACATCTTATCCATCAATCCCAGCTTTCATCACTGTCACAATTTTCATCATCATCCTCATCATCAGACACGCGTATCATGTCTTCCTCAAAATCATTGTCTCCTATTTCATGAATGTGTGAAAAACTGCGTTTCCGCTTCTGACCTTTACGCCTTAACTGCAATGCCAACAAATCCACCTTTGTACGTTCTTTCCTGTATTCATAGACTAGAGGGAAGATGTATTCAATGGCTGCCTGCACATCTGCCACACTCGGTGCTGCAAAAGTGATAACATACCTTCTAGTATCACATAATTCAGACAGACAATTCAAATAAAGTTTATAACCCATAAATTCCTTCTTTATTGCCTTGTTTCATTGTTTGCAAAGACATAATTCAGAAAAAGTATGTGTATGCTCTGTCAGCTCCTGTCTTGAATCTATAATTACAGCAACATCTATAGTACTGCATAATTTCAGGCTTCCGCTATGAAGTAGATGAGAACTGTGTTCTTCTGGGTTATTACGCAGTGAGGAGTAGTAACCTCCTGCTGACATTTTGGGACAACCTACCAGTCCTATCTTCAAGGGTCAAGAATCCCCGAGAAAGCCAGCTCTCCCAATATGGAGTTTATGTAGGGAATAGGGTTGACACACATAGTTGGGAGGGAGGGGGAATGTGGTAGTCAGTGCAACTCTGCACACATTCCCTAACAGAAGAAATTCTAACAGATGTGTTAGAACAAATAAATAATGTTCTTTTTTCTGGTCTTCTAATCTCCTTCCTCTTTCAGTTTTTCCCTGTCCTTTACTCCACATCTAGGTTCTGGTGTCTCTCTGCATGTGGTATTTTTACCATGGAGCAGAGCTAGGCTAAGACTTTGCCCCTCCTAATGTTTTGTTTTACGATTTATCTATTTATTAACCACATACTGCACTTTCTTTCCCTTTTCCTTCTCCCACCTCTCTCATGTAGATGTTTCTTGCTACCACATTTGTTAGAATTTCTTTTCTCATCGAACGTCTCTCTTCAAAGCTGCCACACTCCGTCTCCCTCCCAACCACTTGTATGAACCTGACTGGCAGGTGCCACCCATACTCTTCCCTATATAAACCCCATATTGGGACACCTGGCTTTCTTTTTGGATTCTTGACTCTTGAAGACATGACTGATAGGTTGTCTTGAAATGTCAGCAGGAAATTACCATTACTCACTGTGTAATAACCCAGAAGAGCGCAGTTCTCTTCTATAGTATCAGTTCGCAAGCAAAGACCAAAACACATGAAACAACATACAATGCAAGAAATGCTTCTTATTAAAAAGACAGTTTGCACACACATTTTATGTATGTTGGTTTTTAATACGAAGCAGCATACATGATATATTTGTTAAATGCAACTGGGTTGATACCCATTGGCGATAGTAAGGTACACATTCACACACAAACAATACACAGAACAACACAATGAAACAGAATACCCAGAATGGTACATAACAATAAGAATACAGAAACATATTACACTGCACAGAATAAACAATATCAAAACAACTGCAAAAAAGTTTCAAAACACTTTTAGGCAAGACTTTGAGCCGGAGGCTCCACCTTCAGCTTCTGCTACCTGCGTTTTTCCAGCTCTTCTATCTTCCCCAGATGTTCCTGACAAAGTCTCCAAAGAAGATGTCTTGTAATTGGTGTTAAATAACCTAACATACCTTCGCTTTTAGGGCACATCAGTTTTTTGTAATTTCTAATGTTTTTAGTATATTTCAAGCAAAGGTGTTCCAAGTAACAGAAAACCAGCCAGTCCCTCGAATTCTGGATACAAGATCCCATACCTGCATTATCCCAAAGCAATTACTGTCGGGTTCACTGTGAGATAAGAGGTTATCACAACTGTTGAAGATCAAAGTGACAGCATATGGATTAGCAAATAGCTCCCAACTTTGGCAGCAAGCTCCTCCATAAGCAGGACTATTTACCAGTCAACGTACCTTAACAGCCCACAAAAGTCACTCTGCTTTCAGATTGCTTAGGTGAAGAACCTATTTCAGAGGAACCAGTTCTGATCTACAGGCCCTTTATTTATTTATTCCTGGAGTGTTTAAGAATGCTCTTAATAACTTTAAATCAAATAAGATCAATGACAGGATGTGTAGTGCACAATAAATTGCAAAGTATGTAACAGGAAGGTACAATCTGGCCCTTGATAGCAGTGTTCAGTGAAGAAGACATTTACAATATTATGGCATCTGGACAGAAATAATTATAGTGCCATGATTTATCAGTTAACCAGTCACAAAACTAATTACATTTACACTGCTGTAAATGCATGTAGATTCTGGCATATCCTTTCAAAGTCTGTTGTCTGTGCTTACAGATCCGTCTTCTAAACTGCAAAGCAGTGAATGTAGGCCTACTATTATAAAGCTTATTGTCAGAATTAGAAAACATGCTGGCTACACTCTGAACCTCCTGCTTAATTATGGTAATTGTTCAGACCCTCCCAACCTATCCCACAATGTTATATAAACTTACCTGTTACAGTAACACTACCAGTTGAAAAGATTTTAAGAGTTGCTTTGGGTTGAGACAGTTTGTATGTTACACCGGGATGAATTTCTGGCTCATAACTGTAAACAAAGAAAGCCATATTTACCTGAAATTATATTAATGCAACAGAAAACAAATTCAAAATTAAAGAGATTTTGAGATTTTTACCACTTCACTAACACAATGTGTATGAGGTTCTGAAAGTTTAAAACTTATTTCTGTTTATAAGGTCAATAATTTATATGGAATTATTACAACACATTGAACAATTCATTTTTATGTTTTTCTGTGTCAAGTTTGAATAAAACACAACACAGCCTCTAAATTCAGAAACATACCAACATCTCTCACCATTTCACTGACATAAGTAATTAAAAATCTCACTTTTCAAGAAGACAATAAGATTTATTTTTCACTTATGTTTTAACTTAAGCACGTGTGGACAGAATTTATACTGTTCGTATTTTCTTCTTATACATTTTTGTGCAAATGTAATTCTTGATTTGTTACCTTCTCTTAACTCTTTAACATGCCATACTATGAACACATTCACTTAAAAAATTAAATAACAGAATACACAATGTTACAACCCACACATTCCACTAAAAGCTCACTGCAATGAAAGTAGTGACTCCAATATTAAACACTATAATGAATGGTTGAACAGCCCCCTGCTGCAAATAAATAAAATTTAAACCTCGCTAACATGTGTAATCATGAAATGGCACCCAAAGGTAACATAAAAATCTACCATGTAGGGACAAACCCTTCAGATCTTACAGAAATTATGAAAAATATATTTTATATTTAATGAACATTGCAATATCAGGAGCAATACATTAAAATTACTCCAATCCGGCACCCACAGGACTGGACAGGTGCTAGATTATCAGACAGAACATACATTTTGCAGCCAGCCATCACAGAAATGTGCACTGGTCAGTTATTTTTAATGCAATGTAAAAAGGCTTTCACTTCTTCAATTATCGCAGGGCCATTCATAGGTATTCCTTTGGAATGCATTGCTAAGTTAGGTGATTTCAATGTCTGCTCTTAAAAAGGTCCTTCATACTTTCAAGTGATGCCAAAAAATATCATAATTGGGACTTCTGCTTCTTTATAACATACACAGTTGATAATCAGTTGTTGGAAGCCCTGAACATGTTCTGGCCTCCTAATTGTATCAAGTTTCTGAATAATCATTAATGTTACATGTTTCCTCTCACCAGCAGTACCTTGTTTACGCATCTTGGGATCTTCTGAAGCCTCTACATAGGCTGATAATTTCAATTACATCCAGGAAACACAAGATTTGTCTTGGGACTATTTACCTCGAACTATCAGAATTTCTAGATTATCAACAGCTGGCTTAAAGGAATTTTACTGTACTCTTGAACAATAATCTAAAACCCATGCCCTTATGTAATCATACTTACTCTGCATTTTCTTTGTACCGTTCTGAAAAAGCCATGATTTTGATTGCAAAGGGCATGGAGCATGTCCCCAGTACATTGACTACCCTAAAGTTGTTGAAACGAGCTTTAAAGCCAAGTTTCTGTAAACGTCGAGCAAATCGTCTTGCTGCAACTTTTGCTTGCTCTTCACTGGTAGCTCCAGTACATGTTACTTTCCCTGATGACCACATAGAAGCTGTTGTATATGGTTTCCTTAGTTTCATTGTGATCATCTGCACAAAACAGTTACAAAATGTTAAATAAAAACACTTCCTTATCACCGTTACTGTAACAGATGTGGCAAAGTGTACTCCTATTACAGTATACAAAATCACAAATTAATACATTGGAATTTTATATCCAACCTTAATGTCTAGAATCCTGTGGTAACCACACGTGCCACCCGATGCAACATTTAACAACCTCACACAGTACACCTGTTTGTCTCACATAAGTCTTAAGAACACAAACTGCTTCCCAGACAGCACTAGCACTGGTCTTTGTAATGGGCACAAGTCATGTTCTCTTTAAATTTTATATACAGCTCCAATGAATATCAGTCAGCACAGTGATAACTTTAATGTTCAATTATTAAAGTACAAATCTACTGCTGAATCAGGTAATCAACAGCATATATACTGCACTGTATAAACATAAAATACTGTCAAAAGTCAATTTATATATTACTGCTGTGCCGCTGTATTAGAATTCTGCTCGCTTAGCCAGCCCTTGTGATGCGAAAAATAAATTACTGTATTCCATATGGCAACAAAATATTTAACACCAAGTTATATTCACTCTGTATTACAACTTTTTCAAGCTATTATGTACAGAATGGATGTTATGATGGGGGGCCAACAAAGCTGAGTTAGTACAATAACTGAACTATGAGCTGGATGGCCAAGGGATTGTGATTTTGTCCTTTCCAAAGCAACCAGATTGGCTCTGGGGCTTATGCAGCCTCTTATTCAGTGGGTAATAAAGATTCAATCCCTGAATGTAAATCAGCCATCATGTGAATCTTGACCCTGTAGTGTTGAGTTAAAGAATCCCCATATCCACTATATATATATATATATATATATATATATATATATATGTTATGAAGAATTCAATCAATTCTGTAGATATTATATGAAAATCCTACCAGGATATTATATGAATCCTGAAGTCACAAAGATATTCTGCAACTTATAATGGACTAGAAGTTTAGATGAAGGTAACAATAATAACTGAATATTAAAATGGTGACACTTCCCAATATCAAGTAGCCACCTAGCCACCATGACATGACACGTCTTCAATTTGCAACCTAAGGAGGTAGCATTTGGGTACGGAGGGTAGCTGCAAGCATAGTGAATAAGTGGATGTGTGCAGCTAATGAGGGGTGATCTTTCAGCTTCGAAGTTGTATGGGACAAACAGCATTAAAACACTTGGATAGTCTTTGGAATGATCTAAGCATTGGAAAACAGGTGTAAGGATCTAGAATGGATTCGACTGGCTCATACAACAGGCTCCATTGGAAGATGATAAAGAGTGACTGGGTTCTGTAAAGGACGGGATATTTCTTGTCTACCTGTGGGACAACTATCGTCTCAAGAACTCTGTCCTATGGAATGAATTAGTCAACTGCATTTGTGGTTACCAATGTTTTGTACAATTATACTGTCTACATCTTTCCCACAACAGATTCCAACCTAAAGATGTAGGCAGCAAGTTCCCCTGTAACACTGATAATTATCAGAGGCCAAGCTGGCTGGTGATTATAATCACCAGCCAGCCTACAAAGTGTTACAATCCAGTTGACATTCAAAAAGGCATAAGATTTTAACTCCAACATGCTTCCTTCTTCCAAATTACATTTCCATTTTATTGTAACATCCTTGATTTAATTGTATCAAAACTACTGGAAAAGTAGAGATAACAAGGTTCCTTGCAATGCAGTATACTCCATTTCTCACAAATTCATTCCTCTCAGATTCAAACATTTTCCTAAGCCATTTGTTCTCAAATACCTGTAGCTTATGTTCTAAAAATCTGTATATATTTATACAGAAATATGTAAAACTATGTTTCACACAGACTGTTTATGTCTTCTGTTTTCACCCACTTAATAAGATACATTTTATTAGCAAATTCTTTATAATATGGATTAAACATGAAAAAATATGAAAAAAAAACTACATGCAATGTGGTTCTAAGGAAAAATATAATGTAAAGTGAAGATGGACCTCCATCAGACTAGAACAACTGAAAATTATAAGGCATGTGAATGATGAACCCCAAGTATAACACAGTATGAGTTAACAGACAGCCTACTTACTTCTCTCATACAGATATGTTAGCCCTTCATTTTGGTGATAAACCACAAACATGTTTGTTCTTCTACATTTGTTTCTAATGTGGTTTATGAACTATCTTTTATGGTGTTAATTTTTCTAATCAGAATAACTTCTTTTTACAAACCACATTTACATTCTATAAATTTCCTACTCTTTGCACTGTCTATTCCAGTTTCCAAGATTTTGAAGTCCATGATTCTGTAAAGCCCAGAAATATAGGTTAAATTTTCCTTCAAAATATCATGCATAAACATTTCAAACTATAAGGTCAGTACTCTGCAGTATTCCTCGCAACTGTTATAAGGCTTCACTTTTAGGCAGGTGTTTCCACATTTTTAAATACCCTGCATTTTTAATTGCAAACAATATCCACAATGTAAAGAAAAAAGTCCACTGACACTGCATTAATTACAAAAAATATGCACCTGTGAATATAACAGCAGGATGACCAAAAAAAAATAACCTTATGGTTGATTTAATGACCGGACAAAGACGTTGTGTGGTATTAGTTTGTGCTTGACTGGCATTTTCCTGTAGAATGAGGCAATACAAAGAGCATCAGTGACAAGGATTCACACAGGATTATAATAAACTATTGCAGCAGATATGTTACAGCTGTGCTGCAATGTATAGAAGCAACTCAGTATGAAATAAAACAGATAACTAGAATCCATTTCATTTTGCAATGCTGGCTAGACTTCACACTTCTTCTTCTTCTTAGATGACATTACAGTCCAATGCAGACCCTCACCTCCTTAATGGACTGCTTCCAGTCAGCTCTTGTTTTGACCTCTCTCTCCAATTTGTAATTATGCACTTATTAATATCTATTTGTACACAATTCTATATTCCAAGCTGCTATCCTCATTGCTCATCTCTTTTCCTTTGGCTAGGTTTATTCCACTCAGTGTGACTGTTCTGAGGTCACAATTTAGGTTTTCAAACAGCCTTTTTTAGGGTGACAGGTTGTCAGCCAGTTGCCCAACCCCCAACCTGGAGGGCCAGTACATACTTATAACCCTTGGAGCAGGGTGGCTCGGCTATACCCCCAGGCACCAGCTACCCATTTTGGTCAGCTTTTACAACCTACATGGGCCGTAGTGGGACTATCCTCTTCCCTGGTCACCACATGGGGAAAATTTCAAACACATTACACAATAATTCATATCTTAATATTACACCTGTTAACCCTTAAACACACAGAAGGTGACTACAATGTACTGAATTTTATCCATCTGCACAATAAGAAGTTTAGAATTGGATAAACATTTGTGTTTAGCTACCTCCCTTTCTGCTATACAGTAATGTAACATAGCTGGATCAGTTGTGGGCACTGTGCTGAATGGGATGAAAGTTTGCTAGGCATGATGAAGTCATAAGGACTGCGCCGAAAGTGGCCATGGAATCTGCCTATAGGGACCATGGAAGGACATACAAATTCTTTGTCATGAATACCAAAAATGGTACAGAAATATGTAAGAGCTTTCAAAGTGAATATAAGTGCCTTTTATACTCGATTTCCAACATAAAAGAGCTTATGAAATTGAGATTTTTCTATCAACTACAAATATATATAAAATTTAGTAAAATCCGCATATGCATCATACAGTACAAAAAATAAAATGAACAGTTTTGTTACTTACTACCTAAAAATACATAAATTATACCCTGAATACCATGAAGAATGCAACACTGTGCTCTTATCTGGAGAAGATACATTATACCATTATGATAAGCAGGTCATATCTCATAATGCAATACACTGGAATATGAAATGAAAAATTAAGGTGTTTCAGTACATAAAACACAGAACAAGTCAATGAACTATTGAAGAGCCCTCAATACCAAATGACAAAAGTACACAATTCAATATTTAATTACAATACAAAACTAATGGATGAGTTCTTGCACCTAGGTTCTGGTGAATGTTTACATGATACCATCTGTGCATACACCAATATAGTCCTTTTGAATCCATATTCTCCCATCTTAAAAACAAAAATTTCCAATAAAATAAGTGTAAAATGTCTTCAAGTTTAAACCTATTCCATATTCCTTTATGTTAACAGAAGAAAAATTATTTTACTTCTCTATTATAAGCATGTACTAAAAACCAGAACAGAACTTGGATTACACAAAGGCCAACCCATGGACAAAGTGGTTAGTCATCAATCCCTCACAGTGAAGTCCCTTGCCTAGTCCCCAGCCAGTCTATGTGGCATATGTAGTGGATAAATTGGCACCAGGACAGGTTTATCTCAAAGTACTTTTGCTCTCCTGCATCATTCCACCAAAAGAACACATTATATGGGATCAAGAAACAATGCCAGTTGAATGAAAGGAAAGTTTCATATGGCCAATTTTTTTAGAAAGGAGATAAATTCCAACATAATAACTACATGCAGAATACTCTGCTAAATGTAACATACAAAATTCCATCAAATATTATTCTCAAAAGGCTGAATGTATATATTGAAAATATAGTAGAACAGCAATGTAGAATCACTGACAAAATGTTCATGATGAGGAAAATGATGGGAAAATGCTAGGAGTATAATACAGATGCTTGAGATTGACTGACTTAGACAAGCTTTGGATAGGATAGATTGAAATCAACTATTTATAGGTTAAAGTTTTATAAGAAATATTCAAACCTTAAAAGAAATACTATCTGCATTGAAAACTGAAGGCAAAAAAATGGCCTTTCATATTAACGAAGAGAAAACCAGATATGCGTACACGACAATGTTTCCTACACAAGTACAAAGATATCTCCATGGCATAATAATGACTTTAAAACTTGAAAGAAGTGACAGCCTCATACAGCTGGGATCAGTTCTCTTGACAATGGACATACAATGTGAATATTCACTCATTCTTAAATTATGAGAGCAAACCTCACATACTCAGCACATAGTAAATTCTACTGGTCTAAAAATGTCCCAAAATACAAAATTAAAAATTTATGAACCTTTAACATGTCCCATCCTAAACTACATGGGAAAGGCCTGGACAATGATGTGAGAAGAAATGATGCTCTTAGAGCATTCAAAAAGAAGACTGTAAGAAAAATATATGGTCCCAAAAAATAAAAAGAAAGATGAGTATAAGATCAAATAAGGAGATACATGATATATTACAACGGGCAGACATGGTAAAATTCACAAAATCAGTCAGATTAAAATTGTATGGACAAACTGAAAGCATGAATAACAAAAGAAGGCCAAAATAAATAGCAACTGCAAGAATGGAAGAAATAAAGAAAGAAGGAAGATGACAGAAAAGATGGACTGATGGATGGGAAATAGAAATTGGCCTACAGTGGCCAGAGACCAGGAGAAACAGATGACCACTACATTGGAATCCAACGTCCACAATGGACTGCAATTCTTGACAAGGGGCAGATCATTCCACCAATGCTCTGCACTGATAATTCATTTTTCTACCACCAATACATAACCTTAGCAAGTGACAGTATTACCAAACAAGACATTCTCTAGATTATTAAAATGCTGATGAAAATGTTTAGTGCCATAACAATTATGCTATAAGAGATGCTTTATCCAGGCTTCATACACAAAACACTGTTTTGAAAAGTATTTCCAGAATCTATGAAGCTACAGCTAAATTTCTGTCATTCAAATTACACAAAACATTTTATGTCTTGGCAATTTATTTTTGGTACAAGTAACAGAAAGCTAATTTACTTTGTGCCTTTAAGAAGACTTGACTTTGATTCCAAAGATTCAACTTTCATTTTGATGCTCACATGTGGTAATATCTGCAATTGGTGCTTTCATGTTTTGCAATCTGATTTCCGAGTTAAAGCATGAGCAGAAAAAACAGTGCATCTCCTGCAGTAATGCACTGTTAGATTGAAGTCTTCTGGAATGTGACATTGTACAGTACAGTAATGTTTCTCAACCTTTCCAGCTGCATGAACCTTGCACACTGTCACACTGGCTGTATGAACCTTGCACACTGTCTCACTGGCTGTATGAACCTTGCACACTGTCTCACTGGCTGTATGAACCTTGCACACTGTCTCACTGGCTGTATGAACCTTGCACACTGTCTCACTGGCTGTATGAACTTTGCACACTGTCGCACTGGCTGTATGAACCTTGCACACTGTCTCACTGGCTGTATGAACCTTGCACACTGTCTCACTGGCTGTATGAACCTTGCACACTGTCTCACTGGCTGTATGAACCTTGCACACTATCTC